>ERZ1034626.756-NODE-756-length-23041-cov-11.110720_pt1 | contig 23041 bp, 19 predicted proteins | sample MGYA00520652_ERZ1034626 | MGnify/ENA primary metagenome ERZ1034626 (study PRJEB33766, sample SAMN09781765) | gut metagenome | biome: gut microbiome | host: Homo sapiens | place: Madagascar | study: EMG produced TPA metagenomics assembly of the PRJNA485056 data... | reverse complement strand
TACTCTTTTGTTCCATTTTTTTGACATTTAAAGTGTTAAAATGGTGTAAAGTAAAATCAGTCAAAGTCAAAGTCATCTCACACCGACCGTTCTCCATGTTCATAACGATCGATATAAACACCGGCATCGACCGTTATGAACACGAGCATCGACCGTTGTGAGACGACTTTCGCGCCATATTTGCCCCGTTTTTCAATGTTTTCGCATTGTTAATGCCTTGAAATCGAGGTAGAAAAAGGCTGTTATGGGGTGGTTTAATCTTTTCTTGCCGAGTCGGCCATGCGCACCGTTTTCTTCTTCAGTCCGCTCACCTCTTTACCGCCCAGCGTTACGCCGTCGAGGGTATAGGCCACGTTCAGTTTCTTGGTGCTCGCGTTGTAGGCAAAGCTTTGCGTGGTGAGCTTTATGCTTCCGCTCTTCTTCGCGCCATTAACAGTGTATGTAAACTTAACGGTTTGCGTAGGAATGGTAAACGAAGCCACATTTTTAAAATAGCGCACCAGCGTGTAGCTTTCCTGTGCCTTGTCGGCCTTCACTGTTTCCAGCGCCTCGGCCAATCCCTCATCGGCGGTCATGGCATAGGGCAAGATGAGGTCCATGGGCAAGGTATAGGTGATATGGTCTTCCGACACCCACACATCAGTAACCGAGGCGGTGAGGTTTCCGCCAAAATAAGTAAAGCCATTATATCGGCCATACATCTGTGCCTTGGTTTCGGCTGGCATTGTTTCGTTTTCGGGATCGTCGTCACTACATGCCGTAAGGGCCGTTGTGGTGATGATTATTGCCATGAACATCATGGCCCACATCAACAGTTTGCTTATTGCTTTCATCGTTTTTTTACTAATGCTGTTAATATCTCTTATTAAAAAACTTGTTTCACTTCATTTGTATAAACGTGCCTTTTTGCTATTTATTGCATGGCCATGGGCTACAGTTTTCCGTAGTCGCGATACGAATAGTAGCCACCATCGGTGATGACGAGATGGTCGAGAAAGTAGAGACGCATTACCTCGCACGCCTTCTGCACACGCTGGGTTATGCGGTCGTCGTCGCCACTGGGATGCGGGTTATTGCTGGGATGATTGTGGCAGAGGGCCACCACGGTAGCATTGCAGAGCACAGCCTCGCGACAAATCACGCGCACATCGACCGCCGTTTCGCTAATGCCACCACGCGAGATGCGCACGGCTTTGATGAGTTTGAAATTCTGGTTCATCAGCAGCACCCATGCCTCTTCTACATCAAGGTCTTGCATGCGCGGGTGCATATAGTCGTATATATACTGTGCCGAGCACAGATTGGCACGCTCTTCAGCACGCTCACGCTGTCGGCGTTTGCCCAGTTCGCAGGCCGCAAGAATGGTCACGGCCTTGGCTTCGCCCACACCTTTATATTGCATCAGCTCGGCTATTGTCTTCTTTCCCAGCGTGTTCAGGCTGTCGTTACAATCGTGCAGCACCAGTTTCATCAGCTCAACGGCCGTCATCTTGGGGGTGCCCGACCCTATGAGTATGGCCAGCAGTTCGGCGTTCGACAAGGCTGCGGGGCCTTGTGCCATCAGTTTCTCGCGCGGGCGGTCTTCCAGTGCCCAGTCGGTAATGCGCAATGCGTCGGCTTCAGTCATCGTGCTCGCTATTTGTAAAACGTTTTTTCAAAAGCCGAAAACTCGCTCTTGCCACGCACACAACGTTTCCACCAAGCCTCGATAAAGCCGAAGCCATAGCCCATAAGCTGCGTAAAGGCAGCGCGTATGCTGAGCAAGCCTATCCACAGGCTGTTATACTGGCGCGAGGCATCGACAAAGATGATGAGCGAATAAAGCACCAGGGGCAGTAGCGCCACACCACATATCATGCCTGCAAAAGGCGGATTGCAATGGCGCAAAACGGTGGCGCCCAGCACAATGCCCACGATAAAGAGCAATAGCAAGAACAGCACACCCACGGTAAACACCATGGGCAGGAGGTGTACCAGCTTTAACGACTCGGGATACTTCTTATACAGATTGATGCGAGCTATGCCACTGTTATACACCTGGCGGAAGAACTTGCGAAAGTCGGTGCGGCGTTTGTGCCATACCCATGCCTCAGGAAAGAGCCTACAACGGTAGCCGCCCTTGAAGATGCGTATGCTGAAGTCGATGTCTTCGCCAAAGCGCATGGCCGAGAAGCCCTCAAGCTGCTGATACACATCGCGACGTATGCCCATGTTGAACGAGCGGGGATAAAACTTGTCAAGTTTCTTCTTGCCACCGCGTATGCCGCCTGTAGTGAAGAACGAGGTCATGCTGTAAGAGATGGCTTTTTGCACAGGGGTGAACGAGGGGTGCGCAGCATCGGGGCCGCCAAAGGCATCGGCGGGCAAGCGGCGCAGCTCTTCGTCGACGGCGGCAAGGTAGCCCTCGGGCAATACCACATCGCTGTCGAGAATGATAACATATTCGCCCTGAGCACGTTCTACACCATAGTTGCGACTCTGACCAGGGCCCGAATTGGGCTTCATATAATAGTGCAGACGCAGGCGGTCGGTATATTTCTGGCACACCTGTTCACAGGGCACCTCCGACCCATCTTCTACTACCACCACCTCAAAGCAGGTAAGGGTTTGGCGTGATAGGCTGGCAAGCAGTTCGTCCACCTCGTCGGGGCGGTTGAACACGGGCACCACAAAACTGTATTTTACCATAAAAACATTGATTAGCAATGAAAGGCGCGGTTACAAGGGGCGCGCCATGATGATGTTGAGCGCTGACAAAAAACAAAAAAGGGCTTACGGCTTACCGCCTGATGCCTGATGGCAGCAGCACGGCGAGCCGTAAACCCTATAAGCTATAAGCCAAATTGTAGTGGCATTATTCTTTTACGCGCTGCAGATAGCTGCCGTCGCGAGTGTCGATCTGTACCAAGTCGCCCTCGTTAACAAACAGGGGCACACGAATCTCAGCACCAGTCTCCAGTGTAGCGGGCTTGAGGCTGTTTGTAGCAGTATCGCCCTTGATGCCTGGCTCTGAGTGGGTAATGCGCAGTGTGGTCTTTACAGGCATCTCACCGAAGAGCACGGTCTCGGTAGAAGCATCTGATACCACCTCTACGATGTCGCCCTCTTTCATATAGTCAACGCCAGTGATGAGGTCTTTAGCGATAGGAATCTGGTCGTAGGTTTCCTGGTTCATGAAGATATAGTCTTCACCCTCTTTGTAGAGATACTGGTAGGGGCGACGCTCTACACGTACATCCTCCAGCTTCTCGCTGATGTCGAAGCGGCGCTCCAGCACACGTCCGTCAACAACGTTCTTCAGCTTCACGCGCATGAATGTGTTGCCTTTACCGGGCTTTACATGCAGGAAGTCGATGACGAAGAACAACTTGCCATCCATACGGATGCAGGTTCCCATCTTAATGTCTTGTGAATTGATCATATTACTTGCTTTTAACTTAAAAATTTCTCTTCTTGTTCCGAAATGCGCTGCAAAGGTACATCTATTTTAGAAAAAAACCTAAATATTTGGGCTAAAAATCGTCATACGCTTGGTTAATTCAAAAGAAATGAGTAATTTTGCAGCCCAAAGTGTGAACAATAACAAATAAATATAATTTAAAAAACAATGAAAAGAACATTTCAGCCGCACAACAGAAGAAGAGTGAACAAGCACGGCTTCCGTGAGAGAATGGCTACCAAGAATGGTCGTCGCGTACTGGCATCTCGCCGCGCTCATGGCCGCAAGAAACTGACAGTATCTGACGAGCACCACGGAAAATAATCCTTTTTGAACAAGGATAACCCCGCAACATCGCTCGTCCTTCACGACGACAAAAAGCAGCAAGAAGCACTCTCACCGGTGTTCCTGCTGCTTTTTTTGTTATAACCCAACAACAAAGCAATGTATTTAGCTGGCCCCGTGGTAGCAATACATCATTACTAACCCATACAAACCATTAAAAAATTATGAAGAAAACATTTACTAAGGCTATTTTGTTGACAGCGGTCATGCTCATGACCATCAGTTATACATGGGCACAAATTCCGGCGGGCTATTATGATGCACTGCGCGGAAAGAAGGGTGCCGAGCTGAAAACCGCCGCCTTCAATATTATTAAAGATGCCAAGACACTGGCATACGGTAGCGGCATGGGCTACACATGGTGGGGTTTCTACTACACCGATAACGATAACGGCAACGTGATTGACCGCTACTCGAACGACATCCGACCGTTTAACGGCCACGGCAGTTCGGTACCAGGCACTAACATTGAGCACTCGTTCCCCAAAAGCTGGTGGGGCGGCACCGAAGTGCAAGCCTACAAAGACCTGCACCACCTGATGCCCAGCGAGAAGAGTATTAATGGGGCAAAAGGCAACTGGAGCATGGGCAAGGTGCAAAAAGCATCAACCGACAATGGCTGCACCAAGGTGGGTGCCAGCAACCTGGGCTTCACGGTATGGGAGCCTAACGATAAGTGGAAAGGCGACTTCGCGCGCGTATATATGTATATGGTAACCGCCTATCAAGACTATACCTGGACAAACCCTCGTGGCCTCAACTCGCTCGAAAACAACACATGGCCCACACTGAAGAAGTGGGCTTACACCATGTATATAGAATGGGCCAAAGCCGACCCCATAAGCACCATCGAGGTTGACCGTAACAACGCTGTTTATGCCATTCAGGGCAACCGCAACCCGTTTATCGACTTTCCTAACCTCATGGAATATATCTGGGGCGACAGCATCAATTTTGCCTTCGACCCCGCGAAGACAGCCACCTCTGAACACTTGGCCACCAAGGATAAGCCCTTGGTTAGCGTAGCCTATGTTGCCAACCTGAAGAAGACCGATGGCGGTTTCACACCCGTGGCCCTCAGCGGCCCTGAGGCCACAAAGGTATGGGTAAACAGTTCAAGATTTGGATGGAAGGGCACCAGCTTTGTGGGCGGAAAGACTGTAAGCGAAAGCTACCTCTACTCGCCCGAGATTAACCTCACGGGCTTTTCAACCGCCACCTTGAAGTTCTCACACGCATTAAACTATTGCACCTCTCCCGCCTCGTTCTTAAGCGTTGAGGTAGTTGACGGCGACAACTATACCGCGCTCAACGGCATCGTATGGCCCGCTGGCAACTCATGGGAATTTAACGAATCGGGCGCCATCGACCTCACCCCATGGGTGGGCAAGAAAATAAAAATTGGCTTCCACTATACCAGCAACACCAGCGTTTCGCCCACATGGGAGATACGCGACATGGCGGTAACAGGCACTAAAATCATCAGCACGGGTATCAACACCATGAGCACCTCTTCTGCCACCTTCGACGCCAGCAAACCGTTTAAGGTGTACGACCTGAACGGACGTCAGCTGCCCGCAGGCTATCAAGGCAAGGGCATCGTTATTGTGCGCCAAGGACAAAACACATGGAAAATGATAAGATAACCTCTCAGTTACCGTAATAATTACGTTAGGGGCCTACGACCATTTCGGCGTAGGCTCTTTTTTTTACTTTATGAATTATTGACGAAAAAGAACACTTCGCTCAAAGCTTTTAACACTATTTTCTTGGCCGTATGCCACTAATAGCGTTATTTTGCATTGCGAAAAGAGGAAATGCAAACGAAATAATAAAGAAGAGAAAACAGGATAAACAAGATGGAAAACCCTTATTTGAAACAATATCCCGACCTCATGTCGGGAAAGAAAATAATGTATGTGCATGGTTTCGGTTCGTCGGCACAGTCGGGCACGGTAACCATGCTACGCACCCTCATGCCTAACGCCACAGTGATAGCCGAAGACCTACCACTGCACCCCGCCGAGGCCATGACCCTGCTGCGCGAGATGCAACAAAAAGAACAACCCCACCTTATCATAGGAACCTCAATGGGCGGTATGTACGCCGAACAACTGAGGGGCACCGACCGCATACTGGTAAACCCCGCCTTTGAGATGGGGGCCACCATGGGCGAGCACGGCATGATAGGCAAGCAAACCTTTCAGAACCCACGCAAGGATGGCGTGCAAGACTTTATCGTGACCAAGGCGCTGGTGAAAGAATATGTCGAAGCCACCACCCACTGCTTTGAAAACATTGACGAGGCCGATCGCCAGCGCGTATATGGCCTCTTTGGCGATGCCGACCCTCTGGTACACACCTTTCCGCTCTTTGCTCAGCACTATCCTAACGCCATGTCGTTTCATGGCGAGCACCGCCTTACCGACAAGGTAGCCTTTCATTATCTCATACCCGTGATACGCTGGATTGACGACCGACAGGAGCAACGCGAGCGCCCCATCATCTACATACAGTATGAAACGCTGCACGACAGCTACGGCCACGCCACAGCCAGCATGCACAAAGCCTTTGAGATGCTGATTGAGCATTATAACGTATATGTAGTAGCACCATCGCCCAGCAACACCCCCACCTGCATGGCCGACGTGCAAGCATGGGTAGACCAATATCTCAGCACACCCGCTTGGGGGCACGTCATCTACACCAATCAGCTGGCATTGCTCTACGGTGACTACCTCATCTCGGCCCACCCCCACCCCGAATTTATGGGCACCACCGTGGTATGGGGCAGCGATGAATTTAAAACATGGGAAGAAATCATCACCTTCTTTGAACGGCTTGGCGGACAGTAAAGAGGTAGTGGATTGAAGGTCTGAAAACACAACAATATTATCTGAACCAGAACAACAATAACAACTAAGGCACAACAATAACAAATAAAGAACAACAATAACAAATAAAGAACAACTAAGGAACAACAATAAGAAAAGGGACAACAATAATAACAATGTTTTCTTATACAATTGTATGAAACACGTTGTTTTTGTTGTCCCTTTGTTGTTCTATGTTGTGGGGTATCTGTTATTGTTTTACCTCACTTACATATTCACGGCTTCGGCACGTTTCCTTACTTCTTAAAAATTTTCTTCACGCTTCCGTCTTGCATCTTCACAAGGTTGATGCCCTTGACAGGCTGCTGCAACTTCTTGCCATCGATGGTATAGAAGCCTTGAACGGCGTTGGTGCCTTGGCCGTTGATGGTAACAATGCCTGAGGTGCCATCATTCACGGTTACAGGCAGACTCTCGAGGTTGCCCTCATAAACAGTGGTTACCTGATACAGGTGGTCGGCCGTGCCAGCGCTATTATCAACATAAGTGGGGGCGGTAGTGCTGGTAAGCAGTGTGCCATCGCGATAGATGTTATACTTCAGCACCTTCAGGTTCTTTGTGGTGTATGTTACATCATCTATCATGAACAAGTAGTTCTGCTCAGTTCCTGCTTTATGATGAATAGCAAAATACTTTGCTCCTTCAGGCAACTGTGCCTTATACTCACTCCACGTTCCACTCTGTTGTGTATAGGTATCGCCTATCTGTACAAAGCTTTCGGTATTAGTATCGGTGGTAGAATAAAGTATGTCAAAGTACTCGGGATATACACTTACACTGTATTCACCAGCAATATACAAGTTATTTGCCCAGAAGCTTATCTCCTGTTTCTGTTCGCTCAACTCAGGACTAATAAGCCAATCGTCTGATGGTTGTATCTTATTCTTGTCAGCAGTTAAGCCAACGAAGGCAGCAAGCGATTTAGTACCACTCTTGGGCTTGGCACAGGGATAATTTGATGTAATATCGTAGCCATCATAGTTGTAAGGATTGAAGACGGTAAAGGCAAAAGCAGTGCCTTCACTACCATAGGGTATACCATCAAACAATCCACTACAAAGACCACCATCAACGTCTACCATCGTCCAGTTGCCTATGCCGCTGGTTGCCCAGTCAGTTTCTTGTTCAAAGCTATCAACAAAGGTGCGCACAGCGGCGGGCGCCTTCCATGCCAATGTTTGGGCCGAGGCAGTCTTGGTCACGGCCAGGTCGGTGGCGGGAAGGAGGTCGGGCGAGGTAAACTGCACATCGGCAGAGGCCATGTTGTTATCGACCAAAGCATCATCAGCGGCTATTACTTCAACCTTTACAGTGGCTTTGTCGGCCTGTTCAAGGATAGAAGGATTAATTTCAAACGGATAGGTGTGAGTGCCAAACGAACCCAGTGTGCTGTTCTTTGTTTCGTTCAACACCTCCTTATCGCCAATGGTTATCTTCAAAACATAACTGTCTACGGCTTGGCTACCATAGTTGCGCACCCTCACAGCAGCAGTGCTGCTCTGTCCTTTCTCAATCGTTTCGGGCACATTCACCAGCGTTACCGCCAGGTCTACCGCCTTTTGGTCGGCAATGCTTATATCGTCGAGATACACCCTTTGCACAGCAGTGCTACCGAGGTCGGCAAAGAGGAAGCCAAACTGCACCCACTTCTGTTTCTGTATCCAGTTGGCACCCAAACAGGCGTTAAGGTCATAGATATATTTAGTCGACCCTTCTGAGGTGGCTGTTATGGCAATATCTTCGATATTAACACGAATGCCATCACTTGTTTGCACATAGGGCGTAAAGGTGCCCGCTGTGGCACCGCTCTTCAAACAGAACGTAAGGGTGGGATTGTCACAACCCTTAATATCTATTTTACCAGACATCATGTTCACAAAATTGCCCATCGTAGAGCTGAAACACATTTGGTATTCATCCTCAGCACCTACCGTATAGCATCCTACTGTAGAATTATTATTTCCGCCATTGTCTGAACTACTAAATGCCCAAAAATAGTTGATATTATTTCCAGTATAATCTTCGCGCACAGGCAGACTGTACGGTTTGCCAACAAGTACAGGTGTAGAAACAATAGCGGCTGAAGAGCCCGAATCGTTTGTTCCCGTCAAAGCCTGATAAAGATATCGTTGTGGTCCTTCTTCGGTAGCCATGTCATAAGTGAATGAGGTAGCACCCTTAACGCTACCTTTTAAGTCGCCAAGAAACATGCGATTATCAGAAACAATAATGTCGTATACATTATATACAATATCTTCGGGGAATATTACGCCACCGTTTTCAGGGCCAAAGGCATCCCACGACAAGTTTAACTTGCCCTCAGAGGGGATTGACAAGATAGGTCGGGTGCCAACATTTTCAGGTATATCAAGGCCCACCCATGTATGGCCAGCAGCTTCAGCACTTTCGCCATCATCGTTATAAGCGGTTATATAGTAATAACACATACCCGCTTTGGACATAGAATTATCAACATAAGTATATTCTTCACCAGGTTTCACATCGGTGCAGTAGACTGCATTTTGCCCGCTGCGACTAATCCTTACGCCCTTTAGGTTGGTAAGAGGTTGGCCATTGGCGGTAGTAGTAGGCGCCACAAACTTTATCGTGGCCTCGAGTTTGGCGGTAGGGTCAGGCGTGATGCTACTAATGGTAACAGGTGCCGGAGCTGTTGACTTGACAGCCGAATTGCATATAAATTTGTTAAGATACAGGCTATTGGCGCCCGCCTCACTGGTGGCATGAAGACCTATATAATAGTAGGCACTTTTTTTAGGCGATATTATAGCCCTTAACACTTGATCAGAGCCAGCGGGAACAACGGTTTCGGGCAGCGCTGTCTCAGTCATATACTCAACAGCAGGCGCGGCTCCCCAATTAATGGCCAGCTTATGTTTGCCAGCCGCAGAATGATGTACCGTATACTCCACTACATACGAATAACCAGCATACAGAGCAATGGCGGGCGATATAAACCAGTCGTCGGCCTTGTTCTTATCGGCATACAATTGCACTGCATTGTCTACATAGGTCCACGTTTCTTTCATGAAGGTACCTTGGTCAACGGCATCGTTATTGGCATCAATAACGGTGAAGAGGTCAAACTCGCCCTTGTCACCGAAGGTTGTGCCAATTGGCGGCGTAAAATATTGTGCACCAGCCTTGGCAGCGCTTGCCTTCAGCGTCATCTTTTCAGCTGAGGCCATTGGGGCCATCTGAAGTGTTTCACTGGGTTTCTCACTAATAGTAACATTGCTTAGCACCTTCTCAAGGGAGCCCTTGCCTTTGTGTTGATTGTTAATTGTCTGTGCGCTCAAGGGCGAAGAAACAAGTAATGCTCCTCCCAAAAGCGTGTAGAGTAATTTTTTATTCATAAGTACATTATTTAGAAAAGGTTTTTATTCTTTATCTTATCTTCTACAATGATAGTGCAAATCGAGCGCAAAACATCAAGCTGGCTTGAATGTTTTGCCGAGGTGCAGCCTATCTTCTACAAAGATATTTATTTTTATAATACAGAGCAACATTTACCCCCCCCCGAAACTCTTAACAATAAATAAAAATTAACACAGATACAGCATTATTGTCAAGAATATGATGAAAAACAACTCTCTTTACTCAAGTTTCAAGAGTATCCAACTTACAAAACAACAGCATGTCGAAGACATACGAAACTTCAGTATATACACATAAAACCGTCGCCAAAGGCTATAGCAACCTGCTATCTTTGGCGACGGTTAATCAAATTATTTCACCACCACTTTCTTCACCGTGCCATTGCTAAGATGCACAATGTTTAGGCCCTTCTGTGGCTGAGCCAAGCGTACACCATCAAGGTTATAATAACCCAACACGGTGTGCGTGGTATGAGCGTGGCTGGCATTATCAAGCGCATCATTATCAGTTACGCCCTTGATACCCGATGCCTGAACATCGGCATAGGCAAAGCCCATAACGGTGGCACGAGCGCTACCCGTATTGGTGATGCATACGCCTGCCAGCGTCTTCGTTGTCTTAACCATAATGCTGTTTTCGAAGAGGCAAAAATGGTTGTCGGCACTTATTTCGTCGTTCGGCATATAGATACGTCCGAGACCCGACAGTGCCTCATCGCCCGTGGGGGTACGCACCGACCAGTCGGGCACTGTGAACGTCTCGCCACTGTCTCTACTGCCATCGCTATACACGGGTTCGGCCTTTAGCATGCTGCTACCGTTGGCGCTGGTTGAGAGAACGAACAGCTCGTTTGTGGTAACAGGTTCAGCAAACATCAGGGTGGCAGAGGCATTGGCCGAAAGCACCAAGGCATTGTTAACAGCATAGCCAGCCAACTGATAGCCTACGCCCGACGGGCTCACAATCTTGCCATCGGTAGGCAGACCACCATTTGTTTTTACATCCACCGAATAATAGGTGTTGCCCGACACATCTATCGCCCCCGACATGTGCGATTGTGCAGGCAACGCCTCTACCACTACATCCTTGGTAAAGCCCGTTGTTACGCTAAGCGAGCGCGTGTCGGTGCGCTGGGTTTGGGGCAGAAGTTGTCTATCCATAAAGCGCAGACGCTTGCGTATAAACTGCTTCAGATACGTAACTTCGTCGTCGTAACTATTGCCTACATAGGCATTAGGCCATACCTGTCGGCCAAACATGCCCCATGCCTCTTCATTGCGAGCCATGGCGCCACCGATAGTCAGCCGCGTCGTCATCGAGTCGATTTTCGCCTCAATGTTTTCATTGCTATAAGCGCCCTGGCGATATTGTGCCCAGCGCGCCTTCAGTTCTTCCTGATAAGCGGGGTCGTCGAGCAAGCGTTTCCACCAGAAGGGCACCAGTTGCGGATCTTCTGTGCGGCTGTTAAAATCATATTGCCACAGGTTGGTGCTGGCACCGTTGTTATAATTAGCATTGCCATAAGCAATGTTAAAGTCCCATAGCGTGGTCTTCCATCGGCTATCCAGCCCCTCGTTCTTGGCGCGCGTCTCACTATATTTATACATGTGCGAGCTCAGTCGATAACCATCAATGTTATACGAAAACTCGGTGCTAAGCATATAGTCGATAAACGAAGTTACGTCGATATACTTGCGATAGCCCGTGGTGGGGTCTTTATAATTTTCTGATGCAAAGCAGTCTTCCATATCATCAATCGACTTTTGTATGGCTTTCTCAGTGCCTTCAGGCAGATCGGCAAAGTCGTCATACTCGGGGTCGTCGTATTGATAAGTGATGTTATAACTGTTATTAAACAGTCCATCCTTGCCATACGGATGATACTTTGAGCGATAATAATGCTCCTCATCATCGCGGTCAATTTCTACACGCCAGTCGCCTGTCAGGTCACCACCATCTTCGCCTGGGTCGTGCAGATTCAGGCGTTGCTTACCTTTTCCGGGGCGCTCGGTCAGTATGTAGATGCCATAATACTTGCCATCGAGCACCACCTCGCAGTGTCGCGACGTGGGCACCCAGTCGAAGTAAGGGCGCCCCAACTCAAAGGTCAGCACATCGCGCACCATACTTTTATCAGAGAAAGGCGCCAGCAGCACCCAGTCGTTATCTTTTCCCAGGCCCAGCAGTTTCACTTTTACCTTCTTTCCGCCCTCTTCCAGCGGTTTCGCAATAGTTTTAAAGCCGTAGGGTTTCTTGTCAGAAGAGTTGAACGACGAGTTACCACGATACTTAATGCTGATGTACCCCTCATAGTCGACCTTCTGGTCAGGATGGGCTGTGAGGTCGGCATAGTTAGTTTTTCCCTCGCCGTTATCAATAATCTTTATCTTGGCAGTGATACGGTCTTCGCGCTGTATCATCTTGCCATCAACATTAATAAACACGATGGGTAGATTAGTTTCGGTAAACTTCACCGAAGCATTACGAGTGGGCGGATAATTGTCGGCCCGCTGTGCACACACGCTTGTAAGGCTGAGCATGGCGCACATTAATGTGCAAAAACGTTTCATAAATGTGTGATATTGGTTATGGTTTAGTGTTATATTTAGTGTAAATATTGTAATGTAAATATTGTAGTGTAAATATTGTAATGTAAGTATTGTAATGTAAGTATTATAATGTAATCGTGATTGTGTGATTGTGTGAAAATGTGTGTGTATGGTAATGATTAAGGTTTTGTGCTAAGTGTGAGGGTGCGAAGGCCAGCGTAAGTATTAACGGTGATGCTTACCGAGTCGGCGTCGCCCACCTCGGCTAATGGTAGCGAAGCATATTGTCGCACGGTGTAATATTGTGGCACGCCCGCCTGGTCGTGATATAGCTTGAAACGCGCTGTAGTGCGTCCATCGGCTTGCTGTTCTATGCCGTTGCTCACCAACGTAACCGACTGCACGGCAGCCTCATCGGCCGTAGTGATACCCGCCTTAATGGCCAAACACAAGTTGATATATTTATTATTTGTTGACCGCCAACTGCTTTCAATGTTCAGAGGGTCGGTTTTTGGGGCCTTCACCTTATCAGGCGAAACTGGCAACAAGGTAAGCACGCGCGACAGTTGTTTCACGGCAAACGTTTGGCAGTCGTAATACACCTGCACACGATATACCGAGTCGGGTGTCGTCATCCACCGTGCACCCACAGTAGCAGCAGGAACGATGCGTGTGCCCTCGTCGGTAAGGAAAGCATCAACATGACATTGAGCATCGCTGTGCGCCTCGGCAAAGTCGCAACGCAGATACGACAACGAGCCATCGCCCGTGTCGTAACTGTCGTGCTCACAGGCTGTGGCCAAAGCTGTAAAAGCTATGGCCACGCCTATGTATAAGCCGTATAACAGGTTGCTATTCAGTTTCATGTATCTGCTGATATCTGCCGAGCGATAAAACATTACGCCTTGCCCACCACAGCCATGTGGTTACGAGCAGGGTTAGCATACATGGTGAGCATACGCTCACGCAAGAAGGGCACATCTTTGTTCGGGATGTCAATCTTAGCCAACTGTCCCTCAAGATAAGCCTCAAACTGTTGACGTTCAGCATCGGTATAATGCTTTGCATACGTCTGTGTGCCCTCCAGCAGGTCGAGCGCCACATAGTTTGACGCATAAAGGCGGTAGCCCTTAAATATCTCTTCGTCCATGTGTGTAGTCACAGCCTTGAAGAAGTCGGCCTTCGACATATCCTCAGGCAAGCTATCAATCCATGCATCGATGCACGGTGCAGCCTGATAATGAATATGCCCCTTATAGCCCATGATGCCCGTTTGCATGCTTACCACATCGTCGTGGGCACTCTTCTTCCAGCCCTCCACATCGCGCTTCAGCTGAAACTCGGCCGCCTTCAAGAAGTCGCAGGGATCAAACTCGTAGCTGATGGCCAGCGGCACCAGGTGCAACTGTTTAATGCGTTCGCGCTCAGAGCCTTCGCCACCCATTGCCATCATCTTGATGATAGCCTCTTGCGTGCGGTCGTTCGAGTCTTTGGCACGTCCTTCGCGCTGTGCTATCCACACGTTATCATGCTTTTGCGCAATGACGAGGTGCATATAATCAGACATACGCTTGCTTGAGAGCAGCATCTGACGCATGGTGAGCGCGCGCTCAACAATGAACGATTTGTTCACACGCACCAAGTCTTTCACCCAAGGCAATGACAACAAGTTGTCGCCAATAGCAATCTCGCAAGTGGTGGTAAAGCCCGCATCAATAAGCAACACCGAGAGCAGCGCCGAGTCGAGCACAATGTCGCGGTGGTTGCTTACGAAGGTATAGCGCCCTGTGGTGTCGATAGCCGACACGTCGATATCGCAACCCAAGCTGGCCTTTGCCAGCAGCTGCTGCAAGAAGCCGTAGCAGAACGCCTTTTGAAAGTCGAGATTGGTAGCACACGCCTTCATCTTGGCTGCCAGTGCCTCGAAGGGCACACCAGGAAACACATAGCCTATCACGGCTTTAAACTGTGGGTCGGCCAAGAGGCGGTCGTACACGGCGGGCAACTCTTCGGGTTCAAAAGGCCGAATGTTGTCGTAAGGGGCTAATAATTCATTATTCATAATTCATCGTTCATAATGGCCTTCGGCTTTAGTAATTCATAATTCATAATTCATAATTCATAATGGATAATGCATCATGCAATTTATAATGGATAATGCATCATGCAATTCATCATTCATCATGAATGAGCCGACGACACGAAATTAGAAACTAAGACAACTGGTTCTCTACGATGTCAGAGAGCACCTCTTTAATGTCGAGGCCAGCGGCACGCACCTGCTGCGGTATGAAGCTGGTGGCCGTCATGCCGGGCGTAGTGTTTATCTCGAGCATATTTATCACATCGTTGCCCTCAGCATCTTTCGATATGATATAGTCGATGCGGATGATGCCGTTGCAATGCAAGAGGTCATAGATATGGCTGGTTTCTTCGGCCACACGACGAGCGGTATCGTCAGAGAGGCGAGCGGGTGTAATTTCCTGCACCTGACCATTATACTTGGCATCGTAATCGAAGAATTCGTTCTGTGTCACCACCTCAGTAGCAGGGAACACCACGCTCTTATCCTTCGTTTTATAGCAGCCGATAGAAATCTCGGTACCCTTAAGATAGCTTTCTATCATCACCTCGCTGCTTTCCATGAAAGCCACGCGCAGGGCGGGCGCCAGTTGGTCAGCGTTCTTCACCTTCGACACGCCGAAGCTGCTGCCATCGGCAGCGGGTTTTACGAAGCAAGGCATGCCCACCTTCTCGGCAATCTCTTCGTCAGTATATTTATCTTCTTCGCCACGACGCAGCAAGATGCTCTGTCCCACGTTCACGCCCATGCCGCGAAGATAATTGTTCAATACATATTTATTAAAGGTCATTGCCTCAACCAGCACGCCACTGGTGCTGTAAGGAATGTCGAGCAGTTCAAAGTAGCCTTGTATAATTCCGTTCTCGCCTGGAGTGCCATGAATGGTAATGTAGGCATAGTCGAAGGTCACTTTATGACCATCTTGCTGGAACGAGAAGTCGTTCTTGTCAATCTTGGCAATGCTGCCATCAGTAAAGTTTACGTGCCAGTCGTTCTTTTTCACGTCGACCACATACACGTTATAACGTTCTTTATCGAAGAACGAGTACAAACCCTGTGCTGAACGTATCGATACGTCGTGCTCAGACGAGTCGCCACCGCAAACGATGGCAATGTTTCTTTTTAAGATCTCCATGTTATCTTTAAATCAATATTTTTTGTTGTTTTCTAAAGCGTCGAGGGGCGGCAGCGCCCTTTGCTAAAAGTATTAACGCGCATCGGCAAAAGTGTCGTTAGTGGTGCCCAGGATAAAGGCACGCCACTTTTCAATCAGCGCTTCAAGGTCGGTGGGTAAGGCCGAGGTGAAGTCCATCTGCTGATGCGTTTTGGGGTGCACGAAGCCCAATGTGCGGGCGTGCAACGCCTGACGGTTGCATAGTTTAAAGCAGTTTTGAATGAAGGCACGATACGAGGTGCTACGGTTTCCGCGCAATATCTCGCAGCCGCCATAGCGCTCATCGCCGAACAGCGGATGTCCGATGTGCTTCATGTGCGCACGTATTTGGTGTGTGCGTCCTGTTTCCAATATACACTCGATGAGAGTGACATATCCGAAGCGCTCAATCACACGATAATGCGTTACGGCAGGCTTACCAATGCCCGAGTCGGGGGCCATCACCGTCATGCGCAGTCGGTCTTTCGGGTCGCGTGCAATATTTCCTTCAATGCGTCCCTCGTCTTCCGTAAAGTGTCCCCACACCAGTGCATTATAGCTACGGTGCGTGGTTTTGTTGAAGAACTGCACGCTCAGGCTTGTCTTGGCCTCAGGTGTTTTGGCCACCACCAGCAGTCCGCTGGTGTCTTTGTCAATGCGGTGTACCAGTCCCACCTCAGGGTTATTGGGGTCATACGAGGGCACATCTTTCATGTGCCATGCGATAGCGTTTACCAGCGTGCCATGAAAGTTGCCCGCCCCTGGATGCACCACCAGTCCGGCGGGTTTGTTCACCACCATCAGTTGGTCGTCCTCATACACAATGTCGAGGGGCATCTCTTCAGGTTCAATGGTGCTATCATGTCGTGGGCGGTCAAGCATCAGCGTCACCACATCGCCAGCACGCACCTTATAGTTGCTTTTCACCGGACGGTCGTTCACATGTACGAAGCCCGAGTCGGCAGCGCGTTGTATGCGGTTGCGCGACGAGTGCGGCAACTTCTCGCACATAAACTTATCTACGCGCAAGGGCTGCTGGCCTTGGTCGGCCTCGAAGCGAAAGTGCTCATACAGCTGTTGCGTTTCGTCGTCAAGATCGTCGTTATCGTTGTTGTTGTCGGTGTTGAGAGCTGGCAGCATATCGTCGGCCAGCAGTTCATCGTCAATATATTCTGTCATGTGTGTGATTATCGTTATTGCAAACTGTGGTGTGTGTGCGAGGTTAGGGTTCAGTGTGAGCGGTGCCCTCTTCGTGCGGAGGCTGCGTCACCTCTTGAAAGTCGTCGACGTCGCCGCCATCATCCATGATGATGCCACTCTCATCGCCATCAACAAACTCTATACCCTCGTCGTCGCCCAGCTGACCGTTGCCCGCCTCAATCGTAACAGGCGTATCTACCGACACCTTATCGCCAGCCTGCAGATGTCGTCCGCCCGCCATTACGCCATACACCCAGTCGCGTTCGCCAGGCACAAAGCTGGGCTGCGTCAGTCGGAAGCCCATGGCAGTAAGTTTTGCCATTGCCTCGCGCAACGAGCTGTTATCAATAATATCGGGAAGGGTGATTGATGGCGACTCGAGTGCATTGACAATAAGATACACAATGCGTCCTGCCTTCACGCGCATGCCCGCTGCTGGCGACTGTTCCAAGATGCAATCGGGGGCCAAGTTTTTCACATAGCCCGTATCGCTTACCACCACGGTAAGCCCCGCATCGGTAAGAATGTGTTGAGCATCGGCAAAGGTTTTATGGCGCACATCGGGTATAGGTATTGCCTCGCCATGATGTGTGTACGAGTTAAGGGCAATCATCACGGCCACGCACGCCGCCACCACCACGATGGCCATAGCGGCAATATTAAGCCACAGGTACTTGCTTTTCAGTTTTCCGAGAAACTCAGATGTCTCCATGTATCCTTGTCGTATATGTATATATTAAATAATGTGCAAACTTACACAAAATATCTGAATAACGTGCCTTTTACACGAAAAAATAGTAATTTTGTATGCAGTTGACGAGCAAACAAAAATCTCATCCAACGATTGAAATAACACTACATACACGATAACTGATGGAAACAAGCGAACTGTACAAACTGTTTCAGCAGCACCCAGTGGTGACTACCGACAGTCGCGACTGCCCTGAGGGCAGCATCTTCTTCGCGCTGAAAGGCGCATCGTTTAATGGCAACAAGTTTGCGCAAGCAGCCCTCGACAAAGGGTGTGCCTATGCTGTGGTTGACGAGGCCGAATATGCCACCGACAGCCGTTGCATATTGGTGCCCGACAGCCTTCAGGCATTGCAGCAGTTGGCCCACTACCACCGTTTAGCCTTGGGCACACGCATCATAGGTATAACGGGTACCAATGGCAAGACCACTACCAAGGAGCTGGTGGCCGCTGTGCTGGGCGAGAAGTATAACGTACTCTACACACAGGGCAACTTTAACAACGATATAGGCGTGCCCAAAACCTTGCTACGCCTCACCCCCGAGCACGAGATAGCCGTGGTAGAGATGGGTGCCAGCCATCCTGGCGACATCAAAACGCTGGTTGACATTGTTGAGCCCGACTATGGAATCATTACCAATGTGGGTCGCGCACACCTTCAGGGCTTCGGCTCGTTTGAAGGAGTGGTGAAGACGAAGGGCGAGCTGTACGACTACCTACGCACACGCACCGACAGCACCGTGTTTATTGACAACGACAACCCCCACCTCATGGGCATAGCACAAGGGCTGAACCTGGTGCGATACAGCAGCGAGACCGATGCCCACACGCCCTATGTATATGGCCAGGTGACGGGCTGCAGCCCCTTCCTACAGTTCGACTGGCGCCACCAGGATGGCGCCCTTCACCACGTCGACACACACCTCATAGGCGCCTACAACATTAAAAACATGCTGGCGGCAGCCACCATCGGCATCTTCTTTGCCGTGTCAGAACAGCAGGTGTGTCATGCTCTCGAAACCTACGTGCCCAGCAACAACCGCTCTGAGCTGATGGTTACAGCGCACAACCGCCTCATTGTTGATGCCTATAACGCCAACCCCACCAGTATGGCGGCAGCACTCGACAACTTTAAAGCCATGCAGGCCGACCACAAAATGTGCATACTGGGCGAGATGCGCGAGCTGGGCGAGGTGAGCCACGACGAACATCAAAAGGTGGTTGATATGTTGCGTGCCGCACACTTTGACGAGGTATGGCTGGTGGGCGACGAGTTTGCCGCCATCGACAGCCCCTTCCGTATCTTCCACAATGTCGACGAGGTAAAGGCCGCCATCGCGCAGCAGCAGCCACAAGGCCGCACCATTCTTATAAAAGGTAGCAATTCGACCAAGCTCTTCCAGCTGCCCGAGTTGCTGTAAGCATATAAAAACAACCGTCGCTGAAGGCGGCGAATGTACATAACCGTTGGTGACTGAACGAAGTGAAGGAACCTACGGTCTAACTAAAACAAAGCGAAGCGTCCTCGAAGAGGGCGAACATTATGATTAGTTAATACTAAATATGTTCGCCCTCTTCGAGGACGCTTTTCTTGTTTACAGTTCTATTTTTAGAGCGGCAACTTATAGCCTAAAGTAATCTGGAACACGCTGTTCTTGCTGTCGCTGTCCTTAGCTACCTTTGTTAAGCCCCAGTTGTAGCGGCCATCAATAACAAAGTTGTTAAACTCGTAGCTCAAGCCGATAGGAATTGAGAGGTCTACAGTCTTTGCATCGAGGTCAGCCTCTACAGCAACGCCATTGCTCTTAGCCTTAGCCTTGCTGTTTACATTGAAGCCTGGCTGCAGACCCAGCTTAACGGCAAAACCCGGAGCTACATATACGTTAGCCAATATGGGGATGTTGATATAGTCGAGCTTGGTGGTAGCCTTGTCATACTTTGCACCCTGCATTGAATACAAAGCGCCGAAGCTAAGACCTACCATGTCAGTAGCCTGATACATAAACTCGGCACCTGCTACCACGCCAAAGCGGGGGTCAGAGTCGTCGAAATCAGTCAGTGAAGCAATGTTCAAACCAACCTTGGGCTGAATGGTCAAAGAGCCCTCTTTCTGTTGAGCAAAAGTCATTGCCGAGGTAAGAACCATAACGGCAACCAAAAGTAATTTTTTCATAATAGAAATAATTAAATTAAACAATGAATAATATTATTTCAACATATCTAACACAAAAACGCCAACGCGGTGCTCATCTGTTAGACAATGCAAAAATATCTTTTTCTGACATAACGACCAAACAATTATGCCATTATTTAATAGAAACAGAGAAAAACAGGACTAAAAATATGCCTTTCATAACAAAAAGCGAGCATTGTGATTATAAAAATCCTTACAAATGAGGATTGTGCACCCCACAGCTTTTCACTACTTTTGCACCACCAAAAAACAATATAAACAAAAAGAAGCGCCCCAAAGAGAACGTGATGACAAATAAACACACATTATTTATTAGCACCCTTATAGCGGCCACGCCCACCATGGCCCATGTTTTCCCCACCGCAACGCTGGCAGCACCCACCACAGTGGTTGCACATCCACACCAGCCCACTGTGGCCGACACCTCGCGCGTGTTCGACATCGACGAGGTGATAGTGGTAACACAACCCAAAGAGCTGTTTCGCCTGCGCCATCAGCCACTCAGCTCGTCGTCGTTCAACAGTAGTTATATAAATAATGTGCATGGCACCGACCTCAGACAGCTGTCGGCCTATGTTCCCTCGTTTTGCATGCCCGAGTATGGGTCGCGTCTCACCTCGTCAATGTATATTCGTGGCATTGGCTCGCGCATCAACAACCCATCAGTAGGCATCTATCTCGACGGCATGCCACTGATGAGCAAGGCCGCCTACAACATGCACTTCTACCAAACCGAGCGTGTCGACGTTTTGCGAGGCCCACAAGGCACACTGTACGGGCAGAACACCGAGGGCGGACTGGTAAAAATATATTCGCGCAACCCCTTCAGCTATCAGGGCACCGACGTGTTGCTGGGCATAGGATCGCACCTGTGGCGTAACGCCGAGGCGGCACATTATAGCAAGCTGAACGACAGTTGGGCGCTGGGCGTGGCAGCCTTCTATACAGGCAGCAACGGCTTCTTCCGTAACAAAACGCTGAACACCCGCGCCGACAAGCAAGACGAGGCGGGCGCACGCCTGCGACTGATGTTTCGACCCAACAGCCGACTGAGTGCCGACCTGCTGGCCGACTACCAATATACGCGCCAAAACGGCTTTGCCTATGGCGAGGCCGACCCCACCACGGGCCACACCGCCGAGGTAAACACCAACTATCCTGGAAGCTACAAACGCAACATGCTGAACACGGCCCTACATATAGGCTACCAGGCGCCCCGCTTCGAGCTGAACAGCACCACGTCGTACCAACTGCTGCGCGACGATATGCTGATGGACCAAGACTATATGGCCACCGACTATATGCACCTCATACAGCGACAGTTGCAGAACAGCCTATCTGAAGAGCTCACCCTGAAAAACCGCTCTACAGGTTGCTGGCGCTGGACCTCAGGGGCCTTTGCCTCATACCAATGGCTGCGCACCAATGCTCCCGTATTCTTTGGCCCAGGCATAACCACGCCCATGGGCATGGGCATACAACGTGTGATATACAAGGGCATTACCGAACAAATGGCGCAACGCTTCACACAGCAAGGCATGCCCGAAGCACTGGCATTGCAGAAGGCGCAACAGCTGGTTGACGGCCGAGGCGGTGTAACCATTCAAGCCAACATGCAGGTGCCAGGCCTCTTCCACACACCGCAAATGAACGTGGGCGTGTTTCACGAGTCGAACCTATACCTCACCCCTCGCCTCATGGCCACACTGGGCTTGCGCTACGACGTAAACCGCGTGAGTGTCAACTATAACACAAGTGCCATGCTCTCGCTCGACGCCAAGGTTATGGGCATAGCTACGGTGCGCAAGCTAACGTCGGCACTGAACCACGGCACACACGACACCTACCAGCAACTGCTACCCAAGCTGGGGCTTACCTACACCCTCGACCGCAGCGGCAGCAACATTTATGCGCTGGTAAGCAAAGGCTACCGCGCAGGTGGCTATAACATACAAATGTTTTCTGACATCTTGCAAACCGAACTGATGGCAAACAGCCGAAAGGTGCAACAGGGCGACTATGACGTGCCACACACCAGCGCCGACTATGCCAACATGGATGCCACCATTAGCTATAAACCCGAAACCAGCTGGAACTATGAGGTGGGCGCACACCTGAACCTCTTCGAGGGTAGGCTGCATGCCGACCTGTCGGCCTTCTACATGCAGGTGCACAACCAGCAGCTATCAGTGATGGCTGGCACCTACGGCTACGGCCGCATGATGGTGAACGCGGGCAAGAGCTACAGCTGTGGCTTTGAAGCAGCACTGCGAGGGTCGGCCTTCGACAACCGCCTGACGTGGGGAGCAAGCTATGGCTTGACACACGCCGCTTTCTCCGACTATACCGACAACATCAAGGTGAACGGACAGCAAACTACCGTCGACTATGAGGGCCGCCGCGTGCCCTTCATACCCATGCACACACTGGGGGCCACCACCTGTTACACACAGCCCTTGCGCCATAACATGGTGAAGGAGGTGCGCTTTGGCCTTGACCTCAACGCGCAGGGCAGCATTTATTGGGACGAGGCCAACACCTTCAAACAGCCGTTCTATGCCGTGCTGGGCGCACATGCCGACGTGGTGCTGGGCGCTGTTACCTTCAGCCTTTGGGGCCGAAACCTCACCGACACTCGCTACAACACATTTGCCTTAAGCAGTGCCGCCACGGGCACCACCCGCTATTTTGCACAGCGCAGCACGCCCATACACTGTGGCTTCGACATGAAGTGGCATTTTTAAACCCACGCCCCACCCTTCTTTTTGCCGAAACAATGTTGCCGAGAAGGTAATAGCCATGTTATCATAGGGCAAGAAGATGGAGATAGAAACGCAAAAACATTGAAAAAATCGGGCGAAAGCCTGCAGAAAGTCGTCTCACACCGACCGTTCTCCATGTTCATAACGGTCGATATAAACATGAGCATCGACCGTTCCACGTGTTTATAACGGTCGATGTGAGACGACTTTCTGCAGGCTTTCAGGGCCGACGCATTACTCTAAGACATCAATTTAGCAAGGAAAGAGCTGTCCCA
>ERZ1034626.754-NODE-754-length-23056-cov-43.781357_pt1 | contig 23056 bp, 19 predicted proteins | sample MGYA00520652_ERZ1034626 | MGnify/ENA primary metagenome ERZ1034626 (study PRJEB33766, sample SAMN09781765) | gut metagenome | biome: gut microbiome | host: Homo sapiens | place: Madagascar | study: EMG produced TPA metagenomics assembly of the PRJNA485056 data... | reverse complement strand
AAAGCTACGGCAAAGAAAAAACAGGATTTTTCTAAGGTTGAGTTTATTTCCTATGAGGAGGGCTTATGTGTACAGTGTATGCATATCGGATCGTATGACGATGAGCCTGTTACGGTAGATGCAATGCACAGGTTTATGGAAGAACAGGGATATACACTTGATATAACGGATCGGAGAATGCACCACGAGATTTATCTGAGCGATGCGAGAAGGGTAGCGCCGGAGAGGTTGAAGACTGTAATCAGGCACCCGATAAAGAGAGCCTAAGGGTGTGGAGAAAAATAATATGGCATCAACAAAAGAGTATTTGGATTTTGTTATGGAACAATTATCAGGACTGGATGAACTCAGCAGCCGGGCAATGATGGGCGCATACATCCTTTATTACCGTGGAAGGATTTTTGGTGGAATATATGACGACAGACTTTTGGTGAAGCCGGTCCCGATGGCATTGAGGCTGATGCCAGATGCCGAGATGGAACAGCCGTATCATGGCGCTAAAGAAATGATTTTGGTTGATAATGTAGATGATCGGCAGTTTTTGTGTGAACTGGTTGAGAGTATGTGGGAAGAATTGCCGGAGAGAAAATCTAAAAAGAAAAATGTATCTGATATTTATTATTGAATTTATAATTTTATCAGTTATAACTTATAAAATGACAATTTAACGATTAGGATTGAGATATAAAAAGTTCGGAAGCCCAGTGCTTTTGAACTTTTTATATTTACATTGAATATATGTATATTATGGTGTAATATTATTTCATAATAATGAAATTTATAATATTGAAATTCAGGAGAAAAATAAAATGACTATTAGCGAGAGGATATTAAAGGTATTAAAAGACAGGGATATGACGCAGGTTGAGTTCGCAAAACAGGTTGGTATAGCGACCAGTACCATCAGCGAATGGAAGAAGAAAAAGACAAATCCTGCGGCAGATAAGATTATGAATATTTGTAATGTGTTACAGATTACGCCGGAGCAGCTTCTTACCGGAAAAGGAATTGAGGATGAGGAAGAGATTGTTGCGACGAGTCCTGAGAGCCGATTTACACCTTATGATATTCAGCTGATTGAAGATTTCCATGGACTTAAGGAAGAACAACAGAAGAGACTGGTGGCTTATATGGAGGCTTTGAAGAAGATAGAAAGCCTGGAGAACATATAGATTTAAAGTCGCAATTTGCGACTTTAAACATTAACGAAAACAAACGTGGTATATATAAAGAAGATGGAGAAATAGAGATGGCAAATAAAATAGTTAGGGAAATTATTCACGCAAAGGGAATTGATATTGGAATTTACACGAAAGATTTTGAAAATGAATATATTTCGTTGACAGATATTGCGAAATATAGAAATGATAACGACCCCAGATTTGTTATTCAGAACTGGATGCGAAACAGAAATACAGTTGAGTTTTTAGCTGTTTGGGAAGAACTTCATAATCCAGATTTTAACCGTGTGCAATTCGAGACGGTTAGAAGCGAGGCAGGATTAAACAGATTTGTTATGACACCGACCAAATGGATTGAACAGACAAATGCTATTGGAATAGTGTCAAAAGCAGGCAGATATGGTGGAGGAACTTATGCACATAGCGATATTGCTATGGCATTTGCTACATGGATTTCTCCGGAATTTCAGCTATATATTATGAAAGATTACCGTAGATTAAAACAAGATGAAAATAGTCGGCTTTCATTAGATTGGAACTTAAACAGAGCTTTATCAAAGGTGAACTATCGTATTCACACGGATGCAGTGAAGGAAAATTTGATTCCACCAGAGCTAACACCAGAACAAATCGCTTATACATATGCCAGTGAAGCAGATCTTTTAAATGTTGCTTTATTTGGACAGACTGCAAAGCAATGGAAAAATAATAATCCAGGTAAAAAGGGAAATGTACGTGATGATGCAAATTTAAATCAGTTATTGGTATTGGCAAATATGGAGAGTTATAATGCTATTTTAATTGAACAGGGGAAAGCTCAATCAGAAAGACTTATATTGCTTAGAAATTTGGCAATCAGGCAGATGGATACATTAGCCAGTATCAATCTGTCGGCGGTTTCGGCACTTCCTGGAAGTGATATGTAAATTGAAGAAAAATTAAAAGATTTCCAGAAGATTTTATGTTTCAGTTAACAAGAGAAGAGCTTGAATTCGTGAAGTCGCAATTTGCGACTTCACGGATTACATCTTTATTTGAAGGACAAGAAGATTATAGAAGAAAACTACATTATAGATTACTTTTATTGCCGGATAAACAGATATAACTTGCAACTATAATTTTTTAACTTTACTGCCTTCAAACATGCTATATCCTGTTGGATTTTTCCGAAATTCCGATGGTGAAATCCCAAGACATTTCGTAAATTGCCGGTTGAAGTAGGAACCATACTTAAAACCACATTGATTGGCAATATCATCGATCTTAAGATTGGTATTAGATAATAATTCCTGTGATATCTTAAGACGATAATGAAGCAGATATTCAATGCAGGTACAGTTGAGCTGTTGTTTGAAACGCTGGTTAAGTGTGGTTCGATTCAGGTGAACAAGCTCGCATAGAAAATTTAGTGTAATATCATTCCGGTAATGGGCATGAATGTAATCAGTGCAGATAGTAACCGGATTCGAATTCTCAGATAATTCATAGAAGTTTAATTTGCATTGGTCCACATAGATATCATAAATACAATTAAGTGTTTGACGAAGCATTCTCCTGATACGGCAAGTCCAGTAATCATCGCTTTGTGCGTATGTCTCGGCTCCAATCATAAGCATAAGTTCATTCAAGTGAATATATTGCTGTGGTGTCAGGTTAAAAATCCCCTGAAAATATCCATGATGCTTTGTGAACATATAAAGCATATTTCTATCATAAACATATTGTTTATCAATGGGAACTGAGTCATCAAGATTTTCAATTTTTAAACATGCATTTATGTACCAGGGATCAAAATGAAATGCTTTGGCACTTAGATGTATGCGTTCCAGACATTGAAAATTATCGTATTGAGAGATACAAAGTACGGCAGGAGCCTTGATGGTCTGAATATGTTCATTGATTTTGAAAGTTGTGCTTCCACAGGAAATCATAATGATAGTGCATCTGTTATCTACCGGTAGTGATTCCAAAGTATTATAAAAATCAAATTCAATGGGTATTTCTCTTTCCTTATGTCTATCGTTCTGAGGCATATAAATCTCCTTTTGAAAATGAAATATTAAAATGCAACATATGCAACTATTAGTTGTAAAAAGTATAAATATCTACTGTATATATGTAATTGAAAGCATAATTTGCACACTATATACTTGTATATAGTATAAAATAAAGAAAAAGAGGTGTCTATAAAAATGCTCATACGATTTGCAAAAGAAAATGAATTAATTCAGGTAAATGAATTAAGAAGACAGGTGAATGACCTGCATGTTGAAGGAAAACCTGAGGTTTTCAAGACCGGTTTTAATAAGGAATTACAAGATCATATATATACTATCTGGAAAGATCCCGAGCAGAAAATTATTGTGGCGGAATTGGAAGGAATGATCTGCGGTTTTGCTGTACTTCATCATATTCATAAACCGGAAACTCCTTTTATGCAGGAACGTGATTTTATGGATATTGATGAATTCTGTGTGGATAAAAAATACCGAAGGCAGGGAATTGCATCAGAAATGATAGCATTTATAAAAGCTTATACAAAGGAGCAAGGAATAAATCATATGGAACTTAATATGTGGGAGTTTAACGAAGATGCACTTGCTTTTTATGAAGCAGTAGGATTCAAAACATATCGAAGATATATGGAAATGATGTTATAATTCCTACAGAACTAACACCGCAACAGATTGCCTATACATATGCCAGTGAAGGAGATTTTTTAAATGTTGCTTTATTTGGACAATTTCAGTTTTACAGAGACAATTCAATAATCAATATGGTAAAATGAAAAATAAATACCGGAAAGCAAAAAGGATGTAAAAGACCTATGACATTAAAGAAAACAATAGAACAACATAAATACACTATATTGTTTTGTCTCATATTAATATTCGGCTCTCTGCTTCGTTTGGTGCAGCTTGGAAAGGTACCCGGCGGCTACCAGATGGATGAGGCTTATGGAGCGTTCAATGCATATTCTCTGTTTCACAGTGGGATTGATTCCACCGGGCACTCCTATCCTGTATATTTTGAATCCTGGGGTGGCGGACAGAATGCGCTGAACTCGTATCTCATGCTTCCTTTTATGGTGTTCATCGGAGGTAAGATCACTCCACTGGTAGTAAGGCTTCCGCAGGTCATTGTGGCGATCCTGTCTTTGACAGCGGTTTATTTTTTGATGAAAGAAATCGTGGATAAATCTGCCGGATTGTGGGCAATGCTTCTTCTCAGTGTATGCCCCTGGCATATCATGATGTCAAGGTGGGGACTGGAATCCAATCTGGCACCCGGTTTTCTCCTGTTTGGACTGACCTTTTTTGTCTATGGTTTGAAAAAACCGAAAATGCTCATTCTGTCGGCACTCTCCTACGGTCTGAGTCTCTATTGTTATGCAACCATCTGGCCCATTGTTCCACTGCTGTTGTTGTTGGAATGGGGATACGCTTTTCTTACCAAAACCCTGAAATTTACAAGGTACTTTGTAATCCATGTGGTGATCATAGGGTTGCTGGCGTTTCCATTGTTGGCATTTTTACTGGTGAACAGAGGAATCCTTCCTGAGTTTTCCATAGGACCTTTTTCAGTCTATGCAATGACAGATTTCAGAGTTAACGAAATAGCTTCCTCTTTTCAGGAAATACTTTCTAATTTCAGAAATCTGTTATATCTATTGTACCGTCAGGATATTGGACGTCCGTATGATGTGATCATGCCCTTTGGATTTTTCGGCATTGTAGCCAGGATATTCATTTTCCTGGGAGTATTTTTACTGGTATTTCGACTGATCCTGGCATTATGGAAGAGACAGTCTACTTTATTATGGATGATATTTATTCAGCTGACCGGAGCCTTGTTGCTGGGATTATTGATCAGCGTGGGCATGACGCAGATTAACTGTATTTATATTCCCCTGGTGATGTGCGGAGCTTTGTGCATATCTTTCGCAACAGATTTTATTGCAAAGAAGACAAGCCTGCGATGGAAAATGGTCGCAAGTATTCTGTTGATAGTACTTCTTCTGGGAGAAAATTTGCAGTTTGAAAAGACTTATTTTACTTCTTATAAGGAATTGGTCAGTGGATATTTTCAGGAAGGTAGCGAAGAAGCCGTACAGAAAGCCATGGAGATTGCGGCAGAAAGCGGTCGTGAGATCGAAATCGAGGATGCCATCAAGTATCCCAGTGTTTTGCTCTATGGAGAAATCGATGCTGCAGAGTACCTTGCTGACAGAACATTGAGCGATGTACCTCCCAAGCCGGAGTCTTTCCTGGGTAAAGGAATCCGATTTACTATGGGAATCGACTGGGAGCATATCGATAGGAATAAGATCTACATTATCTACCACACAGATACGGAAAAATTTGATGGATTTACTCTTCTTCCCTATCGGGACTGGTATGTGGCGTATTAAAACGAAAATAAAAAGCCCTCACATAAAATGTGGGGGTTTTCGCATGTCAAAAATGTTTTTAATTACGCACTCAGATCCAAATTTTGCCCAATTACTGCGGCAGCATCGGCAGATTTCTTGTTCTGCTGGTAAGGATTGCTCTCGTCGCTGTAACTGATCTTGGTCGTGGTGGTGCCGCCGGCAGTGTAGACAGTGCCGCATTCGGGGCATACCGCAGTCCGCAGGGAAACCGTAGCGGAGAGAACTTTGCCGTTGTTCTGTGCCGCTTTGTTGTAGGCATTGGTTACATGCTCCTGCTCATGGGCGCGCACTCTGGAGGCGGAAGCCTGCGGAGATATATGGGATGCAGATTTAAAGGAGACCATCTCATCGGAACCGTCCTGGTATTTGCGGTTCTTGCAGGTCTCACATTCCGCGGGAGAAGATTTCCTGCCGGGCTTTTCCACATCGGATTTTCCGGGATTTACCACAGCGCCCTTCTTTTCGGACTGCGCGGAAGATGTTGCACCCGTGGGATAACCGTAACTGCCGTATGAATTATAATTACCGATTCCGTAGATACCTGTCATAGGACTTCTCCTTTCTGCGTAGTGTTTTGCTACTCTTCTATTTCTTCTATTCTGCCCTCATTGTAGCACCGGTATATCATAAGGGCAAGTTAAGATTGCCGAAAAACTTGTGCTACCTCGGAAATTACAGAAGTGGTTCCCAGGATTACAATAGGATTCGGGAAAGAAGCTGCCAAAGTCAGTGCCTGTTTCACCGAACCCGTCCATTCCGCAGAGATTCCCTCCTGCACCAGCGTTTCCTGTTGATTTTTTGAAAAATGATAATGCGGATTCCCGGACTTGGTGAGAATGATGCGGGCAGCCATATCATTCATGGACCGGACGACACCGGCATAATCCTTATCCTCCGGAATCCCCACGATAACAGTACAATTCGAAATCCCCAGATGACGCAGAACATCCTTTACATTTTCACAACTGGCGGAATTGATGCAGGCATCCAGCAGGACAAACGGATCGGAATGCAAAACTTCCATGCGCCCCGGCCAGTGCAGCAGAGACAGATTTTTCCGGACGGCGGGCATGGAGAAAGTCGTGGATTCTCTGTAAAGATCCGCCATGACATCCACACATACAGCAAGTGCCAGTGCACAGTTTTTTGTCTGATGTTCTCCCAATAACGGAATCTGTAAATCCGGATAAATATTATCTCCGATCACCACATCAAATAGCATGCCGGAACAGGTATAGCGGATATTTTCTGCCTGAAAATCCCGACCGTATATTTTATAGGGAACCTGCATAGCCTCGGCACGGCGAACCAGAACCTCCAGTACTTCCGGTTCCTGTTCGGCAAAATACACGCACTTCTGCTCTCCGGTGATGACGTGGGATTTATCCTCTGCAATGTCAGCTAACGTATCTCCCAGCTCTCTTGTATGCTCTAAGAAAATCCGGTTGATCACAGCATAATCGTGACGAATGTTGTTCACATCATCATATTTTGCACCTTTGCCGCATTCAAACACATTGAAATCTGTATGTTGTTCCGAAAAATAAGTCAGTGCCAGGTCCGCCTGAATGCCCATGGGGCTGATACATACCGACTCCGGCAGATCGGAGGCAATGTCCAGAATCTCCGGCTGGATCTCTGCCATCAGACGGCAAAAGTCGGCTTCACTGATCATGGTATCATTGACGCGGAAGCGCTCTCTGAAATCAGTAATATGAGGACTGGTCATCAGTCCTACGGTATAATTTGTCTGCAGGATCCGGGAAATCATATTGGCAACGGAGCCTTTTCCCTTGCTTCCGGTGACGACGACACAGGGAGCAATCGATTTCTGCCGGAGCAGAGATCTCGTCAGCTCAGGATGTCTTTTTCCGGCATCCTTTGCGGCATAGTCCTGATGTGTGGCCGCCCGCAGATAGGAAGCATAGACGAAGTCTTCCGCTTCTTTCAGCGTAGTGATCTTATGAAATTCCAGTGGTGTTCCGGAAGCATTATTCATAAAAATAAGCATACCTTTCCGTAGCCTGCAATTTACCGATACGATAGTATCGTATATTTTCGTACACTGTGCAGGTACAAATATGAAATGAGTTCCTTAGGCAAAGTCTGATCGTATTGTTTCCATGACTTTTGCTGCAACATTAATACCGGAGGCTTTTTCAATGCCTTCCAGTCCCGGCATAACGTTGATTTCGCAAAAATAAGGTTTTTCTCTGCCAAAAAGCAGATCAATTCCCAGAAAATCCAATCCAGTCTGTTCGTAAATATCTGCGGCTATGGTACGGATGCCGGGCGTGACAGGGTAAGGCTCTACCGAAGCTCCCAGAGCTACATTTGCACGGAAATCCCCCTGGGATCTGCGCTGCATACAGGCAACGGCTTCTCCACGGATGCTGTAAAATCGCAGATCTCTGCCGTAGCTTTCCGAGATAAATTCTTCGAAGAGCCATTCCTTGGATGAAGGGTAGTTAAGAGAGAGTTCCTCATAAGAAGCCTTATCCCGGATGCAGACGATTTCCTCTCCCATGGAGCTTTCCAGTCCTTTACCGACAAAAGGAAGGCCCAGTTGTTCTACAATAGAAGAAAAAGGCAACAGTGAAGTTCCAAGAAGATATTTTGGGATCAAAAAGGCTTCGGAATGAAGCCTTCGTACCTGTTCAAATTTATTAATATAGATATTATAAGCAGTTAAAGGATTATAGCTTCGGGTGGCAAGTGCATTTATAGCATCCTTTTCCCGTCCCCATTTATAGCGGTTGATGACAAAATCCACAGGTTCCAGTATTTTACCATGATTTATAATACCCTGCATAGAGACCGTAGTATCGTGGATCCCTACAATCTGCAGATCCATATTCAGGGCAGAAGCTTCCTGTACCAGACGATTGCAGGTATAAGCGTTGGTCATAGCATTATATTTTTCTATGATATATCCTTTGATAGGCATAAGACACCTCGTAATTTCAGTATTCTCATGGTTAACATAGCAAAATGTTGTCAAAATAGCAAGAAATATAGTTCTTCTATTGAAAAAGGAGCAATATCCTGCGTATAATAAGAGACATAAGAGCCTAAAAGTACTACCACAGAATATATTAAGAAGAAACAAAAGAGGAGACATACCAATGAAATTACTCGAAGAGCGCATTCGCAAAGACGGTACAGTAAAAGCAGGAAATGTATTAAAAGTAGATTCTTTTCTGAATCATCAGATGGACATTGATCTGTTCAATGAAATGGGAAAGGAATGGGCGCGTCTGTTCGCAGACCGTAAGATTACGAAGATCCTGACTGTGGAAGCTTCCGGTATCGGCATCGCCTGTGTGGCAGCCCAGCATTTTCATGTGCCTGTGGTATTTGCAAAAAAGTCCCAGTCCGTAAATATTGACGGCGAAGTATATTCCACCAAGATCGAATCCTTTACGCACAAGAGAGTATATGATGTGATTGTCTCCAAAAAATTTCTGCATCCGGAAGATCATATTCTGATCATCGATGATTTCCTGGCCAACGGATGCGCACTGGAGGGTTTGATCGACATTGTCAATAAAGCGGGAGCTTCTGTAGAGGGTGTCGGTATTGCCGTTGAGAAGGGATTCCAGAAGGGCGGCGACCTGATCCGTTCCAAGGGTATCCGTGTAGAGTCGCTCGCTATTGTCGAAAGCATGGATGACAAGACCGGAGAGATCGTATTTCGGTCTTGACAAAAAGTCAGACAAATGCTTATACTGACTAATGTTGAGAGAGTACAATAAAGGGGTTGTATGAAGGTGTCATACACCCTTTTTGCGTTGACTCACCGGTTTATCTGCAGATCTGTGCCCGCGCTGCTACATGGATCTGTAACGAAGCAGCAGCGCAGAAAGAGGAGAATTATGAAAAAGAAAGTCGTAAGTTTACTCGCAGCTATGGCTCTCGCAGTTACTGCTCTGGCAGGATGCGGATCCAATAACGCAGCTAGCACCGGTACAGATGCGGCAACTGTTGCAGCTACTACTGAGGCAGCAGCTACTACTGAAGCAGCAGCTGGCGAAACTGTCAGTGGTGTAAAGGCAGGTTTTATTTTCCTGCATGATGAGAACTCCACTTATGATCTGAACTTCCTGAACGGAGCAAAGGCAGCTTGTGAGAAGCTTGGCATTGAGTACATGACCAAGACCAACATTCCTGAAGGACAGGAAGCTTATGAAGCAGCTTGTGAGCTTGCAGATGCAGGTTGTAATTTCATTTTCGCAGACAGCTTTGGACATGAGGACTACATCATCGAGGCTGCTAAGGAATATCCCGATGTTCAGTTCAGCCATGCAACAGGAACCAAGGCTCATACTGAGGGTCTGGACAACTTCCACAATGCATTTGCTTCCATCTATGATGGCCGTTACCTTGCAGGTATCGTTGCAGGCATGAAGCTGAATGAGATGATCGCTAACGGTGATATTACCGAAGATCAGGCTAAGATGGGTTATGTAGGTGCTTATACATATGCAGAAGTTATGTCCGGTTATACATCCTTCTTCCTGGGCGCCCGTTCCGTATGCCCCAGCGTTACCATGGATGTAACCTTTACCGGTTCCTGGTACGATGAGACCGCTGAGAAGGAAGCAGCTAACAAGCTGATCGAGGGCGGATGTGTACTGATCAGCCAGCATGCAGACTCCATGGGTGCTCCTACCGCATGTGAGACCGCAGGTGTTCCCAACGTATCTTACAACGGAAGCACTGAGGCAGCCTGCCCCAATACCTTCCTGGTATCTTCCAGAGTTAACTGGGAGCCTTACTTTGAGTATGCTATTAAATGTGTAGCAGACGGTACTCCTATCGATACCGATTGGTGTGGTACTCTGGAGACCGGTTCTGTGGAGCTGAGCGATCTCGGTGCTGCTGTGGCAGACGGTACTGCAGAAGCAGTAGAAGCTGCAAAGGCTGATCTGATCGCAGGCAAGACTCATGTATATGATATCACCACCTTTACTGTAGAAGGCAAGACCCTGGACAGCTATGAAGCTGATATCGATACCGATCCTGATTATACTCCCGACCATGAGGTAGTAAGTGACGGATACTTCCATGAGTCCGATGTTGCATTCCGTTCCGCTCCTTACTTCAATGTAAGAATTGATGGAATCAACCTGCTGGATGAGCAGTATTAATTGACTTATTAAAATAGCCCGGACGGCGCAGCGTTTATTGCCGCGCCGCCCTTTTTCTACCTTATGGATCTTTTGTTTTTGTGGATGGATGAGGTAGAAAAGGGGCGGCCAGTATGCTTATGCCAGGTATTAAAAGATCTGAAAATTTACAGGTCATGGATAAATTGGAAAGGTGACTAGGATGGAAAAAGAGACAAAAGTAGCTGCAGTTTCAATGAAAAACATTACCAAGACTTTTGGATCCGTGATTGCCAATGATAAGGTAAATCTGGATATCTATAAGGGTGAGATATTATCACTGCTTGGGGAAAACGGCAGCGGTAAGACGACACTGATGAATATGCTCTCCGGTATTTATTTCCCGGATGAGGGACAGATATTTATTAACGGTAAGGAAGAGGTCATCAAATCCCCCAAGGATGCGTTACGGCTGGGAATCGGTATGGTGCATCAGCATTTTAAGCTGATTGATGTACTTTCCGCTACCGAGAATATCATTCTGGGTCTGGAAGGCAGGCTTAATATCAAGGAGGCTTCCCGGAAAATAGAGGAAATATGTGACAAATACGGTTTTGAAGTGGATCCGAAGCAGAAAATCTATGATATGACGGTATCCCAGAAGCAGACCGTAGAGATTGTAAAGGTGCTGTATCGTGGTGCGGATATCCTGATCCTGGATGAGCCTACCGCCGTACTGACACCGCAGGAGACCGAGAAGCTCTTTAACGTTCTCCGGAAAATGAGAGATGACGGTAAAGCCATTGTTATCATTACCCATAAAATGCATGAAGTGGAATCTCTGTCCGACAGGGTGGCTGTGCTTCGTAACGGTCAGTATATTGGAAGCATGCTGACAAAGGATACCACAGTTACGGAAATGACCAATATGATGGTGGGACATGCGGTTACTTTGAATATTGTCAGACCGGAACCTGTGAATCCGAAGCCCCGTATCGAAGTACAGGGACTGACTGTACGTAACGAAGAAGGTATCGTTAAGCTGAAGGATGTCTCCTTTACCGCCAACAGTGGTGAGATCCTGGGAATCGCCGGTATCTCCGGCTGTGGACAGAAGGAACTTCTGGAAGCCATTGCAGGTCTGCAGGTAACAGAAGCCGGCACGATCAGCTATGTGGAAGATGATGGAAGTAAGGAAATGCTGATCGGCAAAGATCCGTTGAAGATCGCAGAGATGGGCGTATCGCTTTCTTTTGTACCGGAGGATCGTCTCGGCATGGGTCTGGTAGGTAATATGGATCTGACCGATAATATGATGTTACGTTCCTTCCGACAGGGACATACACCGTTTACGAACCGAAAGCCTTCCAAACAGCTTGCGGCTGATGTGGTAGAAAATCTGGAGGTTGTAACCCCGGGTATCACCACTCCGGTACGCAGATTGTCCGGTGGTAATGTACAGAAGGTTCTCGTTGGAAGAGAGATTGCGTCTGCACCTACCGTGTTGTTAACGGCTTATGCGGTACGTGGACTGGATATCAATTCTTCATATACTATATATGACCTGATCAACGAACAGAAGAAAAAGGGCGTTGCCGTGATTTTCGTAGGTGAGGATCTGGATGTGCTGATGGAGCTGTCCGACCGTATCATGGTATTGTGCGGCGGAGAAGTCAGTGGTATTCTGGATGCGAGAAAGACAGACAAAAATGAGGTCGGTATGCTGATGACCAGAGTAGGAGGCAAAGAACATGAAGGAAAAGAATAAAGAGCCTTTGTTTCATATCGTAAAAAGAGATGCGCTCCCCTGGTACAAAGCTTTGGGGATCCGATTTCTGGCAATCCTGCTGGCACTGATCCTGTGCGGTATCATTACGACGATTACCACGGGAATCAATCCTTTACAGGTATATCAGTCCATTGTTCTGGGTGCTTTCGGATCCGTTCGTAAGACCTGGGTCACTTTTCAGAATATAGCGATCCTGCTTTTGATCGCATTGGCACTGACTCCGGCATTTAAGATGAAATTCTGGAATATCGGCGGTGAGGGACAGGTGCTGATCGGCGGTCTGGCAGCAGCAGCCTGCATGATCTGTCTGGGAGATAAGCTTCCAAATGCAGTTGTGATCCTGTGCATGATCGTGGCCAGCCTGGCAGCAGGAGCCATCTGGGGCTTCATTCCCGCATTTTTCAAGGCGAAATGGAATACCAATGAGACACTGTCTACGCTGATGATGAACTACATAGCTACCCAGCTGGTGGCATTTTATACGATAGTATGGGAGGTTCCCAAGGGATCCGGTAAGATCGGTATCATCAACCAGAACACCAACGTGGGCTGGCTGCCGCAGATCTTCGGTTCCAAATATCTGTTAAGTATTGTAGTGGCAGTAGTGATCACAATTTTCATGTATGTATATCTTAATTACAGCAAGCAGGGATATGAGATCTCTGTTGTGGGTGAGAGCGAAAATACCGCAAAATATGTGGGTATCAAGGTAGAAAAAGTCATTATCCGCACCATGCTGTTATCCGGTGCTCTGTGTGGATTGGTAGGTCTGCTGTTGGTAGGAGGCATCAATCATACTGTGACCACCACGATTGCAGGCGGACAGGGATTTACCGCTGTACTGGTATCCTGGATGTCCAAGTTCAATCCTCTGACCATGGTATTCTCCAGCTTCCTGATCATTTTCATGAATCGCGGTGCCAGTGAGATCTCTACCAATTTCGGACTGAATCATTCTTACTCCGATATTCTGACAGGTATTATCCTGTTCTTTATCATCGGCTGTGAGTTCTTCATTACTTACAGACTGCAGTTCCGTAAAAAAGCAGAAAAGGAGGAACAGTAAGCATGTGGTCATTTTTACTTGCATTTATTCCGAGAGCAATCGTACAGGGAATTCCTCTGTTATACGGGAGTACCGGTGAGATCATCACGGAGAAATCCGGTAACCTGAATCTGGGAATCCCCGGCGTTATGTATGTGGGAGGTATCTGTGGTGTCATCGGATCTTTCTTCTATGAGAGATCCGCAGGAGGCGCTGCCAACATGAATGGGTTTCTTGCCATTGCAATTCCGATGCTCTGCTGTCTGTTAGGATCCCTGCTGATGGGACTGCTGTACTGCTTCCTGACCGTTACCCTGCGGGCGAACCAGAACGTGACCGGTCTGGCAATGACCACCTTCGGTGTCGGCTTCGGTAACTTCTTCGGCGGATCCCTGATCAAGCTGGTAAACAGTGATGTACCTTCCATTGCACTGTCTGCTACCAGCAGTTATTTCAGTAAGTCCCTTCCTTTTGCAGGAAAACTTGGCTGGTTTGGCAAGCTGTTTTTATCCTATGGATTCCTGGCTTATCTGGCAGTGATCATTGCGTTTGCGGCATCGTATGTTCTGAGTCATACCAGAACCGGACTGCACTTAAGAGCAGTCGGTGAGGGTCCCAATACCGCAGATGCAGCCGGTATCAACGTATCCCGGTACAAATACATCGCTACCTGCGTGGGATGTATGATCGCAGGTCTGGGCGGACTGTACTATGTAATGGATTATGCCTGCGGTGTCTGGTCCAACGATGCGTTCGGTGACAGAGGCTGGCTTGCCATTGCACTGGTCATCTTCACTATCTGGAGACCGAATATCAGTGTATTTGCTTCTTTCCTGTTTGGTGGTCTGTATATTCTGTATCTGTATCTGCCCACCGGTATCGAGCATATGGAGTATCAGGAGCTGTATAAAATGATCCCTTATGTCGTGACCTTACTGGTACTGGTCATCACCAGTATGCGGAGCAAGAGAGAGAATCAGCCCCCCGCAAGTCTGGGACTGGCGTACTTCAGAGAAGAGAGATAATATTTTTATAAAAACACGATTAAAAACGGCGTTTTCCGGAAATTTCCGGAGAATGCTGTTTTTTAGTGCACATTTTGGAAAAAACTCACAGAAACTTTAGGAAAACTTTTGATTTTATTCGGATGGAATTTACCTGTGTCTGTTATGCTGAGATCAATTCAGAGAAAATAAACGGAAGGAAGAAAAAGAGATGAAAATATTGATCACGACGGACTGGTACAAGCCAGCCATCAACGGAGTTGTTACTTCGGTATGCAATCTGCGGGAGGAATTACAGCAAAGAGGACATGAAGTGAAGATCCTGACCTTGTCCCGTACAGCTCATTCCTACGAAGAAGAGGGTGTGATCTATATGGGTTCCGTGAATGCCGGATATATTTATCCGGGAGCAAGACTTCGAGTGTCCCCGGGACGCGAACTGTATCGCGGGATTATAGAGTGGAATCCGGACATTGTGCATTCTCAGTGTGAATTTTCTACCTTTTTCATGGCAAAAAAGATCGCAGAGGAATGTAAGATCCCTCTGGTGCATACTTACCATACCGTATACGAAGATTATACCCACTATTTTTCCCCTTACAAGAAATGGGGCAGGAATATGGTACAGTTCCTGACGCGACAGATCTCCGAGAAGGTGGACAGTATGATCGCTCCCAGCACAAAAATAGAGACATTACTAAAAGGCTATGGCATTCATTGTCCGGTATCAGTGATCCCATCGGGGATCGATCTGAGTAAATATGACGCGCAGACCCGGACGGATTCCCGGGAGAGAATCCGAAGAAAATATAAAATGGATCAGAAGACCACAGTGCTTTTATATGTAGGTCGTCTGGCAAAAGAGAAGAATGTGGAAGAATTGCTGGAGTACCAGCAGAAAGTTCAGGAGAGCGGCACAATGCTGATGATTGTAGGCGGCGGTCCTTATTTGGAGACTTTACGGAAAAAGGCAGCAGAACTGGGTGTGACGGGAAGCGTTATTTTTACCGGAATGGTATCACCCGCTGAAGTAGCATCTTATTATCCGGCAGGAGATCTGTTCGTCAGCGCTTCCACCAGTGAGACCCAGGGGCTTACCTATGCGGAAGCACTGGCAGCAGGATTACCGTTATTATGCAGAAAGGATGAATGTCTGCGGGCGGTTGTGGAAGAGGGCAAAAACGGCTGGCAGTACCGGACCGAAGAGGAATTCTTGAAAGACCTGAAGAACTGGAAGGAGAAAGAAGACGATGAACGCAGAGGAATGTGCAGTTATGCAAAGCAGTCCGCAGAAATTTATTCCCAAAAAAGATTTGCGGGAAGTATGGAGCAACTATACCAGCGACAGATCGAAGAAAAACAGGCCGAAAGAGAAAAACACCTGGCAAAGAGCCGTCAATATTGCATCCTGGGTTAGTCTGATCCTCTGTGGAATACTGGCAGTCTGGGGCTATCAGAGCGGCATTTTCCAATCGGTGGAGACCATGCAGCAATTTGTGAACCGCTTCGGAATGATCGGTGCACTGATCTTCGTGTTGATCCAGATCGTTCAGGTGGTGTTTCCCATCATACCGGGTGGCATCAGCTGTCTGGCAGGAGTGCTGCTCTTTGGAGCGGTGCCGGGATTTTTCTATAATTATATAGGAATCTGTGTAGGTTCCTGTATTGCTTTTGGAATAGCAAGAAGTCTGGGAAGACCGGTGCTGTACAAGATGTTTCCCGGGAAAATGATTGAAAAATACCTGACATGGACGGAGCTGAAGGGGAGATTTTTGAAATTATTTGCACTGGCAATCTTCCTGCCGGTGGCACCGGATGATTTTCTCTGTTATCTCGCCGGAACAACGAACATGACATGGAAACAGTTTGTGACAGTCATCTTTCTGGGGAAGCCTTTCTCCATTGCGCTGTATAGTCTGGGACTGACGACACTGTTCCAGGTGATTTTCCACCTGGTATAGGAGAGTATACTTATGAAAATTTATATATATAAAGGCGGACTTTCACTGGTGGCAAAAAGCGGCGTCGGCAGCGCCATCCGCCATCAGGAGAAGATGCTGCGAGCAGCAAAAGTGACCGTGACGGACGTCTGGAAAGAGGCGGATATCGTACAGATCAATACCGTATTGCCTGATTCGCCGCTGGTGGCACGGCGGGCAAGACGGCAGGGGAAAAAGGTCGTCTATTATGGGCATTCCACCATGGAAGATTTTAAGAATTCTTTTATCGGTTCCAATCTGGCGGCTCCTTTATTCAAAAAATGGATCCGCCATTGTTATAGACAGGGAGATGTGGTTATCACACCAACGGAATATTCCCGGGAATTGTTAATGAAATATGATCTGCATCGGGAGATTTACGCACTGACCAATGGTGTGGACACTGAATTTTTCCACAAAACAGAGCAGGCAGGTGGACGATTCCGAATATTTTTTCATCTTCCTGTGGATAAAAAGGTCGTGATATCCGCCGGGCATTTGATTCACAGAAAAGGAATCGAGGATTTTCTGGAAATGGCAAAAAGGATGCCAGACATTATTTTTCTATGGTTTGGGGGCGGGAACAATGCGTTGATTCCGCCAGAGATCAAAAAGGCTGTGGCAGAGAAGCCGGAAAATGTGATCTTTGCCGGTTTCCAACCGTCCGGGATCCTGCGGGATGCGTACTGTGGTGCGGATGCATTTGCTTTTTTCAGTTATGAAGAGACGGAAGGAATCGTGGTATTGGAGGCATTATCCTGTGAGATTCCTGTGATCGTGAGAGACATTCCGGTGTATGAAGGGTGGCTTACCGACGGCGAGCAGGTGCGCAAAGCCAGCAATCCGGATTCCTACGAGCAGGCAGTCCGAGATATCTTGTACGAAGAACCGCGGGAAAAAGTAAGACGCAGAATCCTGGCAGGCAGGGCACTGGCGGAGGAACACAGCATGCGGGCGACAGGTGAGAAACTGTATCAGATAGAGCAGAAGCTTTTGTAGACATCCCTCTTGCAAATTCAGAGTCTTTATCATAAAATGAGAGTACCTTACAAAGGAGGTGCTTACGATGAACCTTGTAATTACTATCAGCCGAAGATTCGGAACAGGAGCCAGTCTGATCGCACAGGAGCTGTCTGAGAAGCTGGGGGTGCCGGTATATGATAAGGCATACATAGAGCATGAGCTGGATGGTGACAGCTATGCTACGGAAGCGGAGGTCATTAAGGAATTGGCGGAACATCCCTGTATTATTCTGGGACGTTGTGCATCCGAGATCCTGAAGGATCAGCCGAATGTATTTAACGTGTATGTGTGCGCGGATAAGGAAGATCGTATTGAACGTATCATGAAGAAGGAAAGTCTTCCCCACGATGAGGCAAAAGAAATGCTTGAGAAAAATGATGCGGAGCGTGCCGACTATTATTATGAAAATACCGGTAAAGTGTGGGGTGATGTGAACAATTATCATATGATCCTCGATACCACCAAACTGGGAATCGAAAATTGTGCGGACATCCTGATCCGGTATTTTGAGAGAGTGGAAATTATTTGACAGCCCGGAATGCGAATGGACGTTACGATTTCGAGAGTATGCAGTACGAAGAAATCGTTTAGAATATAAATAGGGAATAGATTGTAAACAGATGTCTCATACGGACATCTGTTTTTCTATGAAAAACATCTTAAACACAGTAATAAAATTAATCAATTATACAACGTTATAAAATTAAAAGTATGATTTTAAATATAACAAAAAATGATATATACAATTGAAAATTTTAATCAAATAATAAAACGGAACAATCACCGAATAAAATGACCTTTTTCTTGAATTTATAGATATATGACAAAAATGTCACATTAAAATACATCAATTAACAAGATAAGAATATATCTTGCTTACAGAAATTATGAGTGTTAAGATAATGCAATCAGATAAGTGAAAATAGTAAAAACAACAGGTTTTGAAAATAAAAAGTAATCATATGGCAGGAGGATTCCCATGAACAGCGCAGACATTGCAGCAAAATATCAGAAAACTTATTTTATGCCCCCCGAGGTGACCTACGACTGGGTAAAGAAGGACAGTATTACTAAGCCCCCTATCTGGTGCAGCGTTGACTTAAGAGACGGCAACCAGGCATTGATCGATCCCATGAGTCTGGAAGATAAGCTGGAATTCTTCAAGATGTTGGTAAAGATCGGTTTCAAGGAGATCGAGGTTGGTTTTCCCGCTTCCTCTGATACTGAGTACAATTTTATCCGTGCATTGATCGAGCGCGACATGATCCCGGAGGATGTGACCATTCAGGTATTGACGCAGGCGAGAGAGCATATCATCCGCAAGACCTTCGAAGCAGTCAAGGGTGCGCCCCACGCAGTGATCCATCTGTATAATTCTACTTCCGTAGAACAGAGAGAACAGGTATTTAAAAAGGATAAGGAATCCATCAAGAAGCTGGCAGTAGACGGTGCCCGGATGCTAAAGAATCTGGCAGAGGAGACAGAAGGTAACTTCACCTTTGAGTACAGCCCGGAGAGTTTTTCACAGACTGAGGTGGATTATGCATTGGAAGTCTGCAATTCAGTACTTGACGTATGGAAGCCCACTGCTGACTGCAAGGCAATCATCAATTTGCCTACCACCGTACAGGTGGCAATGCCCCATGTATTTGCCTGTCAGGTAGAATATATGCACAAGCATTTGAAATATCGTGATAATGTAGTACTTAGCGTACATCCCCATAACGACAGAGGCTGCGGTATCAGCGATGCGGAGTTCGGCGTACTGGCCGGAGCAGACCGTGTGGAGGGTACTTTGTTCGGCAATGGCGAGCGTACCGGTAATGTGGATCTGGTAACCGTTGCACTTAATATGATGTGTCACGGTGTGGACAGCGGATTGGATTTCTCTCATATTATGGAGATCCGTGAAGCTTATGAGAATTTCACCGGTATGAAGGTGCATGAGAGAGTTCCTTATGCGGGAGATTTGGTATTTACCGCATTTTCAGGTTCCCATCAGGATGCCATCAGCAAAGGTATGGCATGGCAGAAGGAAGGCAGGACCGGCAAGCGCTGGGATATTCCTTACCTGCCTATCGATCCTGCAGATGTGGGAAGAGAGTACGAATCCGATGTTATCCGTATCAACAGTGTATCCGGTAAGGGCGGCGTAGCATTCGTATTGAAGCAGCAGTTTGGTTTCTCACTGCCTGCAGCCATGAAGGAAGAAGTCGGCTACCTGGTAAAGGGTATCTCCGACAGGCGCCATCAGGAATTACTTCCCAAGGAGATATACGCGATCTTCGAGGAAAATTATATTTATCCCCGCAGCATCTTCAATGTTCCGGAATGTCATTTCAAGCAGGAGAACGGCATTCAGGCAGAGGTGACCATCGAGCAGGGCGGCGCTTCCAGAACCATTACCACCATGGGTAACGGACGTCTCGATGCAGTCAGCAATGCTATTAAGACATACTTCGGTATTACCTATGAACTGTCTGTTTACGAAGAGCATGCGATTTCCAGAGGTTCCAACTCTAAGGCAGCTACCTATGTAGGCATCGTCCATGACGGTAAGTTCTACTGGGGTGTCGGCGTGGATGAAGATATCATCAAGAGTTCCATCGCAGCATTGGTATCCGCTGTGAACAAGCTGGCAGCAGAGCAGCATATCACTTCCGGCAGAGAGGAGCGGATCGTGGAGATCATCAGTTTCATCCAGAAGAACTACGTGGATGTAACACTGGATATGCTGGTAGATACCTTCCATCTCTCCAAACCGTATTTGTCCAAATACATTAAGGAAAAGGCCGGCATGACCTTCCAGGAGGTTGTAAGGGAAGAACGCATGAAGAAGGCAAGAATGCTCTTGAAGGAGACCAACCAGACAGTAGAGACCATAGCAGCTAACGTTGGTTACGAGAATGTGGAGCATTTCAATCGCCTGTTCAAAAAGGCTTATGATATGACTCCGGTACAGTATCGGAAACAGAGTGCGGAATAACAGGAGTCTATTCAGCAAATTAAATTTAGGAATGGCTTTTTAAGTGTTGATTATCGGGTAAACAAAGTATAACATAATTTTAGCATTGTATAAAAATATGCTGAATATTGACAATTTATGACAGTAAAATTATACTAAAGTAGTATGTGGTCATAGAATAAGACCACAACTTATGGAGGGACAAGAAAATGAATAACAGAGAGAAAGCAAAGGCAGTACAAAAGAAATTCAACCAGCGACTGGGAATTTATTACGGCGTGATGGCAGCAGGTGTCATTGTGGCAGCCATCGGACTGATGACACAGATCAACGTATTGACCCTGCTGGGAGTGGTAGCATTTTTTGCAGGATTAGTGATCCTCAGCTGGGTAGACGGGTATACCGAGTATGCAAAACGTGTTATGACAGCAAAAGCTCTGATGGGTGAAGAGATGCCCGAGGATGTGGTAAATGCCGGTATTGAACTGGTAAAGAAGCAAGGTGGAAGCCTGTCTGCACTTAAGAGCCAGACCAGAGAGTTCTCTCATATTTTATATCATCTGTGCCAGGGTATTTTTACCGCAGCAGCCATGCTGGAAAACATCCCCGGACTGAAGTCCATATCCGGTATTGCCCAGAGCATGATCAAAAAAGCTTACAGACGAATCAACCTGCTGTTAGAGGGTTATCTGTTTGCAAAATACGGTGAGATGACAAAAGAGACCTATTATGACGGGGTATCCCTGCTGTTACAGGATGGCAAGACTTTTCTGGTAAAATCCGTTAAGGATGCCGCTGTATCCGAACTGTTGGTAACCTTAAGTGCGATTGGTACGGTCGTATTTGTAGCATTAGGCGGACTGACAAAAAATGTGGTACTGGTAATACTGGGTATTGTCTGCGTAGTTTTGTATGTGGTAATTGCCATTGTATATGACAGCAATAAGGATTTCGATATGCTGGCAAGCTATATCGAATATGCTTCCACCCATGAAGTCAACGAGGAGTATCGCAACACTTTGCTGACAGCCACCGATGCAGCTACTCAGGTGAATATGGTAGCCGGTGCTCTGAAGAATCCTACTGTAAGCGGTATTATGGGTGCCGCCGGAGCAGCAGAAAAGCTGTTTGGCGGTAAGGATGAGAAATAAGGCTGTCGCCGTATAAATCCAAAAATAAAAACACGTCCTCGTGAGCAAGCTCCCAGGGCGTGTTTTTGTTTTTGTCTTTGCATGACTCGTAGCTTTTAACATAATGACAGGTCTTAAAAACAAAAATAAGTAGAAATATTCATTTTTTTCGATTATGATGAAAACATAGAGCAAGAGAATTCGTATCGCGGCATCGGCCGGAGCGACAAGAGTAAGAACATATAAATGGACGGGGCTTACACAGTAAGCAGATAGGAGCAGAAAATGGAAATGAAAGAGACGATTCTGAAGACTTTCGCAGAAGTATTTGGAGATGCAGAGGGTGCCAAGGCTTATTTTGCACCGGGACGTGTGAATCTGATCGGTGAACATACCGACTATAACGGCGGACATGTATTCCCCTGTGCACTGACCATTGGTACTTACGGCGTGGCAAGAAAAAGAAACGACAATAAACTGCGTTTCTATTCCATGAATTTTGCACAGCTGGGCGTGATCGAATCTTCTCTGGATGACCTGGTACCCAGCAAGGAAGCGAATTGGACCAATTATCCCAAGGGAGTGATCTGGGCTTTCGGCGAGAAGGGCATGAAAGTGACTTCCGGTATGGATCTGCTGTTGAACGGTAATATCCCCAACGGTTCCGGACTTTCTTCTTCCGCTTCTGTAGAAGTGCTGACCGGCTACATCCTGAGGGATTTCTTCGGTTTTGACGTGACCAATCAGGATCTGGCGCTGATCGGACAGTTCTCCGAGAACAAATACAACAAAGTAAACTGCGGTATCATGGATCAGTTTGCCATTGCCATGGGTAAAAAGGACAACGCTATTTTCCTGGATACTGCAACTTTGGAGTATGAGTATGCACCGATCCATCTGGAGAATGCGAAGATCGTGATCGCATGCAGTAATAAAAAGAGAGGCCTGGGAGATTCCAAGTACAATGAGCGCCGCAGCGAGTGTGAGACTGCACTGGCAGAGCTTCAGCAGGTAGTGAAGATCAAGACGCTGGGTGATCTGGATGAGGAGACCTTCGAGAAGTTCAAAGCTATTATCAAGAGTGATGTCCGCAGAAAGCGTGCAAAGCATGCAGTATATGAGAATCAGAGAACGATCCGTGCGGTAGAAGCGCTGAAGAACAATGATGTGAAGCTGTTTGGTGAACTGATGAACGCATCCCACGTATCCCTGCGGGATGATTATGAAGTAACCGGTATCGAGCTGGATACTCTGGTAGAGGAAGCATGGAAGGTAGATGGTGTCATTGGATCCCGTATGACCGGTGCCGGCTTTGGCGGATGTACCGTAAGCATTGTCAAGGATGAAGCTATTGATACCTTTATCGAGCAGGTAGGCAAAGCATACAAGGAAAAGATCGG
>ERZ1034626.732-NODE-732-length-23341-cov-25.719102_pt1 | contig 23341 bp, 17 predicted proteins | sample MGYA00520652_ERZ1034626 | MGnify/ENA primary metagenome ERZ1034626 (study PRJEB33766, sample SAMN09781765) | gut metagenome | biome: gut microbiome | host: Homo sapiens | place: Madagascar | study: EMG produced TPA metagenomics assembly of the PRJNA485056 data... | reverse complement strand
CTGCACTTCAAGCAGCCTGCCGGAACATCGCGCGGAGTGTACAACACACGCAAGTCGTGGTTTGTAGAGATTGAGGACAGCGAGCGTCCGGGATGCAAGGGCGTGGGCGAATGTGCTCCTCTGCCCGACCTTAGTTGCGACGCACGTCCCGAATACGAGAAGACCCTGGAGTCGGTCTGCCGTATGATAGAACTGACGGGCAACGTCAACTACGAAATGCTGCGCCCCTACCCTTCCATTCTCTTCGGCATAGAGACAGCCATGACCGACCTGCAGAACGGCGGAAACGGTCTGCTCTTCGACACTCCTTTTGCACGTGGCGAGGAAGGTATAACAATAAACGGACTGGTATGGATGGGCAGTCACGACGAGATGCTTGCCCGACTGGAATCGAAGATGAAAGCAGGATTCCACTGCGTAAAACTGAAAATTGGTGCTATCGAATTCGATAGCGAGCTTGACCTGATACGTCATATACGCCAGGCTTTCACAAAAGAACAGATAGAATTGCGTGTCGATGCCAACGGCGGATTCACATTCGAAGATGCGCCAAGCCGACTCGACCAGCTGGCACGCTACGACATCCACTCAATAGAGCAACCCATACGCCAGCATCAATGGGCACGTATGGCGCAACTGTGCGCAATATCGCCTATACCTATTGCTCTCGACGAAGAACTGATAGGCGTTAACATGCCAGGAATGAAGCAGGAACTGCTCGACACCATACGTCCGCAATACATAATACTGAAACCATCGCTGCACGGCGGAATACGCGGCACACGCGAATGGATAGACATGGCACACCAACGTAGCATAGGTTCGTGGATAACGAGTGCGCTTGAGAGTAATGTCGGACTCAACGCCGTGGCACAATTGGCCGCCGACGTATATGGTCCCAACATCAGTATGCCACAAGGTCTGGGCACCGGTATGCTATTCACCGACAACATCGAAATGCCCCTCACTATACGTGGCGAGAAGCTTTGGCGTTTATAGGAGTTTTGAATTTTGAGTTTTGAGTTTTGAATTGTTCTCGGCTACGCCTGCGATTGTGAATTATTCAATTTTGAATTAAACACTTAACGCCCAACACTCAACACCTAACATTCAACACTCAACATTCAACATTCAACACTCAACACTTCTCATCCAGCACTGCCTTTATCTCGGCGTCGGTCTTGGTGAGCTTGTCCTTGCACAACTTTATAAGCTTCTGCGCTGTCTTCAACTGCTCGCAGAGCGAGTCAATGTCAAGCTCACCATTCTCCATCTTATCGGCAATGGACTGCAACTGGTTCATTGCCGTTTCATATTTCATTTCTCTTGCCATAATCATTTGTTTTTGGTTACTACCGAAGTGAATTTTCCTTTCTCAACACGCGTTTCGACAACAGCCCCTTCGGGCAGTTCGGCTGCATTGCGCACAGCACGTCCGTTGTATGTAGTGATGCTGTATCCACGCTGCAGAAGTCGCTCAGGATTGACAGCCTCAACACGCTGTTCTATGAGTTGCAGACGATGACGAGCATCCACAAGTTGCCTGTTGACAGCCGACTGCAGCTTAGCCTGTACGCTGTCTATCTGCATCAACGCCGTAGCTATACGTCGCTGAGTGGCAGCCTCAATGCGTCGCGACAGCATGTCGACACGTGCCACCTCCTTGGTCTTCACCAACGAGAACATCATCGGAATGCGAGCCGACAGCGACTCCATCCTGACCCGTTCGTGCTGCATGCGTCGCTGAGTACACTCGACAATGCTTTGGCGTGCCGCATCAATCATAGATTCGGTGCGAACGAGATTGTCGATAAGCAACTGTGCAGCCGCTGTAGGAGTCTTGACACGTGTATGCGCCACCATATCAAGAATACTCTCGTCGCGGTCGTGACCAATACCAGTTATGACTGGAAGCGGAAAGTTGGCCACATTCTCAGCCAATGCGAGCGTGTCGAAACCCGAAAGGTCGCTCGTAGCGCCACCACCACGTATTATCACCACAACATCGAAATCGTCGTGACGGCTGTAAATGCGATTGAGAGCGGCTATGACGCTATGCTCAACAGCTTCGCCCTGCATCGTGGCAGCGAACAATTCCACCTTATATATATAATGTGCGCTATTGTCGTGTAGCTGCCGACAGAAGTCGCCATAGCCTGCAGCCCCATCGCTCGACACCACAGCTATGCGCTGGGCGAACATGGGCAGCGTGAGCTCACGCTGAAGGTCGAACACTCCTTCGGCCTTCAGCTGCGCCACTATCTGCTGACGCCGACGGGCAAGGTCGCCCATTGTATATTCGGGATTGATGTCGCTGACTATCCATGAGAACCCATAGACAGCATGAAACTGCGCATGCACGCTCAGCATCACCTTCATTCCGGCATGCAGGCGTTGTCCGGTGATGCGCTCGAACATAGGTCGGAGCATGCTCCATCGTGAAGCCCAGCACTTGGCAGAGGCTTTTGCAATGGGCGTATTTGAAAGTTCGTCCTTCTCGACAAGCTCCATGTAGCAATGGCCACGCACCTCCCGCAGTTCGGAAATCTCTGCCACCACCCAATAATCGCCCTGCATGTCGATGTCAATGACCGAAGCCACGATAGAGTTGAGTTCGTATAAGGATAATGTCTTAGTCATTCGATAGTTGTTATCATTACTTCAGAAATCCCTGTCGGCGCAACACGTCCATCAGTCCTGCCGACATAGCCTCGTTGTCCTTCTTGGTGTAGCGACAATCGGTGAACACCTGGGCGAGCGTCTGCTTGTTGTTGATGCGGCAGAACTCCTTGCTCTCCTCAAGTGCTTCCTTCTCGGCATAGAACTGGTCGATGCTCTCGGGCGTATAGTCGTGATAGGTCTCGCTGTGCATGATAGCGTCAAGCGGAAGTCGGTCGGTAAGTTCGGGCTGCTCATCGGGCCATCCCAATGTAATAGTTGCAACCGGCACCACAAGCTCGGGCAGCTGCAATGTGTCGATAATCATCTGCGGCATGTAGACCGTAGTGCCAAGGAAGCAGCATCCCAGACCCTCCTCCTCAGCCAGATTGCAGAAAGTCTGGCAGAAGAGCAGAGCGTCGGTGGCTGCATTCTGATACGAAAGCATGTTGTCATAACCCGGATTTGCCTGGCGGTTGTTGCACCATACGGTGGTGCGACGAGTGTCGGCGCAGAACGTCAGCACTACAGGTGCCTCAGTGACCATAGGCTGATTGAAATGAGCGGGAGCCAGACGGCGCTTCATCTCGTCGCTGCGAGTCACCACAACACTGTAGAACTGCAGGTTGCCCATGGTCTGCGTGCGCTCAGCCTCAGCCAGCAATCGGTGCAACAGTTGGTCGTCTACGGGTCGGTCGGCATAACGGCGTATGCTGCGACGTGTGTTTATTGTCTTCATATCCAATATTTTTATGTATGTGAATGCATGTTTGTATGATTAGACAAAGGTACATAAAAAATTTCAAAAGGACTCCTTTTGGAGTGTAAAAGGACTCGTTTTGCTCGGCAAAAGGACTCCTTTTGGAATGCAAAAGGACTCGTTTTGGGATGCAAAAGGACTCCTTTTGCACACAGCCTGTATATGCATTAACACTTAAGATTACTAAAAATTGCCCCGTAATACCTATGATTTGGATTTTTTTCCCTAATTTTGCACATTTGAAAGATTATGCCTATGTAGCACAGCCGTTTATCGTGCGCCTGTCAGGGCATGGCTTTAGCATATAGAATAAGGTAATCAACGAAAAATCTATAATAATACAAATAATAGAGATGAAAAAGAAAATCCAGTTCAGTCTCGTCTATCGAGATATGTGGCAGTCTTCTGGCAAGTTCCAGCCACGCAAAGACCAGTTGGAGCGCATCGCTCCCGTTATCATCGAGATGGGTTGCTTCGCCCGTGTTGAAACCAACGGCGGTGCCTTTGAGCAGGTAAACCTTCTCGCCGGCGAGAATCCTAACGATGCTGTGCGCGCCTTCTGCAAGCCCTTCAACGAGGCTGGCATCAAGACCCACATGCTCGACCGTGGTCTCAACGCTTTGCGTATGTATCCTGTGCCCGACGACGTTCGCGCCCTTATGTATAAGGTAAAGGCAAAGCAGGGTACCAACATCACACGTATCTTCGACGGATTGAACGACGTTCGCAATATCATCCCCAGCATCAAGTGGGCTAAGGAAGGTGGCATGACTCCGCAGTGTGCGCTGTGTATCACTAACTCTCCGGTTCACACACTGGAGTATTACATGAACATAGCTGACCAGGTTATCGCTGCCGGTGCAGAGGAAATCTGCTTGAAGGACATGGCAGGTATCGGCCAGCCGGCATTCCTCGGCAAGCTGACCAAGATGATAAAGGACAAGTATCCCGAAATCATCATCCAGTATCACGGCCACTCAGGTCCAGGTCTGTCAATGGCTTCAATCCTTGAGGTGTGCAACAACGGTGCCGACATCATCGATACTGCTATAGAGCCGTTGTCATGGGGTAAGGTTCATCCGGACGTAATCTCTGTAATAAGCATGTTGAAGAACGAGGGCTTCGAGGTTCCCGAAATCAACATGTCGGCATATATGAAGGCACGCGCACTCACTCAGGAGTTCATCGACGACTGGTTGGGCTACTTCATCAACCCCGGCAACAAGATTATGTCGTCGCTTCTGCTCGGTTGCGGACTCCCCGGCGGTATGATGGGATCGATGATGGCTGACCTCGGCGGTATGCGCACCACTATCAACAACGTACGCAAGAAGAAGGGCGAGGACGAGCTCTCTATGGACGACCTGCTCATCAAGCTCTTCGACGAGGTAGAGTATGTATGGCCGCGCGTAGGCTATCCTCCACTGGTGACACCGTTCTCGCAGTATGTCAAGAACATCGCACTGATGAACCTCCTCACTATCGAGCAGGGCAAGGGCCGCTTCGTGATGATGGACGAGTCGATGTGGGGTATGATTCTCGGCAAGTCGGGCAAGATTCCTGGCACTATCGATCCCGAACTCGTTGAGCTTGCCAAGAAGCAGGGCCGCGAATTCACCGACGTTGACGCTCACACTCTCCTTACCGATGCTCTCGACGACTTCCGCAAGGAAATGGACGAGAACGGATGGGAGTACGGCCAGGACGACGAGGAACTCTTCGAGCTGGCAATGCACCCCGAACAGTATCGCAACCTCAAGAGCGGACAGGCCAAGAAGAACTTCCTTGCCGACCTGCAGAAGCTCAAGGATGCCAAGCTCGGTGCCAACCTCTCACCCGAACAGCTCAGCGCCTACAAACACGCTAAGGCCGATGCCATCGTGGCTCCGGTCAAGGGCGACATCTACTGGGAATTCTCAGGCGAGGGCGAGTGTGCTCCTACAGTCGAGCCTTTCATCGGTAAGGAATACAAGGAGGGCGACGTACTCTGCTACATCCAGGCTCCTTGGGGCGAATTCGTTGAGGTTCCGGCAGCCTTGGGCGGCAAGATCGTAGAGATAAACGCCAAGCGTGGCTCTAAGGTTTCGAAGGGCGACGTAATCGCTTACATCGAGCGTGAGCACGAGTAAAATCGTAATATGTACCAACAGATTATTGACAAATACTATGGAGGATGCGGTGCGCTGCGCCACATCCTCCTTACTCATAGCCAGTCTGTAGCGCAACGTGCGCTGCGGATAGCCGCTATGCACCCCGAACTAAACATCGACACCGACTTTGTCCGCAACGCAGCCATGCTGCACGACATAGGAATCATACGTGTCGACGCACCCGGTATCGAGTGCCATGGCACCGAACCATACATACGACACGGCGTGTGCGGAGCCGAGATACTGCGCGCCGAGGGTCTGCCCGAAAGCTATGCACGCGTGTGCGAAAGGCACACCGGAGCCGGACTCACACTCAATGACATCGTGTCTCAAAACCTCCCTCTGCCACATCATGACCTCCAGCCAGAGACTATCGAGGAGAAACTCATCTGCTATGCCGACAAGTTCTACTCGAAGACACATCTCGACCGCGAGAAAACAATTGAACAGGCAGAGAAAAGTCTAAGCAAATTCGGTGGCGACACTCTCGCCCGCTTCCGCGATATGAAACGTTTGTTTGAGCCGGATTTGTAATCACATATTATAATAAACAGCAAAATTGAGAACCAAGACCGTCATAGCCCTTCTTTTGTGTGCCGTCATTTTCGTGATGGCTGCAGTCGATATGCCCTACTCGCAACGCAAGAAAGTGCGCAAGACTGCACCTGCCGACACCACTGCCGTGGCTGCCGACTCCATTAAGGACAGCATTGCCACTATACTGCGCGACTCATTGGGACGCGAGATTGTGGACACTACAAAGATGGACTCACTGCAACTTGCAATATATCACCACAACCGCGCTATCGACGACTCGATACGTCTGGACTCCATCAACCGACAACGAGCCAACGGTATCAACTCGCCCGTAAACTATTCGGCCTCCGACTCGCTCGTGTACGACGCCAAGACCAAGACGGCGAAGCTCTACGGACAGTCAACCGTGAAATACGAGAATATGGATTTGGCTGCCGAGAAGATATACATGAGCATCGACTCGTCGCTCGTACACGCTACGGGAGCACGCGACACTACCGACTCTACGGGGCTGGCTCTTATCGGTACGCCAGTGTTCAGCATGGGACAGGACAAGTACGAGAGCGACACCATGGCTTTCAACTTCAAGACCAAGAAGGGTCTTATCTCCAAAGTGTACACCCAGCAGGAGGACGGTTTCCTGCAAAGCGAAATATCAAAGCGCAATGCCAACGGCGACATCTATCTGCAGCACGGACGCTACACCACGTGCGACAAGAAGCATCCCGACTTCTACATAGCTCTGTCACGAGGCAAGGTGCGCCCTGGCAAGGACGTAACCTTCGGTCCGGCTTATCTCGTTGTGGCTGATGTGCCATTGCCATTGGCCATCCCTTACGGTTTCTTCCCGTTCACCAAGAGCTATTCTTCGGGCTTCATCATGCCGACATACGGCGACGAGAACAACCGTGGATTCTACCTGCGCGACGGTGGCTACTACTTTGCCATCAACGACAAGTGGGACCTCAAGCTCCTCGGCGAGATATACACCAAAGGCTCGTGGGGCGTATCGGCAGCCAGCAACTACAACAAGCGCTACCGCTATTCGGGCAGTTTCTTCCTGAGTTTTCAAGACACCAAGACCGGCGATAAGAATATGCCCGACTATTCGGAGCAGAAATCGTTCAAAGTGCAATGGAGTCATCGTCAGGATTCAAAAGCCAATCCGTACAGTTCGCTCTCGGCGAGCGTCAACTTCGCCACTTCGAGCTACGAACGCAACAACCTCAACTCGCTGTACAATCCTCAGACACTGTCGCAGTCGACACGTACATCATCTGTATCGTGGAGCACCACGTTCTCAAGCATAGGTCTGTCGCTCAGCTCTACTGCCAACCTCTCGCAGAACATGCGCGACTCGTCGCTGGCTGTAACGCTGCCCGACCTCAACATCTCGCTCTCGCGATTCTATCCGTTCAAGCGCAAGCACGTTGTGGGCAACGAACGCTGGTATGAGAAGATTTCCATGTCGTACACCGGACAGATATCCAACAGCATCAACACCAAGGAGGACCGATTCCTCAAGTCGAACCTGATAAAGGACTGGCGCAACGGCTGGAACCACTCAATTCCTATCAGCGGCAACTTCATGCTGTTCAACTATATCAACATCTCGCCTTCGTTCAACTTCCAGGACCGCATGTACACGCACAAGATTATGCGCTCGTGGGACGAGACGGCACAAAAAGAGGCGTGCGACACGATATACGGATTCAACAACGTGTACAACTACAACATGTCTATCAGTGCGTCGACAAAGCTCTACGGATTCTTCACTCCGAACCGCAAGATATTCGGCGACAAGATACAGGCCATACGACACGTCATCACACCGAGCGTAAGCTTCAGCTATGCGCCTGACTTCGGGCAGGGAAGATACGGCTATTACAAGACCTATCAGAAGACCAACGCCGACGGTTCGGTTGAACTCGTAGAGTATTCGCCCTATCAGGGACAACTCTACGGAGTGCCTGGCAAGGGCAAGACGGGCAACATCTCGTTCGACCTTTCGAACAATGTGGAGATGAAAATCAAGAGCGACAAGGACAGTACGGGCATCAGGAAGCTCTCTATCATCGACGAGCTCGGTCTGGCCATGAGCTATAATCTTGCCACCGACTATCATCCGCTGTCGGACTTGACAATGCGCGTGCGACTGAAATGGTGGAAGAACTACACGTTCAACATGACTGCCGTATTCGCTTCGTATGCCTACGAGCTGGGCAAGGACGGCAAGCCATACGTAGGCAACCGAACATTGTGGGGAATGGGCAAGTTCGGACGATTCCAGGGTACATCGCAGAACTTCTCGTTCACGCTTACACCTGAAAAGATAAAGAAATGGTTTGGTGGCGGCGATGACACCGAGGACAAGAAAAAACGCGACAAGGACGACGAGGACGGCATCGATACCGACATAGAATCGAATGTCGACGACACAATGATTGAAGGCCAGCGCGGTGCAAAGAAGAGTGGCGGAGGCAAGGCAGAGACTGATGTCGACGGCTATATGCGCTTCAACATGCCTTGGTCGCTAACGTTCGGCTACGGTATAACAATGCGCGAGAATACCGGTGGCAAGTTCAACACCAAGTCGATGCGCTATCCCTACAAGTTCTCGCAGAACCTTAACGTCAGCGGCAACGTACGCCTGAGCGACGGATGGAACATCTCGTTCTCGTCTGGCTACGACTTCGACCAGCACAAGATGTCAATGACAACGGCATCGCTTCAACGTGATCTGCACTGCTTCAATATGTCGTGCTCGGTGGTTCTGGCTCCGTACACCAGCTACAACTTCTCGTTCAGATGCAACGCCGCTACCCTCACCGACGCTCTCAAGTATGACAAGCGCTCGGGATACAGCAACGCTGTGCAGTGGTACTAATCCAAATCTTCACCCTTCAAGGTTGAATACATATCAATTGGGTAGGAGGTAAATGTTATTCATAAAAGGCATTTACCTCCTACTTTCACATTTACCGACCTCCCACACCACCGTACGTGCCGTTCGGCATACGGCGGTTTCGTGCTTTTACACCTTACGGTGTGTGGCAAGTTGTTTTCAGCCATCCCTTCGAGATACGTCACTTCTATTCTATTGTCGGATTCCGTCCTATCGTGTGAATAGAGATATCCTATGACCCACGAGCGTCACTTACATCTTACTTATAATTTTGCACCCCAAATAATAACAAATTGTGAAAGAACAACATAAATTACCAGACAAAATGGTATTCAGATACTCACTTTTAGGTATATTTATCATTTTCTTTATTTTTTTTTGCATCAGCTATATGATTTTTTGTAACTTTGAAAGCGTAACTTTAATAACACAACAGAGTGCTTTCACATTTTCGATTATCATTACTCTTGATATTTTGGGGTGCTACGCTTGGCGTGAAAGCCAGCGTAAAGGACTCGTTACGCCTTGGCGTAACAGACAGAATACTGACATCAGAGATGATGGAACGCGTCAGTGCACGCGATGTCTGGACTGCCATCCGCACGCTGGATGCCTCCACTTACGATAATCCCGAATTACTTATAGACGGTGTCCGTATGCCGAAGTCAGCCCTCGTAGGCATCACTGTCGGCGAAGTAGCAGAGGTAAGGATTATCAGAGACGCGGCGAAATTGGCGCAATTAGGAATCCACGGCGGAAAAGGAGCAGTGGAAATAGTCACAAAGAAGTATGCCAAAGGTCCACTAAGTCTTGGTTACAAGGCAGACATACAGGCAGGAAAACCTGCCGATGGCAGCAAGGGCACCATGAAGGGGGCAGAACATTGGCTCACTGCCGATGGGGGAGATGATAATGTAGGTTATCGTTTTACTGCCATCTATGACCCAGGAACGGATACGAAAACTAAGGGAACAGACCGCATTCAGATGCGTTCATATATAGGCTATAGGCGTAATGCGCTTGCCATAAGCAATGACTTGCAGTATGGTAATTATGGCATTCACGAGACATTCAATGATGATGACACCGACAAGACCCGCTTTTCCACGCTTACTGATCGTATAAGGGCGACGTTAAGCCTCATGCCGGGACTGGAAATGGTGGGCTATTTCTCTTTCCTGCGTCAGGAAGTGAGGCGCGATGTGTTCCTTTCACCATATTCACCTGCGTTCAAGGACGAAGATAACCTGCGCAACAAAGGCACTTATGACATAATGCGCGAGACGACGATGACCTACGACGGCGGACTGAAGCTCGCTTATCAGAAGGCAATGACTGGCGGACACACTCTCATTGCCTCTGCAGGAGTAAGCCTTTACAGTGGAGAAAGGGGAGGAGAATCATACGCAGGACGAGGAATACTGAATGACATACTCAACTATGTATCATTTACCCAGACCTATGACACGCTGCGTAAACCTACGGCAGTGAGGGACTTCGAGCGCACATTGCAGTGCATGGCAAACGTGGGCTACGACTATCAGGGACGCTACAGCGCCACGATGAACGTGACAATGAACCGCTCTTCCCTCCTTTCACCGAAGCATCGCAACGAGGTATATTGGGCTGCCGACCTGGGATGGAACATCAGCAGGGAGGCATGGATGGCTGAAAGCGGGATAGATTGCCTCAGACTTTCTCTCGGTTTGGGAAGAAGTGCCACGGTGCCTTACAGTTACAAGGCTTTTACTCCGATGTATTCCAACATCACCAACGAGACATACATATATAATTACTATCAGACGGGGGCACAACTGCAGGGCTATTACAATGAGAATATCCGTCCTGACGCAGTGACACGCGGTCTGTTGTCGCTCGACTTTGAAGCCAAAGGTTGGCATCTTAATGCTTCAGGCATGCGTGCAGAGTCCACAAATATGCTCTATGGCGATGTGGGCAAGACGCTGAAGGGTAAGCACTGGACGGCAAGTGCATCGCTTTCTGCCGCTTATGATGATGTAAGGGAGATGCTTGCAGGCATGGTTATCTACGGACAATGGCACCGCTGGACAGCTTCAGCATCCTTCTTCACCGATAATTGGGAGACCAATAGGTTGCAGAGCATCCAGATAGGCTACGCGTTTCCATCGCTCTGGCGCTTTGTCAAAGGTGGTATGGTGCGCCTCAGTGGTGAGGAAAATTGCCATAGGGCTTGCCTTACAGTGGAAGCTAAATTCTAAAAGGGAAAACGAAAACCATCTGACAATGAGAACAAGAATAATATACATAATGATGATAGCCTGTACGATGCTACAGAGCTGCGATGATTTCTTCGACAAGACCGGTGACGACAGCGATGTCACTGCGGGGAAATTCTTCAATGACGAGACGGCATTCATGCAGGCATTGACCGGCATCTACATGCAGATGCGTGCTCCTGAGCTTTACGGCAACACTCTTTCGCTCGGCATGATGGAGTTCGCCTCACAGACATTAGAGCCTTATGACGAAGAGACCACGGCGGCATCTAAGCTCGATTTCGATGCTCCGGCATTGCGGCAGCGTATGGACACGATGCGGATATGCGCCGACAGAGTCATAGAATCCTGCGACAGGATAATAGACGAAGCAGAGCATACCAAGGTGGTATTCTTCACTTCCGGACTCAAGGAGATAGTCCTGGGCGAGTGCTATGCCATCAAAGCCGCCATGACATTCGACCTCCACCGCCTTCTGGACCTTCCTATGGACGGAGTGGAGGAATGGCTTGACAAGGCAGACAGACTGCTTTCTGCCAATGACCCCATAATGAATGCCACAAATCCTTCATCGGTAAAAGTGGGAGAAATAGACAGAAGGCTGCGCACTTTCCAGCTCAATGCCTATGCAGTAAAGGCGCTGAAAGCCAGAGTGGCGCTATGGAAAGGCGACTATCAGAAGGCATTGGACAATGCAGACTCAGTGATGCTGCATACAGATCCGGCACGGGTGGCGACGCGATACCAGCTCTTTTACTTCGTCACACCGGGCAAGTATGGTTCTGATTACTGCTTCTCCCGTGAGAATATCTTTGCTTTGTCATCATTGCCGACAGGTTTCACCCGTCTGAGCGCAACGCTTTTCGACCAGAAGAAAGTCAGATGCCGTACTGACATCGACCGCATTTACGCCCAGCAGACCGACATCCGCCGCAGGGCATGGTTCCGCGAGCAGGAAGACGGCACGCAGATAATGTCAAACAAATACGGACCGAACACCCTGCTTACAGGCTATGTGAGCACAGAAAGCGGCGGAAGCACCGACCTTCCGGCTGCAATCCCTTACATCAGACTGGGCGAAGTGCAGCTCATAGCGGCAGAAGCTTTGTGGCGACTGAACCGCAAACAGGAGGCACGCCAACGCCTTATAGCGATGCAATCAAACAAGGATGTGACCTACGCAGCCGACGCATCGGAGGATGCTGACCTCCTTCCGATGATATATGATGAATACCGTCGTGACCTCTTTGGCGACGGACAGTTGTACTATCTCAATAAACGTATCAGTCGATGAAAACGAGAATATTGATCATACTGACGCTGATGGCGGCAGACTCCGTGGTGTTTGCGCAAAGCAAAACACAGAAGACAGCCAAGGAAAAGACCGCTATGGCAAAGAATGACAGCACCGTACAGAAGAATGACATAATGCTGTTTGGCGAGATAGGCGAGACTGTCGTCACGGGATATTACTCCAAGACGAAGAACAGCTTCACTGGAACAGCGGTGCAGGTGTCCGGCAAGGAAATGATGAAGGTCAACAGCACCAATCTGCTTGAGGGCCTGAAGGTGTTCGACCCCTCGTTTCAGGTGGTGGATACCCGTGGCATTTACGGTTCTGACCCTAACCATATACCTGACCAGATAGAGATAAGAGGACAGAATACAATGCCGGACATCTCGCAGAGCAACCTGCAGACAGTGACAACTTTACCCGTGTTCATAATCGATGGCTTTGAGGTAAACGTGCAGAAAGTATATGACCTCGACATCAATCGCGTGAAGAGCATCACTATACTGAAGGACGCTGCCGCAGCAGCGATATACGGTTCGCGTGCCGCAAACGGTGTAGTGGTCATCGAAACCATCACCCCGATGGCAGGAAAACTGCAGATAAGCTATACAATGAACGGCAAGTTTGAGATTCCGGACCTTTCGTCCTACAATCTGATGAATGCGGCAGAGGTGCTGGAATTTCAGAAGAAAGCCGGCGTATTTGATGCATATCGTGAGGGGGAAGACGCAGGACTGAATGCCAATTCCTATAATGTGGCACGCCGTGCCGTGCTCAGTGGCGTTGATACCTATTGGCTTTCAAAGCCTTTGCAGATGGGTTTCCAGCACAAGCATTCCCTCATCATCGAGGCTTCACCAAAGACATCACTGCCTGGCGGAACGAAAGTTCGCTTTGCGGCAAACCTGAGTTACAGCAATCTCAACGGCGCAATGAAGGGCAGCGGACGAGACACTTACGAGGCTGGCACAAAGTTGATTATATCCAATCACCGCATCCGTGTGACCAACGACCTGCAGTTTTCCATGGTGGATAGCAAGGAATCGCCTTACGGAAGCTTCTCTTCCTACACCTCGGCACTGCCTTATTATCAGGAGAAAGATGCGGACGGCAACTACTACCGCATGCTTTCCCTGTCAAACTTAGCGCCTGAAGGCATCGCTCTCGGAGTGCTGGCATCCATGCAGTCGCCTGTCTATGAAGCGCGATACCTCAACAGTTACTCCACTTCGAGAGGTATGAACGTGACGAATAATTTCGGAATAAACTGGACCATCACCGATGATGTACGTCTGAAAGGGTCGTTCTCACTCAGCCATGACAGCGACCGTGACGACGCATATGTATCGCCTGGCAGCTTCGAATATATCAACAACAACTCCTCCATCACGCCCGATGCGCTCTACCAGCGTGGAAAATACACGCTCGGACACAGTTCCTCGACCACCGTCTATGGCAGTATGCTGACGTCATATACACATAGTTTCGGTCGTTTCGACGTGCAGGCGATACTCGGAGCAGAAGCCAAGCAGACATCAAATGAGAGCGACAGCTACACCATGACGGGATTTCTCGGCAATTCGCAGGACTATATCTCATACGCAGTGCAGTATGAGAAGTACGGCAGAATCACTGGAGGCAAGTCCAAAGTCCGCACTGCCGGCATCTTCTGCAACCAGAACTACAGTTACGACAACCGCTATCTCTGTGACCTTACTTTCCGTATGGACGGCAGTTCGCTCTATGGTGACCATCAGCAGACCACACCTTACTGGAGTGCCGGACTGAGATGGAACGTGCATAATGAGCGTTTCTTCGCCGGAAGCAGTGTGGTATCACAGCTCGCCCTGCGTGCAAATATCGGTACTACTGGTAACCAAAACTACAACCGAAACCAGGCAAGCAACCAGTATAACTATCTGGCAAAGGTCTATGGAGGATACTTCGGAGCAATAATCACCACACTCGGCAATCCCGACCTCAAGGGACAGACCACATATAACCGCACCATCGGCCTGGAGGCTTCGCTCTGGAAGAACCGTCTCAACCTGGAGTTCAACTATTACAACAACAAGACCAAGGGCAACCTGACCAGCATCACCGTCGCTCCATCATTGGGATTCGACACCTATAAGGCAAATATGGGCGACCTTCGCAATGAAGGCTTTGACTTCAATATCAGTTATACCCCTGTACGCACAAGGAATCTCTTGGTCAATGTCACACTCAACGGCACAAGAAACCATAACACCATACTCAAGATTTCAGACGCTCTCCAGCGATATAACGACATGGTCAATGCCAACGGTTCGGGTTCCACCACTCCCGTATTCCAATTCAAGGAGGGTGAATCCATGAATACCATCTACGCAGTGCGCTCCCTTGGCATAGATCCTGGCACGGGAAAGGAACTCTATATCGACCGTAACGGCAACACCACCTATACATGGAATGCTCAGGATCAGGTGCCGGTAGGCGTCAATGAGCCTGATCTCAATGGCTATGCCGGACTGAATATCCGATATAAGTCATGGGAAATAGGCACTCATCTCAATTATTCCTTCGGTGCAGACAAGTATAACTACACCCTGCACCAGAAGATAGAGAACGTCAACTATATGACAAACAATGACCGCCGTGCGCTTACCGAACGATGGCAGAAGCCGGGCGATGTGGCTCTCTACAAGGCCATCACCGACAACAGCGCCACCAAAGCGACGTCAAGGTTTGTCCAGCACGAAAAGAGACTGAGCATGACATCGCTCAGATTGGCTTACAATATGGACTCTGACAGACTCCGTGGCAGCTGGATATCCATGCTTAGACTCTCCATTACAGCTAATGACCTCTTCTATGCCAGCACAATAAGGCAGGAGCGAGGTCTCAGTTATCCTTTCACACGTTCGGTAACATTCAATGCTCAGGTGAATTTCTGACAAACAGCAAAGCGCCCACTGTGCCAACGGCTTCTACCGTTGGATAACAAATGTAGAAACAACGAAACAGCAAATCCACAAAACCGCATTCCCCCCTATTGATTATGCGCAAAACATTATTATACATATTATCCATTATACTGCTGCAGAGCTGCTCATGGTTTGATGTAGGAGCCGAGTCGGAGATTGACGAGAAGGATATGTTTGTCAATGCCGATGGTTACTACACCGCTTTGACGGGCATATATATCAGCATGGGCAGCACCGAACTATATGGTGGCAACCTTACTCTGACAGCCCTCGAACCGCTTACCCAGCAATATAACGTCAAGGATGATGACCCTGACCGCATCGCTTGGTCACAGTTCAGATACACCACTGACGGAGGACAGGAACTCGTTTCTGCCATCTGGCTCAAGATGTATAACACTATAGTCAATGCCAATATGCTACTTGCCAAACTGCCTGAGGCGGAAGGTAAGATTGACAGCGACGTGATTGACATCATTCATGGCGAAGCGCTCGCACTCAGGTCATTGATGTATTTCGACCTTATGAGATTATTCAATGAGAGTTATGAGGTAAATCCAGAGTCGGGAAATGTGCGTTACAAGACAGACTTTGGCTTTGTTCTCGGTAAGAAAATGAGTAATGAGCAACTTATTGATACCATTATCTCTGACCTTATGCAGGCTCGCGACTACTTGAAAAAGGACCCTCTATATTGTAATAAGGCATACAGCAACCGCTATCTGGCTTATGACCGCACACAGAGGATGAACTATTATGCTGCTACTGCTTTGCTCGCCAGGATGGAAATCTACCGCGGACATTATGCTGAGGCTGCACAATATGCCGAAGAGGTAATCGATTCGGAAAAGTATAGGTTTATCCTTCCAGAGGAAATTCTGGAGACCGACATCTACGGAGTGGAACAGAAAGCCGACCGCATCTTCATGCCAGAGATGATTTTTGCCCTCTACTGTGAGAACATACTTACCGTTTCACGCTCATATTACGAAGGTCTGACCGGCGATTTTGCCAAGAGTGCCAACGCATACGAGGACAATGATGTGCGCAGAGCATGGCTATACCAAAACCCGAGCGCAAATGGAAAAATCAATATGATACGCTATCAGCGGTCAGTAAAGTCGGAAGATGCCAGCAAATACGGCGACCCAGTCGTTCCTATGCTGAAAATAAGCGAGATGTATCTCATCCTGGCTGAGTGCAATCTCAATGGTATTGAGACCAGAGAGAATGCCTTGAGCCTTCTGAATACTATAAAGCAGAAACGCGGAGAGGCTGCTCTTCCGGCTACAGCTACCACACAGACCTTGTGGAATGAACTGACACATGAGTATATATGCGACTTCCGCGGCGAGGGACAGCTGTTCTATTATTACAAGCGCCGCAACCTCCGCGCCGTCGATGACGGAAACTATAACGGCAATACTGTCAGCGTTCCAGCTTCGGCTTATGTGCTACCGTTGCCGGATTACGAGAAACAGTTTGGATATTGACACTTTCACCTCTTAAAGCAATGCGAAAAATTCTATACATAATGCTTACAGCCACAGCCCTATTGTCCGTAGCAGCGTGCTCGGAAGATACGCTGGAAGCCTACGATACATCGACCAGTGCGCTCAATATAGCACGCGGCACTGTCTTTGGTTCTGCTGCAGACTATCCAGAGAGCTATAGTTTCAATGCCTATTTCCTTGGTGGAAAGGTGACGGACTACACGCTCCAGATACCAGTTCGCCTGCAGGGGGTGATAGATTATGGTCGTGACCGTCATTTCGGAGTGATGATTTCGGAGGCTGAAAGCGAAGGTATCACTGACGGTTCTCCTGTGATCAGCTTCGACAGCAAGCAGGTATTCCGCAGCGGAATGTATCAGGACACGCTCCGCGCCACCATCCACGTCGATAAGATGGACAGCGAAACGACATACAAGATGCGCCTGAAACTCATCCCGGGCGACGATTTCACGGTGGGAGTGCCGGAGTATCAGTATGTGGATGTGCAGTTTACAAAAAACCTTACCATCGCTCCTGCCTTCTGGGAAAACAATAGCAAACTGAGCAAAATCACCTATTCAGCCCGTAAGTGTGCCGTCTTTCTGGAAATCAGCGGCATCACCGATCCTGAATGGGTGGATGACGGCAGCAGCGTTATCCTCGATTATTGGATTTCGCTCTGCAAGCAATGGTTTATACAACATGAGGAATATGACTCCAATGGTAACAGAATATACTTTGAATAATGCGTAAAAAGACAAGAATATACTATCAGTTGCTCATCCTCGGCGCAGTGATGTCCTCCCTTCTGTCATGCTATGGAGGCAAGGACAGCGACGTTACGGACGACATTCAGCAGGTCACTGCCATAAATGGCATTGCCACTGACGGTTCATATACGCTCTATCAGGGGGACACTCTGAGGATAAACCCTTTGCTGACCTTCTCCGAGGGGGCTGATTCCTTGCGCTATGACTACCGTTGGGTGGTGGGTAAACAGCAGGAAATAGCCACCGACAAGCAGTTAGTATGGGAGGTTTCATTGCCTTCTGGATATAATATGGCGACTGATATTCCAGGCGTATTCATAGCAAAAGATAGGGAAAACGGACTGGAGTTTCGCAAGACATTCTCCTTTCAGGTGCTGAGCACATACACTCCCTCCTCCATCGTGGTCTATCAGAAACCTGACGGACGCACCGAATGGATGTCATTGCAGGGTGATGTGCGAGCTTTCACCAACTATTATCCCGACATGATAGAGCGGATAAATCCCGATGAACCCATCAAAGGCAAGTACTACGGCACGCTGTATGCCCTCAATGAGATAGCCGTTTTCACAGATCAAAGCCCTTCTTGGGGCAGATGTATCAGCATGCGCAATGCTGATCCAGACAATGGTTTCTATCATAATGTGGGTGAATATACCGGCAATATATATAATAAGGTGTATATGGGCAGCGCCTCCAGACTGGACATCAGCAATGTCACCTTCGGCTATGGTGCATCGAAATACTTCATCTGCAATGGTAATCTCCATGTCTTCAATGGTCTGGACCGCAAGCTTCCAGTATTCAATGAGAACACTTTCGTCAAGAGCCACAATGTGCGTCAGGCTATGTCGAGCAAGCAATTTCAGAGGTTTAAGAAAGTGACCTTCGTGCTGCATGACGACAATACGGTGGGTTGCTACCATGTCTATAACGACCAGATGGAGCATATCACCATTGATGGCGAACCTTTCCGCCTAGATAGTCTCTGCGGATGCTTCACCGAAGCCACAGGAATGGGTTCCAATCAGCCATACGAAGTATATCTGATAGGCAAGCGTGACGGACAGTATGCCATATATGAGTTCTGTGTCAACTATGTCAAGACCACTGTTCAGCCCATCTCTCTCAAGCGCATCATGCCGATTGATGCCTCTCTTGCAAGGACTGTAAGATATTGGTGGGGCTCGTTTGGCGAGAGCTATGCCTTCTATTCTGTTGGCAATAAGGTATATCGCTTCGACTATTACAACATGAAAGAGTTTAATCCAGTGAAGTCCAAACTGCTGATTAGCCTTGATGAAGGCGAACAACTGGTGGATGTATTCCCTCTTATCACGGGCTTAGGACTGCGTGATGAGGACGATTGCACCGTAATGCTGACTTATCGTCAAGCCACTGGCTGCTCCTCCATCCGCGTCTATGATAGCGTGACCGGCAAGCTCATCAAAGCATATCAAGACATCATACCCGGCTACGCCACCTACTTCACGAGGTGTTTGTAGGTAACCAGCCATCATATCCACTGCGTAATCGGCAGATATTGATAATCCAAATAATATAAATAATAAACACAAGAAATGCTTATGAAATGTAAACATCTACTCATCATCGCATTCGCGCTCATAGCATTTACAGCCCAAGCCGAGACAAAGACCGTCAATGTGGAGACAGCAGGTACCCTCTCCACACTCATCAAAGGTGATGACCTCAATGTCATCGACCTCACCTTGACTGGCAATATCAACAAGGCTGACATAGCCTTCATCCGCCAGAATATGAAGGTAGAGACGCTCGACCTCAAGGATGCCAACATCGTCGCTTACTCCGAGACAGTAGGCGAAACCACGATAGAGTACCCTGCTAATGAGTTTCCTGCCAATGTCTTCCAGAAGAAGGACAATGATGATGCCATCATTCCGCTGAAGAAGATAATCTTCCCAGCTACCATGACTTCTGTGGGTTCATACGCTTTCAACAGTTCAAGCAAGTCACAACTGGAGACAGTCGATTTCTCTCATTGCTCAAATCTTGAGACTATCAAGGATTATGCTTTCGAATTTTGCGATAAAATCACAGAAATAGACCTCTCAGGTCATGCCAATCTCAAGACTATTGAGGAATATGGCTTCGGACAGACGGGCGCAAAGACCATCAATCTCGAAGGATGCTCTGCCTTGGAATCCATTGGTGATCGTGCTTTCTACCAGAGTTATGAATGCACTGCCCTCAATCTCAAAGGCTGCACTGCTCTCAAGACCATAGGCAATCGTGCCTTTCTCAATCTCTCCAAGAACAGCGCAAAGACTGAAGGCTACAATCTTGTGCTTGATTTCAGCACCTGCACATCGCTTGAGACTATCCAGGAGAGCGGTTGCCAGTCTGCAAAGGCTGTGGCATTCATCTTCCCAGCTTCTGTAAAGCAACTGCAAAAGAATGCCTTCAACCTCTGTACCAATGCGCAGTATTCCCGCTATTTCTGCAAGCTTCCTGAGCTCGGAAAAGGTGCTCTGAACTCTCTCTACAAGAAGAAGTGCTACGTTCTTGCAGGCTGCAAGGCAGACTATGAAAATGCAGGCTTCACAGACGTGGAGGAATTTGATGCTACTGGCATCAAGTCCATCGTCTCTTCTTCCGCTAATGGCAAGGCATACAGCATTACAGGCCTGCCTTATAACGGCACTGGCATCCGTATCATCGGAGGCAAGAAGTACATCAAATAGCATTAAGTCACCGTGTCAGCCACGTCACCGGCTGAAGAAAATATTAACAACTCTAAAACCAAACAAATGAAAAAACATTTGTTAATTGTGTGCATGGCAGCAATGATATGCCCAGGAGCACAGGCAAGAAAGAAACCAAAGGTCACCAAGCCCGTAAAGAAAGAAGTAAGACAACCGGCAGTAAAAGGCCTCTTCAATGTGCAGAAGCATAAGGATGACTATTACTTCCAGATACCAGACTCACTTCTCGGCAGACTCTTTCTCACCACCACACGCTATGTTTCCACACCTGTGGATGCTGGAGTATATGGCGGTGAGCTCGCCAATGAGCAGGTGCTCTACTGGGAAAAGAACAACAAGCAGATGCTCCTGCGTGCTCATCTCTATGACATACGCGTCAAGAGTGATGACAAGATTGCTACTGCTGTAGCCAACTGTACCCAGGATCCTATCGTCTATGCCACCAAAATAGACTCTACGCTGACAGACTCCACCGGAGTGAAGTTCTACAGTATCAACGTCACAAATATGTTTAATTCCGACAATGCCGTCCTCTCTCTTGAGGAAAGCAGCAAGTCGGCACTCGGAGTGACTGCTTTCAAGAAGGACCTCTCCTATATTGAGCGCATTAGCACGTTCCCTATCAATACAGAGATTGTCACCATAAAGACCTACGGTTCGAAGGCAAGCACTCGCATCCCTGCAGGCAAAATCACGGGAAACATCACGCTAAAGGTCAACACCTCCTTCGTCCTTCTGCCGAAAGAGCCTATGGCTTGTCGTTCCTACGACCCTCGTGTAGGCTATTTCACAGAGGAATTTACCGACTTCGGTGACGATCAGCAGCAGGTGAAGCGCCGTCAGGTCATCTCCAGATGGAGACTGGAGCCTAAGGATATCGAGGCTTATCGCCGTGGTGAACTCGTGGAGCCTGTCAAGCAGATAGTATATTACATTGACCCTGCTACACCTAAGAAATGGGTGCCTTATCTCATCGCTGGCGTAAACGATTGGAATGCGGCATTTGAAAAGGCGGGATTCAAGAATGCTATCTGTGCTAAGGAATGGCCTAACGACTCTACCATGAGCCTTGAAGATGCTCGCTACTCCGTAATACGCTATCTCGCAAGCGACATAAGCAATGCCTATGGACCACATGTCAGCGACCCTCGTTCTGGAGAAATCATCGAAAGCCACGTAGGTTGGTACCACAATGTGATGCAGTTGCTCCACGCATGGTACCAGACACAAGTAGGTGCTGTGGATAAACGCGCACAGAAGCCTGTCTTCGACGATGAACTGATGGGGCAACTCATCCGCTTTGTGTCATCTCATGAGATAGGTCATACCCTCGGATTGCGTCATAATATGGGTGCGAGCCATGCCACCCCTGTGGAGAAACTCCGTGACAAGGAATGGCTCGAAGAGCATGGACACACGGCTTCCATCATGGACTATGCCCGATTCAACTATGTGGCACAGCCTGAAGACAGCGTGACATACGCTGGTCTCTTCCCTCGTATCAATGACTATGACAAGTGGGCAATAGAATGGGGCTACCGCTATTTCCCTGATTCCAAGGACGAACGCGACGAGCGCCTGACTCTCAACAACATGATAATCAACAAGCTCAAGGAGAGTCCACGCTACTGGTTTGGTGGTGAAGGCACTGACAATGACCCTCAGGCACAGACAGAAGACCTCGGCGATGATGCCATGAAGGCAAGCACCTACGGCGTGAAGAACCTCAAGCGCGTCATGGCAAACATTCAGAAATGGAACTATGAGGAGGCTGATATGGATGCCAATCTCAAGTTTGCATACAAGAATGTAATCAATCAGATGGGACGCTTCTACGGTCATGTGCAGAAGAACATCAGCGGTGTATATCATGATTACAAGAGCGCTGACCAGGAAGGACCTGTATATACACCAGTAGGAAAGGATGTGCAGCGTCGCGCATTGGCATGGCTCAATGAGAATATGATTGTAGAACCAGCATGGCTTTGGAACCAACCTTTTGCACGTCGTATCAACCGTGTGCCTGAGAATGCTGTCTATCCTATCGTGGACCGCACACTCGATGCTCTCACATCGGCTATGACTCTCAATCTCATCAGCAAGCATTGCTATCTCCAGGACAGCTACAAGCCAATGGATTATGTCAACGAACTCCTCAGTTATCTCTTCCGTTCTACAAAGACTGGAGCCAAGGTGTCCAACTATACTAAGCACATTCAGCGTCGTGCTGTCAACAATTTTGCAAGAGCATGGCGTGTGACTATGGTGGAAGACCAGCGTCCTTATGCTTACGCTGCCCTCAAGAGCATCCGTACTATGGTGCAGAATGCCAAGACTTCTGATGCTGATACACGTGCTCATTACAAGGATCTCGATGAGCAGATACGCATCATCCTCACCGGACTTGCTCCTCAGAAGTCATCCAGTTCTTCTTCTGACGCAATGTCAAAGATGGGTATCGATGAAGAGGAGTTTCTCATCAATCCAAACAAATACAGTCCATGCCGTATGTTCATGGAGGAGTAGTTGTCTTTATATTGCCCAGTAATGCGGGCAACATAGTGGCTTGTATTGTTGACTTTTTGGATGTAACAGGAGCAAGCCACTGTGCCAACGGCTTTTAGCGTTGGAATCGAGTAGGAGGGAAACGAAGCCGTTTTCTTCCTACTTTCGTTTTCCGACCTCTCACACCACCGTACGTGCGGTTCCGCATACGGCGGTTCCTATTTTGGGTGCCATTCGAGATACGTCTCCATTAAAGTAGCATACCCTGCGGAGCGTAGTTTATTGTTATCTATCGCCCTTT
>ERZ1034626.725-NODE-725-length-23494-cov-6.347540_pt1 | contig 23494 bp, 18 predicted proteins | sample MGYA00520652_ERZ1034626 | MGnify/ENA primary metagenome ERZ1034626 (study PRJEB33766, sample SAMN09781765) | gut metagenome | biome: gut microbiome | host: Homo sapiens | place: Madagascar | study: EMG produced TPA metagenomics assembly of the PRJNA485056 data set... | reverse complement strand
ATAATAAACAGTCCGACAAAATACATTGGAATTCTTACCTTCATGTTCTTCATAACTTTATTCTCCTTCCCGTAAAGCCGTTCGATTTTGTGAAAATTATCCAACAATATCAAACTTGTTATTCAATAATTATAACATTTCACCACACTTCCGTCAACCAATCATTCAGCATAAAGAATTCGTTTTCCAGCCTGCTCCTCTATCCTTTACCCTTTCTTAACCCTATCCCCCTTCTTGCCATCCCTTCGAATTTGACGTATAATGGATACATCTTAAGGAAAAGAGGAACAATACCTATGGGCATTTATCTTGTAGACTATGAAAATGTACACAACGATGGTGTAACAGACATCCAAAAACTCTCTGCATCTGACCGTGTTGTCATTTTTTACGGAGACAGCATCAAGTCCATCCCTTTTGAAACACATGTAGAAATGATGGCGTCCAAAGCGGTGATCGAATATATTGAAACACACAAGGTAGCTAAAAATTATCTGGATTTCCAGCTGGCCACCTATCTTGGATTCCTGATCGGGAAAGGGGAAAAAGGTCCGGTTTACATCATCAGCCAGGATACCGGGTTTGACAGTATTGTCGATTTCTGGCGCGGAAGAAACATCGAAGCCTTCCGCCAGCCAAGCATTGCTTCCCCTTCCACCCCAAAGGATGTTTCTTTAAAAAAGGGAACCTCCACAAAGAAAAAGAAGAAAAAATCGGATCACGTTCCCAAAGAATCAAAAAAAGAGACGAAAGAGGTAAAAGAGACAAAAGAAATTGTGGAAAAAAAGAAGCCGGAAAAGAAAAAACTTCCGGAAGCAATCCGCAAAAAAATACGAACAGAATTAAAGGACGAAAAACTTCCGGCCGGCAAATACACATCCATCTATAAAGCGGTGGAGGAATCCGAGAATAAACTTGCATTAAACAACGCACTGGTCAAAACGTTTGATACTACCATTGGAAGTAAAATCTACAATCACATCAAAAAAATTTACGAGGATTACCAGAGGTAATCCTCATTTTTTATTCAAGTTCCGTCATTCCTCCAAGCAGGATTCCCACATTGTCTTTATAAATTTTCGAAAACTGCTCCATCGGCAGCGGATTTTCTCCCAGCCCCGCCTCGATGGTATATCCCGGACGGTCATAAAAATTGATAAACCAGTCTTTGTATCCGGCATACCCGGACGCCGCCGGTGTTTCCTCGATCCGGTAACCGCTCACTTTTGCAAAATATTCCGCAATGCGGCGGGCGCCTTCCGGTTCCTCATCCAGATACTTCCAATAAATCACTTCTCCCTGTGTGTGATATGCAAGAATCAGGGAAAAATCATGGTTTCTCGTAAAATCAAACATGGCAATACTCTCCGGGACGCTGAGCGGTGTCTGTCCCACGTAATCCCTCGGTGCCGGACGGTTATACCCCTGTTCAAATTTTATTTTCTTTGCCATATCCCATCCTGCCGGAAACTGCAGATTCAGATCAACTCCCTGGATATTTGCCTTCCATCCGTCCGGAAACGGAATATCCGGGAATCCGGACGCAATGCGGACCGCACGGCGATAATAAAATCCTTCCGTCAAAAGCCCATTTACCAGATCCACACCATCCGGATTAACCAATGGTACAAGATACAGGGAATACTCTTCAAACAGCCGCTCCGGGTACAGTTCTTCATACATACGTTCGTCTGCATATGCCTCTAACAGCCGCTCCACAAACTTTAAAAGTACCGGTGTGGTAATACTCTCATTTGCATGAAAGGAAGCATTGTACCCCACCTCTACCGGACCATTTCCCAACTGCAACGACCACAGGGGTGTTCCCATAACACTTCTTCCGATCGTTCCCACCTGCAGATAGGGATAACGTGCCTGCAAGCCCTCAATGATCCACCCGGTAAGCAGGGAAGTGTATGGAACTTCTCCGGAAACCAACGGAAAACTGAGTGGTACAACAACCGTACTTCCAATCTGTAATGCTCCGGCATCCGTTCCGGGATTTGCATGCATCACTCGCTCCATCGTTGTATCATACATTTTCGCAATGGAGAAAAAGGTATCTCCTGCTTTTACCTCGTGTGTGATATACCCACGTAAAAAGGGCAGTAGACGGTTCCACTGTGCTTCTTTTACCGCACACTTTCCGCTGCTGCCCATTACTTTTTCCACGGCTGCACAGGTCTTTGGTCCAAAAATTCCATCCAGCATCACCTGCTGTCCTGCACGCTGCAATGCCAGCTGCAGATATTGTACCCAGATTCCCTGATCCCCAGGATATAATTCTTTCATTTTGTTCCTGCCTTATTCTCATTCTTTTTATTTTATGAGAATCAGACAGTTTTGTTTCCATTATGCAAATGCTTCTGCTACATTTTCTTCTGTTACTTCTTCCTTCTCATCGAGCAGATTGTTCATGCTCTTTAAGCTGATCAGAAGTGTGGACGTGTTGTGAAGCAATGCCGATGTGGTTGGTGGAAATACCCCTGCCACGCCAAGAACGATCAATGAGGTGTTAATGCCTACAATCAGACGGTAATTTCTGTGAATCCGCTCCATCAGCCCATTACTGATCTTCTTTAAAGTAACAAGCTCATGGAGATCATCTGCACCCACCGTCACATCTGCAATCTCACGTGCAATCTCTGCACCATCACTGATGGCAATGCCGACATCCGCTGCAGACAATGCCGGAGAATCATTGATACCGTCACCGACCATGATCACCTTTCTTCCGGCATTCTTTTCTGCCTCAACAAAGCTTGCTTTATCTTCCGGCAATACCTCGGAATGATACTCATCCACACCGACTTTTTTCGCAATCGCAGATGCCACGCGGTCACTGTCCCCGGTCATCATAACAACCTTGGAGATTCCGAGTTTCTTTAACTTTGCAATAACCTCAACCGCTTCCGGACGAAGTGGATCTTCGATGCAGATCACTGCCACAAGCACTCCGTCAATCGCCATATACAGGTGGGAATACTGCTCCGGAAGCTGCTCAAATATCTCTTTCTTTCCCTCCGGAATTGTAGCATTCTCATCCTCAAATACGAAATGATAGCTTCCGATCACAATATGTTTCTCCCCGATCTTGGAAGAAATACCGTGTGCGACAATGTACTCTACCTTTGAGTGAAGTTCCTCATGTACCAGATTCCGGTTTACTGCCTCACGTACCACAGCCTTTGCCATGGAATGTGGAAAATGTTCCTCTAAACAGGCAGCAATACGAAGCAGTTCATCCTCGGACTGATCATTGAAGGAAACAATCTTTGCCACTGTCGGCTGTGCCTTGGTCAGTGTACCGGTCTTATCAAAGACGATGGTATCCGCTTCCGCCATAGCTTCCAGATACTTGCCTCCCTTTACGGTAATGTTATAGGTACTTGCTTCCCGGATTGCAGAGAGCACGGACAATGGCATTGCAAGTTTCAGTGCACAGGAGAAATCTACCATAAGTACAGAAACTGCCTTTGTCACATTTCTGGTAAACAGCCATACAAGCCCTGTTCCCAGGAAGGTATATGGCACCAGTTTATCTGCTAAATGTTCGGCTTTTCCTTCCAGTGAGGATTTCAGTTTCTCTGATTCCTCGATCATCGCCATGATCTTTTCATACTTGCTTGATCCGTTTACTTCTCTGACGCGGATCGTAATCTCGCCTTCCTCGACAACCGTTCCGGCATATACCACGCCATCAAGTACTTTGCGGACCGGAACCGATTCTCCGGTTAAAGATGCCTGATTTACCATTGCCTCTCCATCCGTTACCGTTCCGTCAAACGGGATCACATTTCCCATATGAATGCGCACTTCATCTCCGGACTGCACGTTGTCTGCGGAAACGAGTATTTCCTGTCCATCACACATCATCCATACCTTGCTGATGTTGAGTGACATACTGCGTGCCAGATCTCCCACGGATTTCTTATGTGTCCATTCTTCCAGCGTCTCTCCGATACCAAGCAGATACATCACAGATCCTGCGGTCGCAAAATCACCACGGATAATGGAAACACCAATGGCAGTTGCATCCAGTACTGGAACCTCGATCTTACCCTGAAACAGAGTCTGAAGCCCTTTCCAGATATACTTCACGGATTTCACCGTTGTGATTACTGCACGAACGGAAAACGGCAGAAACAGTTTGTTACCGAAATGCCAGAACGTCTGCTCCACCAGCTGATCCCAGTAATGCTGATTCATTTCTCTTCCGGAATTTTTAATATAGGTATCCGGAACATCCGTCTTTTCATACGAAAATGCCTTTAACACTTCAAGGATTGCATTTCTGCTTCCTTCATAACAAATGGTCACATCTTCGGTACGATTTTGAATTTTTGCGGAAATCACAGATTCACACTGTTCCAGATAATACTGTAATGTATCTGCCTGTGCAAATGACATACGGCTCTGGATCACGTGAATTCTCATTCTTCCTCTTATCTCATGTCTGATTTGAAATTTCATATCTTTAACCTGCTTTCGATAAAAGAGATGTTACTTATTGCGTAACATCTCTTTCATGCGTTTTTATGCCTCTGCTGTCTCTTCGGTAGTTTCTGTCTCTTCGGCAGTTGTCTCTTCGGTTACTTCCTCACCGTCAAATACTTCCTCTTCTTTTGCTGCACGGTCTTCGTTGATCTGCTTAGCCTCTGCATAGATATCCTCTGCATTCTCCTGTACCTTTGTAGCGGTCTTTAAAACAACTTCCTTTGCACGGAGTACGGCTGCTGTACAATTTGTATAAAGTTTCTTTGCATCCTTGCTGGAAAGAATCTTGATTCCCGCGGTACCAAACAGTACACCTGCTGCAAAAAGTCCGGTTTTCTTTGCATCAAAATTTTTGAAACACTTTAACATCGTTGTTTCCTCCTTAGTATATTTTTATTTTTAGTTTCCTGTTTAAGAAAATATTTTATGCTCCGATATGCAATATTGCAAGCACTTTTTATTATACAATTTTGTACAAAAAAAGCGCACTCCACTGCCTGTTTTTGCGATAAACAAGGGAAATGCGCCTCTTTTTTCTTTTTATTCCAAATGCTTATTGAGAAATTTTATCATTAAGCATTTTTCTTTGCCTCAATCTTTTCTTTTTCTTCGTTCCAGAGCTTCTCTGCGGTAGGTGTCCAGTTTTCGGCATAAGGAGCAGCCTTTTCTTTCAGATGTTCCGGTGTCTCCGGTGACTGATAATCGGTATTTACTGCCTTTGACTCTTTTACCATCTCTCCAAGCTTATCCGGGTTCTCAAGCATCGGACACGGACGAAGCATATTGTCATTAAACGGCTGGTTGTCATGATATGCCTGGAATAATGGGCTCTTTAAAGCATCCAGCAGGCTGCAGTCATGAATATTTGCATTGGAATAATGAATAAATACGCATGGCTCCACATCACCCTTGGCATTGATATGTAAATATCTTCGTCCACCGGCGATACATCCGCCGACAAACTGTGCGTCATTCTGGAAATCCATGCTAAATATTGCCTTTGTCTGACGGAACTTACGGATACGATGGAAAATTTCCTCACGCTGCTCAGGTGTAGGCAGAAGTTCCACTGCTGCATCATTTCCAACCGGCATATAGTGGAAGAACCATACAAATAATGCACCACTCTCAACCAGCATATCAAAGAATTTTTCGCTGGTTACATCATCTAAATTCTTTCTGGTATAGCAGGTGGAAATACCAAATGGTAAACCATGGCTCTTTAACAGGCTCATGGCATGCTGTACTTTATCAAATACACCTTCGCCTCTTCGTCCATCGTTGGCTGTCTCGAATCCTTCCAGACTGATCGCCGGAACAAAGTTCTTGACACGAAGCATTTCCTGGCAGAACTCTTCATCAATCAAAGTACCGTTTGTGAAAGAAAGGAATTCACAATCCGGATGCATCTCACAGATCTTGATCAGGTCTTTTTTACGTACCAGTGGTTCTCCACCTGTATAAATATACATATAGGTACCAAGCTCCTTACCCTGACGTACGATAGAATCAATCGTATCCAGATCCAGATTCAGCTGATGGCCATACTCTGCTGCCCAGCATCCGGTACAGTGTAAATTACATGCAGAGGTAGGGTCTAACAGAATTGCCCACGGAATGTTACAGTTGTTTTCTTCAGCAAGCTGTTCCTGTAATGCACTTCCCTTTAAACTTGCATTGAAAATGAAATTCTGGAAGAATGCTTTACGTACTTCCGGATCCAGCTGGTAAATACGAAGAATTAACTGATACCAGTTTCCTCTTTCTTTGATTACCTTACGGATCATATTTCTCTGTGCCTCATACCATCCGTCCGGTGCAAATTTGTCAACCATATCCATCAGTTTCGGAATATTCTCCTCCGGATCTTTCTCCATATACTTTAAGGCCTGCTTGATTCCAAAGTTCTGAATACTCTTCTGTAATGACATTTTATTCATAATCTCAACTTCCTTTCATTCTGCCGCCATAACATGACAGAAATGTTTTTGTGTAATCTGAAAAGTATTATATCTTTTCTTTTCTTAAATTCAAGTGGACAAATCAACGAATGTGGGTAAAATTTGTCGAATTTTGCCAGATTACAGAATACTTCTGCCCTTATTTCTGACTCTGCAGCACATACTTTGCAATCATTTCCACACTCGAACGCAACAGTGCACTGAATTCCTGCGGGGACACACATTCCCTGTCCTCAAGCCATCTCACCAGTGCTGCCAGAAATGCATCCGAAAAGAAATGAATATAAAATTCCTCATGTTCTCCTTTTTCCTCTTCCTCTACCATCGCAAGAAATTTACGATTGACAGGGACTAAAATATCCCGGAAATGTTCTGTAAAAGAGTTCTGCCCCTCAATCTGCAGTACTTTCGAATAGAATGTCCGGTGTTTATAAAAATACTCACAAATTTTTTCCAGTATATCCCATGTAAAGCCGGCATTTTTCCATTCTTCTTCTGAAAAAATCTTTGTAATTTCAGTGTCAAAAATCCAGTTGACCAGATCATATTTATCTTTAAAATGATAATAAAAACTTTTGCGGTTCATTCCGCATTCTTCGCAAATGTGTGATACACTGATCTTTGCAAAAGGTTTCTGTTCCAACAGTTTTCGAAGAGCATCTGCAAATGCCTGTTTGGTGGCGTTTGAGTATGGCATAACCGACTCCTCCTTATTCCTTTTCTCTTATCCATATCATAACTATTGTACCACACTTTTTTTATTTTGTTACCCTTTTATATCTCTCATATGGAATTTGTATATATAATAGGAAAGAACCGCTACGATATACTCGGTAACGGCAAATCCGTACCACACACCCAATGCCTGTAACAACCGGCTGAGCACAAAAGAAACCGGCAGCATCACAACGATATAGCGCGCAAGAGAAATCAAAAGTGATGGCATGCCCTTTCCCAGTCCCTCCAGAACTCCGGAAAATGTAACGGAAACCGAGGATACCACGAATCCAAAACTGATGATTCTGAGTGCCGCACCTCCGATTTCCATTGTTGTGCGGCTTGTGGTAAACAATCCCATCAGCTGCTGCGGAATTGCACAGGAAATTGCCATTCCCATAACCATAACCAGTGCGATCAATCCCATGGAGGTGTGCGTAATCTTTTTCACCCTGTCATCTTCTCCCGCTCCATAATTATATCCAACGAGCGGCCGGATTCCCTGCACAATTCCGTTTGCCGTCAGATAAATAAATGTCTGCAGTTTATAATAAACTCCGAGCACCAGAATATAACTTCCCGGAAACGGCGCAAGGATTGCATTTAATGCGGACACCTGAATGGAAGGAAGTGCAAGATTTAAAGTTGCCGGAATTCCGATGGTATAAATATTTTTCATTACGCTTCCGGTTGTCTTCATATTTGCGACGTTGACCTTTACATGCATCGGACGTGCAAAATAAAACAGCAGATACCCCGCCAGCGTCACACACTGACCGATTCCCGTGGCATAAGCCGCACCCGCAATTCCAAGCTTCGGTACCGGTCCAAGACCAAAGATCATAACCGGATCTAAAATAATATTGGTTACACATCCGAGCATCATACAGATCATCGACACCTTCATCCGCCCGACTGCCTGAAAGATCTTTTCATATGCAAGTTCCAGACCGATCACTGGTGCAAACGCAAATACCCGCATGGAATACGTGCATGCCAGTGCGATCACCTGTGTATCGCCTGTAAACATCCGAAGAAACGACGGCATAATGGCAGAACAAAGCAGTGCCAGCACCAGACCGTGAATCAAATTTAACAAAAGCCCCACGGATGCCGACTCATCCGCCAGTTTCTCCTCTTTTGCTCCCAGATAAAAGGCTACCCTTGCATTGATTCCGATCGCAAATCCGATAACAATGGCATTGACGAGATTTTGCACCGGAAACACAAGGGCAAGCGCCGTCATCGCATCTTCACTGATCTTTGCCACAAAATAACTGTCCACAATATTATACAATGCATTCACTGCCATGGATATGACCATGGGAAGTGACATGGAAAGCACCAGCGGCAGGATTTTTCTTGTTTTCATGTACTCCTGATTCATACAAACTCCTCTTTTCTGCCGGATGTTCCGCAAAAAAAGACTATAGACCGACGGTTTGAATCAGAAACCGTAAAATCTATAGTCTTTTTCAGACATCCTGTTTTGTGTATCTTATCTTACTTCAATTGGTCTGTTTTTGCAAGTCTTTTCTAATACTTACTGTTCTGTCTTTTCAATCTGTGTATCCATCTTTAAAATATGATTGATCAGCCATCCGCCGAGGAACTCGATCAGCTCATGCAGATATTCCTGCTGGTTGTCATCGATTTCTTCCAGCTTATCCAGATCAATACTCATCAGTTTGTCCACAAATGCCTGATGCGCCCTCTTTTGCGCTTCCAGCATCGGGCTGTTGATTTTCTGCATATAGGCCTCTTCATCTTCAAAATGAAACTTGGTATATTCCCGGAGTTCATCCAGCAGACGTACAATTTCATCGTATTTGTCATGAAGCAGGTCGTTATGGATCAGTGCATTTACCTCTCCGATAATCTCAAACAGCTTCCGGTGTTCCCTGTCTACCAGTTCAATTCCCGTATAATATTTCGCGGTAAACACAAACGGATCTTCTTTCTGCATTTTCCCGATCATCATGTCACTGCTTAAAATATGCCGGTACAGCCAACGTACCAGATAGGTCAGAATCTCATCGAGCATCGCCGATGCATTCTCCCCGGTGAGTGGCTGCTTTTCCAGAAGTTTTACGTGATCGGCAAATGCCTGATGCTCTTTTTTCTGCAACGGCAGTTCCGGATCGTTCTGTGCCTCCATATAGGCTTCTTCGTGTGCAAAATGGTTTACGGCATAATCACTTAAATGTTCCAGTATATTTTTTACCGTCTGTGGTGTGCGTGCTTCCTTCGGCAGTTCAACCGCTTCATTGATCAGCGAAAACAGTTTGCGGTGCTCTTCATCGATCTGGGCGATGCCCGTCAGACAATCCTGCGTAAATTCGTACATTATTACGTTCCTCCCTCAGTGTATTTTCTCTGTGAAAACAAAAGTTCTTTTCTGCCACTATATAATCATTTTTCCGAATTGTCAAATGCGAATTTCAGTTCCAGAATTGATACAGATTCCAGTAACCGATATTTAAAACCGTTACCAGAAGAAAGAACAGATTTCCATAAAACCACCGTTTCTTCCCTGTCCATGAATGGTTTTTTCTTTTAACCATTCCATATACCGCAAGAACTGCCATAAAAAACGCAAGCAGCCCGATCACAGCAAACAGCCACGCATAGGTTTCCCATTTCTGATACGTGGAAACGCCATACACCGTTCCGATAAAACAGACCAGTACCAGAAGCTGCATTCCGTTTGCAGCAATTCCCCAGTTGCGAAATGGAGAAAAATTTGTCTTCTTTTTAATTTTCCGTATGCACGCGGCAGCTCCCTGCACCAAAAGTGATCCGGCTGCCCATAGTATCGTCAGTCCCCACAGCAAAACCGAGCCAATCTCAAGCACAAACTTCCAGGTTGAAATACGGATATCATCCCCATATGCATAGGAAATTTTTTCAATCCCGTCTGTGTCAGATGCTGTCCACAGCTGACTGTCATCCACTTCCCCCATCTTGTAACTAAGGCTCATCCACTTAAAGGAACCTCTCCGGTCTGTCCGTGCGGTACGGTAAATTCCTTTTGGTATTATTTCCTCTTTTATATAGGCACTGCGGTCATAAGTTCCAAACACAAGTTCTGGCATCTGCACATTGTAAATTTCTTCGTATGCCTGATTTGTCATCACAACAACCCCTACACCATCTTTTACATCCAGCAGCAGATTTGCCGAACAGCCCATGGTATTTCCTCCGTGACCATATACCGGAATCCCATAGGAAGCCATCCAGAAGCCATGCATATTTTTTGGTATCTGTGTTGTTCCGAAATCGTCGGTTGGCGTAAATAAAAGTTCCCATGTCTTTTCCTGTAAAAGCAGCTTATCTCTTGTCAGAATGGCTCTTGCAAACATCCGGAAATCGGTAAGCGTTGAAACCGCACGCCCTGCCGGATAAAGAAGAAGTGGCGTTTTACAGTCTTTGACCTTCTCTCCATTTACCGTATAGCATTGCAGTTTTTTCCACTGCTTTTGCACCCATGGGCAGTCCGACAGATCCACAGAAACTGCCGTATGATTCATCCCCAGCGGGGTAAAAATATGTTCTCTTACATAGGAAGAAAACTCCTGCCCACTGACACGCTCAACAATATATGCTGCAAGTGCCACACCCCAGTTAGAATATGCCGTCACCGTGCCCGGTTTATATACCTGTTTTGGCTCATGTTCATAAAGTGCTTCTTTTAAGGACGGATACGCCGTAATTCCTTTTTCATACAACCCGACATACTCTTCCTGAAAACCTGCCGTATGGTTCATAAGTTCTGTCATCGTCACCGGTTCTGCAAACGTCAGGTTTTTTAAAAAATCTTTCGGCAGATATGTACGGATATCCGTATCCAGATCCAGGTTATTTTGTTCCAGCTGCTGCATCACACTCAAAAACACCAAAAGTTTCGTGGTTGATCCCCACTCAAACACAGACGTTTCATCCGTCTTTATCTTCTTTTCCATATCTGTATAGCCAGCATACTGCGTCACATCTTCTTTACTGGTAAAAACTGAGACGGCAAGCCCTGCCGTTGTATCTGCATGCTTTTTTTCAAACGCCTGCATCTTTGACCCGATTTCATCAAACGAAATTCCGGACGGGAGGGTTTGTTCTGCCGCGGATACCACAGTCTGCTGCAAAACAAGTACACTAAAAATCAAAATTAAAACACAACATCTAATCCGTTTTTTCACTTTTTCCCCTTCCATGACCGATGCACAGACAAATCACGCCCACGAAAACAGAAACCGCGATCATCATAAAATACATATTTGCATTAAAAACAGCAGGATCATCCAGTGGAAATCCTTTTGCCAGATCCAGATAGCGCAGTCCGTTTTCCGTATCATGCAGCAGGAAGTTTACCACATCTGTCACAAATCCGGTCCACACACCCGTCAGCATGACAAGAAGCCCTGCTTTCTTCCAGCGGTTACAATTTCTGCTCCAAAGTACCGCTGTCCATCCCCAGACCAGAAGCATACTGTAAGTCGAAATGCCAAGTGCCACACGCCAGTAAGTTACATCTCCATGGACAAACCAGCCACACACCGCTAAAAGCAGATACAGCCAGAGACTGTCCCACGCAACCACAATCCATGCACGTTTTCTTTTCCATCTGCCGTCTGGCAAAAGTCCATGGACGACAACTGGTGCAAAACATACCGACAGCCCGAAAACAACCGCGGCTGCCGCAACGAAAAACCAGTTTCCGTGTGTGTAGAAACAGCAGGTAAACAGCAGAAGCACAAGTGTACCAGTAAATGCAAGCACCGTATACACCGCCTTTTTTTCTACAACAAGCATTGGTACGAGCGTGACCGATGCCACAACAAGCAGTGCTGTCAGCACAATAAAAAACCAGTCAAGCGCATGCCCGATGGCAAGATTACAGATCAGACAGACAATGACCGGGATCAAAAGGACTGCTGCTGTAATACTCCCCGCCGTGACCATCTTTTTGCTTACTTTTTTCTCATGGGATAACACCACATGGTCACACTCTTTTCCAAGTGTTTTTTCCACGCTGTCATCCTGTAACTCTTTTGCAATTTTTTCACAGGATGCACATTCTTTTAAATGCTCTTCCACTATCTGTGCACTCACATCACTGCAGATTCCATCCGTGTACAATGGCAGAAGATCCTGTATCACTTTACAGTTATATTTCATTTTTCCGCTCCTTTTCTAAAGTCTCCTGTAGTTTCAGTTTTCCCCGATGATAGGTTACGCGCGCCCAGTTTTCCGTCTTCCCAAAGATCTGCCCAATCTCGCGGAAAGAAAGTTCCCCGAACACCCGCAGCGAAAACACCTCTTTATAAGGTTCCGAAAGCTTATGCAGTGCCTGATGAATCTCTAAACTCTGCATCCGGTCTGTCACATCACGCTCCAGAAAAATTCCTGCATCGACCTCTTTGGGCACATTTTCGGGTTTCTTTTTCTTCTGTCTCCGGAAATAATCCATACACAGATTCTTTGCAATGGCGCACAGCCATGTACGTTCCCCTGATTTTCCCTGATAGGATGCTTTTGACCGCATTGCCCGGAAAAATGTCTCCTGTGCCAATTCTTCAGCCTCATGTGCATCCTTTACCAGCGTCATCAGATAGGAATACACATCCATATAATAGGCACGGTACAGCTTCTCAATGTAATTTGTATCCGGTGTTTTCACACATTTTCACCTCCTTTGTATTCATCAGTTAGACGGTGCACGGGTATCTTTCGTTACAAACTTTCTCAAAAAAAATCCCCCTATATTTTTTAGCCCCAAGCTAAAAAATATAGGAGGAAAAATCAATCTGTGATTCCTTTATACCGCCTGATTCCGGCGTATTCTGCCCCACAGCCGCGGGGTATACAATGTCAGAATCTTATTTACCTGATTTACTACCTTTGGATTAACAAGCAGGTAAATCACGCAGATACTCAAACAAATCAGAACAAACAGCGCAAACCATCCCCAGTCTCCGAGATAGTCATAGATTCCCGCAAACATCAGAATATCCCGCAGGATACGGTGCAACATATATACCGGCATCGTATTCTGTCCAATTACTGACAGACAGGTTTTCCCACGCGGCACAAAAAACATAATCGCCCACGAAATCAGAAATGCCGCTATCATCAGTGCCAGCCGCACAAAAGGTCCTTCCCACATATCATCCAGTTCATAGTAAGAAATGTTCTCATATACCATGCCGAGCTCATCTTTTAATTTCGAGCCAAAGGCAAGAATTCCCGCACAGATTGCTGCCGCAGCCGGCACCACAATCCTGCGATATGCCGGGCGCAGTGCCTTCTGCAATACCGGCTGTTCCATATAATATCCCAGATAAAAAAACGGACCAAATACTAAAATCCTCGACAGGCACAAAAAATCACCAATATTTTTAAAATATCCGGCGATCAATGCCAGTGCAACCGTCACAGCCAGCACCGGCACCGCTTGATATTTTCGAATCACCGGAATCGTAAGATACCACACAATCATAGCAAACAGATACCACGGCGCCCCACTCTGTGAGAAAAAATTAATCTCAGAAAAATCACGGAATCCACACAGTGCATATACTGCCTGAATTGCAATGACAAACAATATGTACGCTTTCATCAAATATAAAATTTTTTTGAAATTATACTGCCCGTTTTTATAAATTTTCTTGGCAAAATAGCCTGATACAAATACAAAAAGCGGCATATGAAATACATAGATCAGACGCTTTACCACCACGAGAACACTTTCTCCGTGAATCGGGAGCAAAAAATGCCCCAGCACGACTAAGAATATCAATACCGCTTTCAAATTATCAAAAAAATAATCTCTCTCTTTATTCATTCGACACATCCTCTATTACCGAGAATGTATTATAGAACTTTTGCCGAAAAAGTCAAGAACTATTGCGCTTTTTGTTGAAACATTCCGTAAAATACCGCATCGGTATGTTTACGGATTTCCCCAAAATCATGGTATGGCACTTTCATGTTCCAGAAACACAGATGAGTGGAATGATTAATTTCCTCCATCACAGACAAAACTCCCGGCTGATCGGATTTCGTGATATAAAAAATCACGGAATCGAGAATCTTTTTTTCGCTGTAACTATATTCAATTTTCTTACGCGTATAGCGAAATTCCGGTGTACAATCGTATTGTCTGAGTTTCAACTCAATCAGTGCCCGGATTCCCTGCATGGTATAAATAGAATACGGGGCTTCAAATCCAAACCAGAAACCTTCTTTCTTGTAGAAACTCAGTTCCGTAACATCCGGCCGCATATATTCTTCCCGCGCAACAACACGGATTCCATCTGTATAATAAAATGTTTCTTCCGTATACACCATGATCGACGGCATAAAATCACCTCATCTGTACAATGTGCCAGTCATCTGTCCGTATCTTATTTACGAAGAACAAAATCAGATACCATCTCATCCAGACTTTCAGCAGATGCAGAAAGTTCTTCACTGGTTGCAGATACTTCTTCCGAAGTAGCAGAATTAGACTGCACAACCCCGTTTACCTGCTCAACAGCATCGGAAATCTGCTTTACCGATTCTGCCTGCTGATCGGAAATCTGACGGATCTTAGCCACCTCCATGACAACTGCATCCAGCTGTTCGATCATTTCCGACATAAACTGGGAAGTCTCATCTGCAACAGAGCTTCCGACACTCACCTGATTCAAACTGTTCGTCAGCATGACACGGGTTTCTTCTGCCGAAGAAGCACTCTCTTCCGCAAGGTTTTTAATCTGTTCCGCAACAACCGCAAATCCTTTTCCTGCTTCACCGGCACGCGCAGCCTCAATGGATGCATTTAAAGACAACAGGTTTGTCTGGCTGGCAATGCTTTCAATCTTTCCGATGACAACCTGGATATCATTGGTGGTCTCTGAAATATGCTGCATGGCTTCGACCAGTTCTTTCATCTTTGCACTTCCGCTGTCTGCTTTGATTGCAACCTGCTTTGCCTGGTCATGTACATTGTCTGTAGACTTTGTATTTTCTTCGATATGTGTAGCAACCTCGGCAACCGAAGATGTCAGCTGCTGTACTGCCGCTGCCTGATCGGTGGCACCCTCTGCCAATCCCTGTGCACTCTGTGCCAGCTGATCAGCTCCTGCAGATACCTGATCGGAAGATTCCTGTACATTTTTGATCGTCTGGCTCAGATTATTTTCTGTCGCTTCCAGTTTCTTTAAAATTTCACCGAAATTTCCCTGATAGGCTTCAATATCATGGGATCTCGCATCAAAGTTTCCTTTTGCAAACTCTGTAAGGAGCTGATTGATATCGTCCACAACCCCCCTTAAATAAAAGGATGTATTGCGGAAACTTTCTGCAAGCTTTCCAAGTTCGTCCTCCCCCTGAAAAGAAATATCAATTTCGAGATTTCCGTGTGCCATGTCATCTGCGGCCTTTTCAATCTGGTCTAACGGTTCAAGAATATTTTCTGTCAGTTCCTGAATGATCCTTTTGGAAAGCAATGGCATACCAACTACTGCAATGACAGGAATGATAATCCATACCGGATGTCCAAATACAAGCATTAAAATTGCAAACAGAATATTGTTCACCAATAAAATTGCAAAAATTGCTTTCATAATCATTTTCAGCTTATCCGCAATTTTCACATCTTGAAAGTAATTCTTACGCATACGTTTCCTCCTATGTATAGTATACTATTTGTCTATAATTCTACATCGAAATGTACATAATATCAAGCAGAATTATCCAAAAATTATACAAGTTTGTCCAAAACTGCTTGAGATCTGCAGTTCCACACACGGAGCATCCGGATCACTGCTGCCCTGACCTTTACATTCCACATTGCCAAATGCGGTATTCTGTCTGAATTCCACGCGCCAGGTTGACGGAAGATAAATGTTTGTACTGCCGAAAGAATTATCCGTATGGATAATTGCATTCGCTCCTTTTAATGCCGTATTATTGAAAAATACGTTACACTCTCCAAAACTGTTCGAAATCTTTGCCTCCCGAAAACAGTCAGAATTTACATATTTACTCAACGCTCCAAAAGAATTTTCCACATGTACATACTCACCATCCTGTCCATTCTCCACATGTCCGCCTGCATTGCTGTGTCCAAAATAAGTATTATCTTTTTGTTTTTTTAAATTTCTGAAAAGCAGATCCAGTGCCAGACCGACCAGACACGCTGCCAGAAGAAGTGTCCACGGAGTAATTGCCTGAATGCCAAGCACTTTATCGTACATACAGCCCAGTAATCCAACCGACAACATTCCTTCAAAGAAATGCAGCCGCACAAATCCATAAACAGCCGTATACACAAAGATCACGGTAAATAAGATTTTAAAGAACGGAATCGCAGGTATCATATGCATTTTGCTCGCCACCAGATATACTGCGATAAAAATAAGAATAACTGCCCAGAAAATATTTCTCTTTTTCATTTTTTAACCTCTTTTCTTCCAATTTGTCCGTCAGGACTTTAAAATAACTGCGTGATACATATGCTTTTTTCACAGAATCCATAAATTCTACCTCACTCGCACCTGTAATATTTTTGCGGACAGAACGAATCTTTTCCGTATTCATAATGCAGGATTTTGACACCCGCAAAAAGCTGCCCGGAAGCATTTTTTCCAGTTCATATAACCGCAAATGTGTTTCGTAAATCTGCGTGGCCGTGTGAACCGCCACAACAGCATCTGCTGTCTCAAAAAATAAAATTTCATTGAGAGGAAGAAAATACTCCAGATCTCCGCGTGTAACTGTCAGCCGCATGCCTGCATGAACAGCCTCCGCAATCCTTCTCTGCATTGCCACCACATCATCACTTAATTCCCGGCAGCGCACGATAATCTCCTCTTCCTGCAGATTTTCATCAATTTCCATTTTTATTTTCATACCTGACTCCTTTTTACAGAAATTATCATATCGGAAAAAAGAAACTCTGTAAACCGCTTCTCACTGACAGGTAAAAAAAAGCCCACAAGAGGTAAAAAAGGAGCCATCTGTTTCAGATGACTCCCAAAAATCATATGGCTATGCACCAGCCATAAGTCTCTATTTTACTGTACGGACAGATAAGAATATCCCATCAGACTTGTATCCACGTCATGTGCCACCTCACGGCCCTCACGAATTGCCCAGACAACCAGTGACTGTCCTCTGTGCATATCTCCCGCAACAAATACGTTCTTTACATTTGTTGCATATGTTCCAGGCTCTGTAGCTACATTTGTTCTCTGGTTCAGCTCTACACCGAATGCCTTTGCAATGTATTCCTCTGTTCCAAGGAATCCTGCAGCGATCAGTACAAGTTCTGCCGGAATCTTCTTCTCGGAACCAGAAACTTCCACCATATTTCTGCGTCCGGTCTTCTCATCCACCTTGCTCTCAAGTCTGACGATTGTCAGACCATTCAACTTGCCGTTCTTATCCTTATGGAATTCCTTTACGGTTGTCTGATAGATTCGTGGATCTGTACCGAAACATGCAATCGCTTCTTCCTGGCCATAGTCGGTCTTTAACACCTTCGGCCACTCCGGCCATGGGTTATTTGCTGCCCGCTCTGCCGGTGGACATGGCATCATCTCCAGCTGGGTTACAGACTTTGCACCCTGACGGATAGCCGTTCCCACACAGTCATTTCCGGTATCACCGCCACCGATGATCACAACATTTTTTCCCTTTGCGGAAATAAATTTGTTGTCCTTAAAATTGGAATCCAAAAGGCTCTTTGTGTTGCGTGACAGATAATCGACTGCAAAATAGATTCCTTCTGCATCACGACCTGCTGCCTTGATATCACGCGCATGCTTTGCTCCACAGCAGAGGATGACTCTGTCATACTCTTTTAACAGCTCTGCACTCTTGACATCCACACCGACATTACAGCCTGTGATAAACTTCACGCCCTCTTCTTTCATAACATTGATCTTACGGTCAATGATCTGCTTTTCGAGCTTCATATTCGGAATGCCATACATCAGAAGTCCGCCGACACGGTCATCTCTCTCATATACCGTAACCTCATGTCCTCTCTGGTTCAGCTGATCTGCTGCTGCCAGTCCGGAAGGACCGGAACCGATGATGGCAACTTTCTTTCCGGTACGAACCTTTGGAATATGTGGTCCGGCATACCCTTCTTTGTATGCCGTCTCAATGATTCCATGCTCATTGTCCCGGACAGATACCGGATCTCCCCAGTGTCCACAGGTACATGCCTTCTCACACAGAGCCGGACATACACGGGAGGTAAACTCCGGGAAATTATTTGTCTTGTGCAGACGGTTATATGCCTGCTGATAATTTCCGGTATAAAGCAGATCGTTCCACTCCGGTACCAGATTGTGCAGCGGGCAGCCGGAAGTCATTCCGGCAACTGTCATACCCGACTGACAGAACGGGACACCGCAATCCATACAGCGCGCTGCCTGCTCTCTTTGTTTTTCTTTGGAAAGGAAGATGTGGAATTCATCAAAATTTTTGATTCGTTCCTTTGGTTCCACCGAACGCGCCTCACATCTGTCGTATTCCATAAATCCTGTTGGCTTTCCCATTGTTTCTTCCCTCCTTATGCTCTCGTGCTGGCATAAAATGCCTCAATCTGTGCCTGCTCTGCATTCAGACCTTTTTCTTCCATCTGAACGATTGCCATCTGCATACGGTTATAATCATATGGGATGACTTTCTTAAACTTCGGCAGATACTCACTGAAGTGATCGAGAATTTCCTTACCTTTTTCCGAATTGGTCAGGGTAACATGTTCTTTGATCATTTCTTTGAGCTCTAATACGTCATATTTATTGGTGACTTCCTCACTGAACACCATAGACTTGTTGGTTCGCATGTACAGATCGTTGTCCTCATCCAGTACATAAGCGATACCACCGCTCATACCTGCGGCAAAGTTCTTTCCGGTTTTACCAAGGATAACGACACGACCACCCGTCATATACTCACATCCATGATCGCCGACACCCTCAACAACAGCAGTAGCTCCGGAATTTCTGACACAGAAACGTTCTCCTGCCACACCATTGATGAATGCCTTACCGCTTGTCGCACCGTACAGTGCTACGTTACCGATAATGATGTTCTCATCCTTTTTGAAGTTTACTCCTGCCGGTGGATAAACGATCAGCTTTCCGCCGGAAAGTCCCTTTCCGAAATAATCGTTGGAATCTCCCACCAGTTCGAGTGTCAGTCCCTTTGGAATAAAGGCACCAAAACTCTGTCCGCCGGCTCCGCTGCATTTAATAATGAACGTATCCTCATCGAGTGTATCGTCGTACTTCTTTGTAATCTCTGATCCGAAGATTGTTCCAAGCGAACGGTTTACGTTTGTTACTTCGGTATCGATCATACGCTTCTGCTTCTTATCAAGTGCCGGCTTTAACTGTTTTAAGAACTCCGTGATATCTTTGGTCTTATCCAGTTCGAAATCATATACCTGCTTCGGATCAAAAATAACCTTCTGCTTTGTTCCTGCAAACGGATTATTTAAGATATTGCTCAGGTCAAGCTTTGCTTCACGCTCTGACAGATCTCCGCGAACCTTTAAGAAATCGCTTCGTCCAACGAGTTCATCCACTGTGCGGACACCAAGTTTTGCCATGTACTCCCGAAGTTCTTCTGCGATAAAGCGCATGAAGTTCTCAACATACTCCGGTTTTCCTGCGAAACGCTTACGAAGCTCCGGATTCTGGGTTGCAATACCTGCCGGACAGGTATCCAGATTACATACACGCATCATGACACAGCCCATGGTTACCAGCGGAGCGGTTGCAAAACCAAACTCTTCCGCACCAAGACATGCTGCGATGGCTACGTCTTTCCCACTCATCAGCTTTCCGTCTGACTCAATTCTTACTTTATTGCGCAGTCCGTTCATAATCAGTGTCTGATGTGTCTCTGCCAGACCAAGTTCCCACGGAAGACCTGCGTTGTGGATGGAACTGCTTGGTGCAGCACCTGTACCACCGTCATATCCGGAGATCAGGACAACCTGTGCACCGGCTTTTGCGACACCGGCTGCTACGGTACCGACACCTGCCTCGGAAACGAGTTTTACGGAAATTCTTGCATCGCGGTTTGCATTCTTTAAGTCAAAGATCAGCTGTTCAAGATCCTCGATGGAATAAATATCGTGGTGTGGTGGCGGGGAGATCAAAGATACACCCGGTGTGGAAAGTCTTGTCTTGGCAATCCATGGATATACTTTCTTTCCCGGAAGGTGTCCACCTTCTCCAGGTTTTGCTCCCTGTGCCATCTTGATCTGGATCTCCTGCGCGCTCGTTAAGTAACGGCTGGTAACACCAAAACGCCCGGATGCTACCTGTTTGATAGCCGAACAACGGTTCTTTCCGTCCGGTCCGACCGTCAGACGATCTTTATCCTCTCCACCCTCACCGGTGTTGGACTTACCATGTAAATGATTCATGGCAATGGCAAGTGTCTCATGTGCTTCCTTGGAAATGGAACCGTAAGACATTGCTCCGGTCTTGAAACGTGTGACGATAGAATCCACGCTCTCGACTTCCTCTAACTTTACGCCCTTCTTCGGATACTCAAAATCCATCAGTCCGCGAAGATTGGTGTGCTTTTCTTCTTCGTCCACAAGACTTGTGTACTGCTTAAACATCTCGTAATCTCCGCGCTGGGTAGACTGCTGCAGCAGATGAATCGTAGCAGGATTATACAGATGCGCATCTGCTCCGCTTCTCATCTTATGACGGCCCTTGCTGTCAAGGGTTACATCGGTCTCAAGTCCCAGTGGATCATACGCTGCGGAATGAAGCGTATTCACATCGTTTTCGATATCCTTGATGGAAATTCCACCGATGCGGCTGACCGTATTGGTGAAATACTTGTCAATGACATCTTTATCAATACCAAGTGCCTCAAAAATCTTGGAACCCTGATACGACTGGATCGTAGAAATACCCATCTTGGCTGCAATCTTTACAATACCGGTGATAATTGCATGGTTATAATCATCAACTGCGGCATAATAATCTTTGTCTAACATGTGCTCATCGATCAGCTGTTTTACGGTATCCAGTGCCAGGTATGGGTTAATTGCACTCGCACCAAAACCAAGCAGTGTTGCAAAATGATGTACCTCACGCGGCTCTCCGGATTCGAGAATCAGGGAAAGGGAAGTACGTTTCTTTGTCTTTACCAGATACTGCTGCAATGCAGATACGGCAAGCAGGGAAGGAATTGCCACATGGTTATCATCCACGCCTCTGTCGGAAAGGATCAGGATATTGGCTCCGTCTCTGTATGCACGATCCGCCTCAATAAAGAGACGGTCTACGGCTTTCTCAAGACTGGTATTCTTATAATAAATAATCGGAATGGTTTCTACCTTAAATCCGTCTACTTTCATATTGCGGATTTTCATCAGGTCTGTGTTGGTCAGAATCGGATTGTTGATCCGAAGTACTTTACAGTTCTCCGGCTTTTCCTCTAAGAGGTTTCCGGCAGATCCGATATACACCGTCGTAGAAGTAACAATCTCCTCACGGATGGAATCGATTGGCGGGTTGGTTACCTGTGCAAACAGCTGCTTGAAATAGTTAAACAGCGGCTCACGGTTTCCGGACAGCGCCGCAAGCGGTGTATCTGTACCCATCGCAGCGGTACCCTCAATGCCGTTCTTTGCCATCGGCAGGATGGAATCCTTTAAGGACTCATACGTGTAACCGAATGCCCTTTGCATTCTCTGACGTTCTTCCTGTGTGTATTCCGGCACACGCTCATTCGGGATTTTTAAATCCTTTAACATGACGATGTTGCTGTCAAGCCACTCACCATACGGACGCTTATCCGCATATCTTTCTTTTAACTCATCGTCATCAATCACTCGCCCCTGCACGGTATCTACAAGGAGCATTTTACCAGGACGCAGACGGTCTTTTGTCACGATATGGGTCGGATCAATATCAAGAACTCCGACCTCGGAAGAAAGAATCAGATAGTCATCGTCTGTAATGTAATAACGGGATGGACGCAGACCGTTACGGTCAAGAACTGCTCCCATCATATCTCCATCGGAAAACAGGATGGATGCAGGTCCGTCCCAAGGCTCCATCATGGTTGCATAATACTGATAGAAATCTTTCTTTTTCTGTGTCATCACGGCGTTGTTTGCCCATGGCTCCGGAATCATGATCATGACTGCCAGTGGCAGATCCATGCCACTCATCACCAGAAACTCCAACGTATTGTCCAGCATTGCGGAGTCAGATCCTTCGGTGTTGACGACCGGAAGTACCTTCTGGAATTCCCCGCGCAGCTTGCCGGATGCCATCGTCTCTTCCCGGGCAAGCATCTTGTCTGCATTACCGCGGATGGTGTTGATCTCACCGTTATGTACAATAAAACGGTTTGGATGTGCTCTCTCCCAGCTTGGATTTGTGTTGGTAGAGAAACGGGAATGTACGGTTGCAATTGCAGACTCATAATCCTTATCCTGCAGATCGGAGAAGAACTGACGCAGCTGCTCTACAAGGAACATTCCTTTATATACGATCGTTCTGCTCGAAAGGGAAGCAACGTAGCTGTCATCGTTGGACTGCTCGAATACACGGCGTGCCACATACAGCTTGCGGTCAAAATCAAGTCCCTTCTCCACATCTTCCGGTCTTTTGATGAACGCCTGCATGATGCATGGCATGCATCCTCTGGCCTTGTCGGAAAGCTTGTCCGGATGAATCGGTACCTGTCTCCATCCGAGGAATTCCATTCCTTCCTTCTCGACAATTACCTCAAACATCTTCTTTGCCTGATTGGTCTTTAACTCATCCTGTGGGAAGAAAAACATTCCGACGCCGTAATCTCTCTCTTCTCCCAGCTTGATTCCAAGCGGCTCTGTCGCTTTCTTAAAGAACTTATGGGAAATCTGAAGAAGAATACCAACACCATCTCCGGTCTTTCCGTCGGCATCTTTTCCGGCTCTATGCTTTAAGTTTTCAACAATTTTCAAGGCATTTTCCACGGTCTGGTGGGTCTTGATCCCTTTGATGTTTACCACAGCACCAATTCCGCAGTTATCATGTTCGAAACTCGGATCATATAATCCTTTGGCGGTTGCTGTGCTCTCATTCCATTGCTCTTTCATAGAACTATCCTTTCGTTGTAAATCATTCATGAGTTGCTTTTTCTTAACTGATTCTCATTTTACTCCTATAACCGCCGCTTGTAAATCATTTTTTTCGTTCTTTTGTCTGATAATTTGTCTATTATTTATCTATCGCAGTATTGTCAGATAATATCTTGTTTTTTCTTTTATATTAACCGTTTTTCAAACAATAAAGCGG
>ERZ1034626.722-NODE-722-length-23540-cov-30.144092_pt1 | contig 23540 bp, 20 predicted proteins | sample MGYA00520652_ERZ1034626 | MGnify/ENA primary metagenome ERZ1034626 (study PRJEB33766, sample SAMN09781765) | gut metagenome | biome: gut microbiome | host: Homo sapiens | place: Madagascar | study: EMG produced TPA metagenomics assembly of the PRJNA485056 data... | reverse complement strand
CCCCTCCATGCACCCCTCACACACCTCCCACGCACCTTTTTTCCCCACCCCCTCCGCATATTTTACCATCCGCATCGGTCGACGCAGACATCCGCATCGGTCGACGCAGACATCCGTATCGGTCGACGCAGACATCCGCAACGGTCGGCGCAGACATCCGCATCGGTCGGCGCAGACATCCGCATCGGTCGACGCGGATGCCCCAACCTACCATATAGCAATATATTTTTCGCCCTAATTATTTGCAAATTCCAAATTATTTTACTTTATTTGCAGCCGTTAAGAAGACACAAACAACCAAATACTAATATTTTTTAAAACTATTTTATTATGAAAACCCAAATTTTACCCCCCCGATTGCTCGTCTTTTACTTGCAATCTTGATGTGCCTGCCTATCTGTGGTAGCCGCCTGTCGGCTCAAGAGCCGTACGCTGTGTATGACAAAACCACAAGCACACTAACCTTTAAATATGGCACAAAACCCGCTGGAGCGTATTCGCTGAATGAGGGCGACTATACCCCGGATTGGTATAACCCCGATTATAATACAAATATCATAACGAAGGTTGTCTTTGATGCCTCATTTGCTAATGCACGCCCAACAAGTTGCCACGGATGGTTCCTTGGCTGCAACTACTTAACGACTATAGAAGGCATTGAAAACCTGAACACAGAGAACGTGACGAACATGAGCGACATGTTCTGTGACTGTCGTTCTCTCAAAACACTCTACGTATCAAACTTCGACACACAGAACGTGACGGACATGAGCTACATGTTCAATAGATGTTATGCCCTCACAACACTCGACATATCAAACTTCAACACACAGAATGTAACGGACATGAGCAGCATGTTCTGTGACTGTTTTGCTCTCACGACACTCGATGTCTCAAACTTCGACACCAAGAACGTGCAGAGCATGTACACCATGTTCGCTGGCTGTTCCGCTCTCAAAACACTCGATGTATCAAATTTCGACACACAAAGCGTGACAAACATGAGCGACATGTTCAGTGGCTGTTCCGCTCTCAAAACACTCGATGTATCAAATTTCGACACACAAAGCGTGACAAACATGAGCGACATGTTCGAGAACTGTACACTCACAACACTCGATGTATCAAATTTCGATACTAAGAACGTGACGGACATGAGCGGCATGTTCGAGAACTGTAAGGCACTCACAACACTCGATGTATCACATTTTGACACACAGAACGTGACGAACATGAGAGATATGTTCCTTAACTGCAATGCTCTCACAACACTGGATGTCTCAAAATTCGATACTAAAAACGTGACGAACATGAGCGGCATGTTCAAAGGTTGTAAGGCTCTCATAACACTCGATGTCTCAAAATTCGATACTAAGAACGTGACGGACATGAGCGGTATGTTCGAGAACTGCTATAAACTCACAACACTTGATGTCTCAAAATTCGATACTAAGAACGTGACGGACATGAGCGGTATGTTCAGTGACTGTTATGCTCTCACAACACTCGATGTCTCAAAATTCGATACTAAGAACGTGACAGACATGAGAGGTATGTTCAGCTTCAATCCTCTCACCACCATCTATGCAAGCGACAAGTTCGTGACCACAGCATGTAGGAGTGGCGATAATATGTTTGTAGGTTGCATTCATCTTGTGGGTGCCGTACCCTACGACGAAAACAAGGTGGGCAAGGAAATGGCGAACTACACCACTGGCTACTTCACATACAAAGCAGCTACTGGTATTGATGCGCCGACAGTGTCGGACGACACGGCAGCGGAGTATTATGACCTGCAGGGCCGCCGTCTGAACGCACCACAAAAGGGTGTGAACATTGTGAAGCGTGGCAAGAAAACAACAAAGATGCTCGTGAAATAAACATCAGGGGGTGCAGCGGTCTCCGCTGCACCAACCAAGCAATAAGAAACAGATAAACGAAGCAACAACAACCGACAACGAAACGTCGGATGGACAAATAAAAAAGCATTGGCGCATATAGGCTCTCAATAGAGAAACGAATTATGCACCAATGCTTTTTCTATTTTCATACTGGCTTAATCCACCGGACTAAAATCGTCCTTGCCAACTCCGCAAAGTGGACAAACCCAATCTTCTGGAAGATCTTCAAATGCTGTACCTGGCTCTATGCCATTCTCTGGGTCGCCAACAGCTGGGTCATACACCCAACCGCAGACATCACATACGTATTTCTTCATAGTCATATCGTTTTAATTGTTATCTGTTGCAAATATACACATTATACTTCAAACGACAAAGCGAAACGAGTAAAAGTTTTGTTAATTTATAATAATTACAACTCCGTGTACTATCTGTGGGAGACTCTTCTCTGCAAGAAGCTTCTGTTCTTTCTGTGGGAATACAGTTCTCCCACGGATTGCACTGATCAACACAGATGGTTGGTTGCGTTAGTGGCTGCGTGGGTACGGCAGGATGCCATACCCTCCTACATCTGTGTAAATCCGTGCAATCTGTGGGAGACCCTTCTCTGCAAGAAGCTTCTGTGCGTTCCGTGGGTTCTGTGGGAATACAGTTCTCCCACGGATTGCACTGATCAACACAGATGGGTGGTTGCATTAGTGGCTGCGTGGGTATGGCAGGATGCCATACCCTCCTACATCTGTGTAAATCCGTGCTATCTGTGGGAGACCCTTCTCTACAAGAAGCTTCTGTGCGTTCCGTGGATTCTGTGGGAATACAGTTCTCCCACGGATTGCACCGATCAACACAGATGGTTGGTTGCGTTAGTGGCTGCGTGGGTACGGCAGGATGCCATACCCTCCTACATCTGTGTAAATCCGTGCAATCTGTGGGAGACCCTTCTCTGCAAGAAGCTTCTGTGCGTTCCGTGGGTTCTGTGGGAATACAGTTCTCCCACAGATTGCACTGATCAACACAGATGGTTGGGTGCGTTAGTGGGTGCGTGGGTATGGCAGGATGCCATACCCTCCTACAAAGCTTCTGTGCGTTCCGTGGGTTCTGTGGGAGTACCACTGCTTGCTTGGTTGGTGCAGCAGAGAGAGCTGCACCCCCTGAGATTGCATCAGTGCCATCTGTGGAAGTCTCTTCTCAACAAGAAATTTCTGTGCGTTCTGTGGGTTCTGTGGGAGGCTATTCCATGAATGTGGCTGCGTGGGTACGGCAGGATGCCATACCCTCCTATACGATGGGGAGCGAGATGCCCTGTATCTTCTGATAGATGTCGAGCGCGAAGATGTCGGTCATACCCGAGATATAATCGATGACAGCCATGACACGCGTAGCGAAGTCGTCGCTGTTGATGTCGTACTGACTGCTGAAGCGCTTGCGCAGCTGCTCCGAGTGGAACTTGCCAGGAGCGGTAGCAGCCTCGATGAGCGTGTCCATCAGCGTCTCCATAATCTTATAACCCGACAGCTCCACATCGAGCACCGGCTTCGAGTTGTATATGCGCTGCACGCTCACCTCCGTGCAATGGCGGTAAGCATCGCGCACGAGCGGAGCGACGTGGTCGATGAGCGAGCCTTGCAGTGTGCCGGCGAGTATCTCCTGTTCGTGCTGCACGAATGCCTTCGCACACTCGCTTTCGAGCAGTCCGATGGCGCAGGCACGCATATACACAATCTTCTCGTTGTTGTCGGTGATGCCCTCCTCCTCGATGCGGTCGAGAATGTTCTTACGCGACTCGTCGCTGAAGAAACCCAACAGCAACTCGCTCGCCTCGCCGTAGGAGAGGATGCGCAGCTTGTGAGCATCCTCTATGTCCATTATCTCGTAGCAGATGTCGTCGGCAGCCTCAACAAGATACACCAACGGATGGCGTGCGTAGCGCAGCGGTTCGCCCTCAGCCGAGAGGCGCAGCATACCGAGGTCGTCGGCGATGCGCTGAAACGCCTCCTGCTCGAAGCAGAAGAAGCCGAACTTGCCTTTCTTGCCGGCACACTCACTCGAATACGGGTACTTAACGATGGAGGCAAGCGTGGAGTAGGTCATCACGAAACCGCCGTCGCGTCGTCCGTGGAAGCGGTGCGTGAGCAGTCGGAAGGCGTTGGCGTTACCCTCGAAGTGCGTCAGGTCCTCCCACATCTGCGCCGACACACAAGGCTTCAACGCCAGTCCGCGGCCCTCACGGAAGAACGCCTGTATAGCCTTCTCGCCAGAGTGTCCGAACGGCGGATTGCCCATATCGTGCGCCAGACACGCCGTGCTCACGATGGTGCCCAGCTCCTCGAAGAGCGTACCAGCGAGTTCGGGGTGCACACGCTTCAGCGCACGCGCCACGTCGCTGCCCAGCGACATGCCCACGCTCGCCACTTCGAGCGAGTGAGTGAGGCGGTTGTGAACGAAAATGCTGCCTGGCAGCGGAAACACCTGTGTCTTGTTCTGCATACGACGGAACGGAGCCGAGAAGATAAGGCGGTCGTAGTCGCGTTTGAACTCCGAGCGGTCGTCGTGACGCTCGGGGTGGCGCAACTCCTGTCCGAGTCGCTTGTTCGATATGAGTTGTTGCCAATTCATTGCCATAATCGTTTTGTTTTGTTTATAGCACAAAATTAAAACTAATATTCCAAATAGACAAGAAGATTATTCACTCTGCTACCTATTTCCACTTTTTTAATACTCTAAAAAGGCGTAATCTCATTATAATTAAGTACTTTTGCAATTTGAAACATTACGTAACGTAAACCACAACAGAACGCATAATGGTAAAAATAAAGATAGTGAACCGTGGCTCGCAGCAGCTTCCTGCTTACGCCACACCGCAGAGCGCAGGCATGGACTTGCGCGCCAACATCGTAGAACCCATCACGCTGCAGCCTATGGAGCGTCGCATCATACCCACCGGTCTGCACATCGCGCTGCCCGAGGGCTACGAGGCGCAGGTGCGTCCACGCTCAGGCTTGGCTCTGAAGCACGGCATCACCGTGCTCAACTCGCCTGGCACTATCGATGCCGACTATCGTGGCGAATTGGGTGTGCTGCTCATCAACCTCTCCACCGAGCCCTTCGTGATTGAAGCCGGCGAGCGCATCGCACAGATGGTCATAGCACGCCACGAGCAGGGCGAGTTCTGCCTCGTTGAGGAACTCGACGAGACGGAGCGCGGCGAGGGTGGCTACGGACACACCGGAGTGAAATAAAAATATCGAAACATGAAGAAAACCATACTCTTTGCGATAGCCATGGCAGTTGTCGCTCCGCTCTTAGCTATCGGCGGAGCACGCACGGGCACATCGGTCGACATGAAGTGCGACACGATGACCATCTCTGCCGACTCGCTACTGAAAGAGACACCACTATTCGACCGCCTGTACCTCGACGCAGTGTGCCGACAGATTGCGGGCGACTCCACAGCATCAGCACTGTTAGAGCGATGCCACGAGATGCGCCCCGACGCAGCCGAGGTGTACTACTCGTTAGCCCACTCGTACCTAAAGCAGGGCAACGACTCGCTCGCAAGAGTGAACATGCGCCGAGCTTCCGAGCTGCAACCCGACAACGACAACTACCTTGAGAACGTGGCGGAGACATACATCGACCAACGCGAGTACGACCGCGCCATCGAAGCCTACGAACAGCTCTACGCACACCACCGCGACCGCAGCGACGTGCTCGAGCTATTGGTGCGACTGTATAACGCAAAGAAAGACTACCCCAAGATGCTCTCCACCATCGACCGCATGGAACAAGCCGACGGACCAAGCGAAGAGATATCACTCATGCGCATGGGCATCTACGAGCAGCAAGGCGACAAGAAGAACGCCTACCGCATACTCCACGCGCTCACCAACGACCACCCCAACGAGCCGTCGTACAAGGTGATGCTCGGCAACTGGCTCATGCAGCACGACCGCAAGAGCGAAGCCTACAACTGGTTCAAGAGCGCACTGGAGGACGACAAGCAAAACGAATTCGCACTGAACTCGCTCTACGACTACTACCGCAGCATGGGCGACGACACAAAGGCACGACAACTGCGCGACAACATACTGTTCAGTCCGCAGACCGACATAAAGACAAAGCTCTCGATGCTGCAGCAAGCGATACGCGAGAACGAGCAGGAGCAGGGTGGCGACTCAACGGCTGTGCTCGCACTGTTCGACAAGATAATGCTCGCCACACCACGCAACGCCGAGCTATCCAATCTTAAGGCGATGTATATGCGAGTGAAGAAGATGCCGCAGGACAGTATCAACGCCGCATACGCACACACTCTCTCCTTCGAGCCAGACAACCTGTCGGCACGCCTCACACTGACGCAGAACAAATGGGAGGAGAAAAAGTGGAACGAAGTGGTCGACCTCTGCGACAAGGGCATACAGTACACGCCAGAGGAGCTGACCTACTACTACTTCATGGCACTTGCATACATACAGCAGGACGAGGATCAGAAGGCTTACGAAGCGTGCAAACGCGGACTCAACGAGATTGACTTGAACAAAGCCGACGAGCCAGAACGCAACATGGCATCGGACATGTACGGCATAATAGGCGACATGAGCTACACCAACCAGAACTACGACGAGGCGTTCAGCGCATACGAGAAGGCGATAACCATATACCCTGACAACATACAGGTGCTGAACAACTACGCCTACTACCTCTCACAGCAGAACACGCAGCTCGACCACGCAGCCGAGATGAGCCTGCGAACGCTCAAGGAGGAACCCACCAACGCCACTTATCTCGACACCTATGCCTGGATACTGTTCCTGCAGAAACGCTACGACGAGGCAAAGGCATACGTCGACCTCACACTGCAGAACAGCAAGAATCCCGACAAAGTGCTCTTAGAGCACGCAGGCGACATCTACCTCATGGCAGGCGACAAGGAGAAAGCCGTCAGCTACTGGAAGCAAGCCATAGAAGCCGGAGGCGACAAGGCATCGCTCGAACGCAAGATAAAGACACGCAAGCTGAATTAGCAACACAAGTGCTGCCACAGCGTGCATAACCCGAACAACATAACAAAACAATATCAACAAGATGAAACACATACTTAGATACGCACCGATAGCTGCAGCCCTGCTGCTCATCACCTCCTGTGCGAGCAAGAAAGCCATCACCGACGGCACACAACTGCCAACACAGACCTCTAAGACAGACAAGAACGCCGAGAAGGAGGCTGCAAGACAGTCGCTACAGTTCGTGCAGCGCATCGCCAACAACAACGTGGCGACAGAGAACATCCTCACAAGTGGCGACTTCACGCTACAGTTGGGCAGCAAGGAGATTACGGTGCCAGCCAAACTGAGTATGCGCAAGGACGAGTGCATACGCATACAACTGCTCATGCCTATACTGCGCAGCGAACTGGCACGCATAGAGTTCACACCCAACTACGTGCTGCTCCTCGACCGCTACCACAAGGAGTATATCAAAGCCTCTTACTCCGAAGTGAGCTTCCTCGCCAACAACGGACTCTCGTTCTACAGCCTGCAAGCACTCTTCTGGAACCAGCTCACAGCACCTGGCGCAAAGACCATCACCGAGGCTGACATGAAAAAGTTCGTAGCCGACGTGGCAGCTGGCAGCTCACGAGTACCCGTGACGCTCAAGGCTGGCAACATCACCTACAAGTGGAGCGTGGACGCAGCAACAGCACTCATCAAGGGTGCCGACATAACATACAAAAGTGCTACACACGGCACCTCGTCGCTCACGTGGACATACAACGACTTCAACACCGTAGGACAGAAGAAGTTCCCTACAACACAGCAGTTCGGCTTCAGCACCAACTACGGCGGAAGCAACCACGCTGCGCAGGTGACGCTACAGATGGCATCGCCTAAGACCTCTACCAACTGGGACACAAAGACAGAGGTATCATCGAAGTATCGCAAGGTGGAAGTAGACGAACTGCTCCGCAAGATAACATCGCTGCAATAAAAGCCGGCACAACACCGCAATAAACCCATCGTAAGATAATGAACAAGTTGCTACACATATTAATCGCCACACTCCTCATCGCAGCCACGCCCAACATGGCTACCAGTGCCGACGCACAACAGCAGAAGCGCACCACCACTGCGAAGAAACACACCACGCAGCGCAAGACAACAACCACTGCAAAAAAGAAAACCACTGCGAAGAAGAAGACCACAACTACGCAGCGCAAGAAGCGGGGCACAGCAAAGCAGAACAACGCAAAGTACTCTACAGCCGAGATACGCGGACTGCAGAGCAAGCGTTCTGGCATACAGAAGGAGATAAAGAAGCAGGAAGAGGCGCTGCGCCTCAACAAGGCTGACGTAAAGAAACGCCTCAACGACCTGCTTATACTCAACAGCGAGATCGACCGTCACAAGCAGAACATCGACGGCATACAGCGCGACATCACACACCTCGACGGCAACATCGATCTACTGAAGGCGCAGCTCGCCACACTGCAGCAGCAGCTGAAGGAGCGCAAGGCGAAGTACGTGAAGTCGATGCGCTACATATCGCGAAAGCACACCATGCAAGACCGCCTCATGTTCATCTTCTCGGCGAAAAGCTTCACCGAGATGTACCGCCGTCTGCGCTTCGTGCGCGAATATGCTTCGTGGCAGAAAGCGCAGGGCGAGATGGTGAAAGCCAAGCAGGAGCAGGTGAACGAGAAGCAACAACAACTCGAACAGGTGCGCGGACAGAAGAACGTCATGCTCGACAAGGGCAGACAGGAGCACCGCGCGCTCGAGAGCAAGCAGAGTGAGCAGCAGACTATGGTCAACTCGCTGCAGAAGCAGCAGAAGACTATACAGAGCGTAATAGCGAAGCAGCGTAAGGACGCCAGCGCCCTCAATGCGCAAATCGACCGACTCATAGCCATAGAGGTGGAGAAGGCACGCAAGCGCGCTGAGGAGGAGGCACGTCGCAAGGCAGCAGAGGCAGCCGCAGCAAAGAAGCGTCGCGAGGCAGAATTGGCACGCAAACGTGCCGAGGCAGAGCGAGCACGCGCCGAGAACGAACGCCGTCTGCGCGAGGCACGCGAGGCTGAGGAGCGCGCTAAGCAGCGTGCACGCGAGGCTACCGCACAGCAGAAGGAGCGCGCCGAGCAACAGGCACGCGAAGCTGAAGCACAGCGCGAGGCTATAGAGCGCAAAGCAAAAGCCGACGAGCGACGCTCATCGAAGGAGTTGGCAGAGGCTAAGCGCGACGTAGAGCAGACCTACACCGTGTCGTCGGTAGACCGCATGATGTCGGGAGGCTTCGAGGCTAACCGCGGACGCCTGCCGATACCGCTCACCGGCGGTTGTCGCATCGTGTCGCACTACGGACAGAACACCATCGAGGGTCTGCGTGGCGTGACACTCGACAACAAAGGCATCAACATAAAGGGACAACCAGGCTGCCAGGCACGCGCCGTGTACGACGGCGTGGTAAGTGCTGTGTACGGCATCGGCGGACAATGGCTCGTCATGGTGCGCCACGGCGTGTACATCTCCGTATATTGCAACCTCACATCGGTGAGCGTGCATCGCGACCAGAAGGTGTCTACCGGCCAGGCGCTCGGAGCAGTCGGCGGCGAGAACATACTGCAGTTCCAACTGCACAAGAACAGCACCCGACTCAACCCTGAGCCGTGGCTGAAGCGATAAATCACTTTAAACCAAATAACATTATGAAAAATCAACACAAAAAGAGCAATCAGCTAAGCCTCCTTAACATCATTGTTATCGTGTGCTACCTCTGCCTACTCGTAGGCACACCAATCAGCGTCCTCAACTTCTGGACGAATGGCGAGAACGAAGTACTCAATCAGCTGTGGGTGATACCAGCCTGCACACAATTGCTATTAGCCGCAATATGGTGGTTGTCGCGCGAGGCGTTTGCCACAAGCGCCACCTATCTGCGTCGCTGCTTCGCCTGTATGACACTTGCCTATGTCATTACGTTCATTACGAGAATCGTACCTACCGACTACACGGAAGTGTCTGTACAAACCATGATAGCAATCACGGTATACGGCATCTCAGGCATCATCGCCTTCGTAGCATCTATAATGATAAGCGTTCGACTCATACGCCATTACACAGGCAGCAAGCACACGCTCGGCATCGTCATCATCGCCGGACTCGTAACAAACATCCTGTGTTCATTAGTGCAGGGTATCTACCCCATTGTTGCTGAAGCCGACGTACAGACTGTAAAGACCGTCCATTCTGTCTGCACCGTTATCAGCACCGCCATCTTCGCCGTCACTGTCTACTATCTACACACCATTGTGAAAGAGACAGAAGCTGCAAAACTCAGCACTGGAACAGAAGAAACAGGCGAAACAGCATAGAAAATTCAGTAAATATTTGCTTACGTTGCAGAAAATTAGTAATTTTGCATCGTTCAGTGGAATGAGGGGCTCCGAGAGAGCTCCTCATTTTTATTTATAATTGAAATATATGATAAACAAAGACACCGTAAGAAGTATCGTAGAAGAGTGGCTTGACGGCAAGGAGTACTTCCTTGTTGACATCGAGATAAGCCCCGACGACCGTATCGTAGTAGAAATTGACCATGCCGACGGCGTGTGGATTGAAGACTGCGTAGAATTGAGCCGTTTCATCGAAGACCACCTCAGCCGCGACGAAGAGGACTATGAACTTGAAGTAGGCTCAGCCGGACTGGGACAGCCGTTCAAAGTGGCTCAACAGTACCACTGCTTCGTAGGCAAGGACGTAGAAGTGCTCGACGCAGACGGAAAGAAGTACAAAGGCGTACTCAAAGCCGTAGAGGGCAACGACTTCACTGTGACGGTGCAGGAGAAGCAGAAAGTGGAAGGCAAGAAGCGCCCACAACTCGTGGAGACCGACTACACCTTCCAGATGGACAAAGTGAAATATACAAAATACTTAATAAATTTCAAATAAGCTATGGCAGCAGTAAAAAAAGACGACGTGGTGAGCATGTTCGACTCTTTCAAGGAGTTTAAAGAGACAAAGAACATCGACCGCACCACATTGGTAAGCGTGTTGGAGGAGAGCTTCCGCAACGTTCTCGCAAAGATCTTCGGAAGCGATGAGAACTTCGACGTTATCGTGAACCCAGACAAAGGCGACTTCGAGATTTACCGCAACCGCGTGGTAGTGGCTGATGGCGAGGTAGAGGACGAGAACAAGCAGGTGTCGCTCACCGAGGCACGCAAGATAGAGCCCGACTACGAGGTGGGCGAGGACGTTTCAGAACGTGTCGACTTCGCCAAGTTCGGTCGCCGCGCCATCCTCAACTTGCGCCAGACCCTTGCTTCGAAGATATTGGAGCTCGAGCACGACTCGCTCTACAACAAATATAAAGACCGCGTAGGTCAGGTAATCGCAGCCGAGGTATATCAGGTATGGAAGCGCGAGGTGCTCGTAGTTGACGACGAGAACAACGAGCTCATCCTCCCGAAGGCAGAACAGATTCCGGCAGACGTATATCGCAAGGGCGAGACAATACGCGCCGTCATCGAGCGCGTTGACAACGAGAACAACAACCCGAAGATTATCCTCTCACGCACCAGTCCGATGTTCCTCCAGCGCCTTCTTGAGGCAGAGGTGCCCGAGATAGCAGAAGGCCTCATCGCCATCCGTCGCATCGCACGCATCCCTGGCGAGCGCGCCAAGATAGCAGTAGAGAGCTTCGATGACCGCATCGACCCGGTAGGCGCATGTGTAGGCGTAAAGGGTAGCCGTGTGCACGGCATAGTACGCGAGCTCTGTAACGAGAACATCGACGTGATCTGCTACACCGGCAACACAAAACTCTTCATCCAGCGTGCGCTCTCACCGGCTAAGGTGTCGAGCATCAAGATTGACGAGGAGAACAAGAAGGCAGAGGTATATCTGAAGCCAGAGGAAGTGAGCCTCGCCATCGGTCGCAGCGGCTTGAACATCAAGCTCGCATCGCTGCTCACAGAGTACACCATCGACGTGTTCCGCGAAGTGTCGGAGGAGGACGCAGACGAGGATATCTACCTCGACGAGTTCGCTGACGAAATCGACCAGTGGGTTATCGATGCCATCAAGGGCATCGGTCTTGACACAGCAAAGGCAGTGCTCAACGCTCCGCGCGATATGCTCGTTGAGAAGGCAGACCTCGAAGAGGAGACTGTCGACAACGTGCTGAAGGTGTTGCGCGCCGAGTTCGAGTAAACAAGATACATATAAGGGAGTCTCAAAACCGCATGGTGTTTGAAGCTCCCTTAGCGAGTATCTAAACACTAACATATTTATAATCATAATTATTAAGGAAAAGGAAAGACGTAAAGCGGGTAGCTTTCTCCACGCTACGCCCCGAAAAAGGGCACGAGGCAGAAGCAGAGGTAGGCAGACGTTTTACTTTTTTACTCCTTTACTCTTTTACTTTTAAAACATCAAAATATGAGCATCAGGTTAAACAAAGCATTACGAGAGTTGAACATCGGGCTCCAGACGGCAGTGGAGTTCCTTGAGAAGAGAAGTGACCTTGGAGAAGTAAAGGCAGAGCCAAGCTTCAAGCTGAGCGACGCACAGTACGACGCACTCGCTGGAGCCTTCCAGCAGGACAAGGAGGTTCGTTCTCAAGCCGAGAAGCTCTTGCAGAAGAAGCCGAAAGAGAAGAAACGCAGCGAGGAGCCACAGGCTGAGCCACTCCTCAAGTCGTCTACTCAGCAGCAGTACAAGCCGCTGGGCAAAATAGACCTTGACAGTCTGAACAAGAAGCCAGCGCAGACAAAGCCAGCAACACCTGAGACTCATAAAGAGCCGCAGGCGAAGACTAATGCCGTAAGTCAGAAGCCGGCAACAAACGAAGCACCACAGAAAGCAAGCACAGAGGCTAACGTGGACAATCACAACAAAAATCAGAACACTGTGGGTCAGAACAAAGAGCACAAGCAAGAAAAGAAGCAGGAGGTAAAGACTGCTACAAGCAACACAGCAAGCACCCCGAAGAAGGTGGAGGCTACAAACAATCAGGCTGAGACAGCAAAGACAGAAACAGACATCTTCACAACCAAGAGCGAGAAGAAGATGCTCAACGCACCAAAGGTGAACGTGTTGGGCAAGATAGACCTCTCTACTCTCAACCAGAGCACCCGTCCGAAGAAGAAGTCGAAGGAGGAGAAGCGCAAGGAGCGTGAGGACAAGGCTCAGCAGCAGCGCGGCGACAAGAAGAAGCGCGAACGCATCAACAAGGTGCGCGTGGACATCAACGCTGCGTCGAACCAGCCCAACGGAGGCAATGGTGGCAAGCAGAACGGTGGCGGCAATGCCGGCACAAGCAACAAGAACAAGAAGAAGAACCGCAACCGCGGCGGACAGCAGAAGCCCGCTGAGGTGAACGACGAGGACGTAGCACGCCAGGTAAAGGAGACACTCGCACGCCTCACAAACAAGCAGAACCAGAACAAGAAGGGCGCGAAGTATCGTAAGGAGAAGCGCGAGGCTGCTCAGGAGAAGATAAACGAGGAGCTGCGCGAGGAGAAGAAGGAGAGCAAGACACTGAAGCTGACCGAGTTCGTTACCGTATCGGAGCTCGCTACGATGATGAACGTGAGCGTGAACCAGGTGATTGGTACGCTCATGAGCGTGGGCATCATGGTGTCTATAAACCAGCGTCTCGATGCCGAGACCATCAACCTCGTGGCTGAGGAGTTCGACTTCAAGACAGAATACGTAAGTGCAGAGGTGCAGGAGGCTATCACCGAGGTGGAGGACGACGAGAACGACCTCGTTCCGCGCGCTCCGATCGTAACCGTGATGGGCCACGTAGACCACGGTAAGACCTCTTTGCTCGACTATATACGCAAGACAAACGTCATCGCCGGCGAGGCTGGCGGCATCACACAGCACATCGGTGCCTACAACGTGCAGTTGGAGGACGGACGTAAGATTACGTTCCTCGACACTCCGGGTCACGAGGCGTTCACCGCTATGCGTGCCCGTGGTGCTCAGGTGACGGATATCGCCATCATCATCATTGCTGCCGACGACGCCGTGATGCCTACCACCAAGGAGGCTATCGCACACGCTCAGGCTGCCAACGTGCCGATGGTGTTCGCTATCAACAAGATTGACAAGCCGGGTGCCAACCCCGACCGCGTTCGCGAGGAGCTGGCAAGCATGAACCTCCTCGTCGAGGAATGGGGCGGCAAGTACCAGTGCCAGGAGATAAGCGCCAAGAAGGGCGTAGGCATCAGCGAACTCATGGAGAAGGTGCTCCTCGAAGCCGAGATGCTCGACCTCAAGGCTAACCCTAACCGCAAGGCAACGGGCTCTATCATCGAGTCGTCGCTCGACAAGGGCCGTGGCTACGTGTCGACAGTGCTCGTAAGCAACGGCACACTGCGCGTTGGCGACAACATCATCGCCGGCACATCATGGGGCCGCATCAAGGCCATGTTCAACGAGCGCAACCAGCGCATACAGTCGGCAGGTCCGGCTGAGCCAGCTATCATCCTCGGCTTGAACGGTGCGCCGACAGCCGGCGACTCGTTCCACGTGCTCGACACCGAGCAGGAGACACGCGACATCGCCAACAAGCGTCTGCAGCTGCAGCGCGAGCAGGGCTTGCGCACACAGAAGCGTCTCACCCTCTCGGATATCTCTCACCGCATCGCCCTCGGCTCGTTCAAGGAGCTTAACATCATCGTTAAGGGTGACACCGACGGCTCTATCGAGGCTCTCTCCGACTCGTTCATCAAGATGTCTACAGAGAAGATCAAGGTGGACGTTATCTACAAGGCAGTAGGTCAGATCTCGGAGAGCGACGTAACGCTCGCCGACGCTTCCGACGCTATCATCGTGGGCTTCCAGGTGCGCCCGTCTGCCGCAGCACGCAAGCTGGCTGAGCAGGAAGGCGTAGAAATCAACACCTACTCTGTCATCTACGACGCTATCGACGACGTCAAGTCGGCTATGATTGGTATGCTCGACAAGGTGAAGAAGGAGGTTATCACCGGTCAGGTGGAGGTGCGCGAGGTGTACAAGATCTCGAAGGTGGGCACCGTTGCCGGCTGCTACGTCACAGAAGGCAAGGTACACCGTGGCGACCGTGCTCGTGTCATCCGCGACGGTATCGTGGTTCACACCGCCGACATCGCTGCCCTCAAGCGCTACAAGGACGACGTTAAGGAGGTGGCTACCAACTTCGAGTGCGGTATCTCGCTCGTCAACTTCAACGACATACAGCAGGGCGACGTGCTCGAGACATTCACCGAGATTGAGGTTAAACAGACACTGTAATACAGGAATTAGTTATAATCATAGATATAATGAACTTACTTGAACACATTGTTGCTCGTGCAAAGAGCAACAAGCAACGCATTGTGCTCCCTGAAGCAACAGAGGAGCGCACACTGAAGGCTGCCGACCGCGTCCTCGCTGACGAGTTGGCTGACCTCATCCTCATCGGCAACCCCGACGAGCTGAAGACTCTCGCCGCAAAGTGGGATCTTCACAACATCGACAAGGCTACTGTCGTAGACCCGTTGAACAACCCGAAGGCAGAGGAGTACGCAGAGCTCCTCGCCGAACTTCGCAAGAAGAAGGGCATGACTATCGAGCAGGCTCGCGAACTCGTGAAGAACCCGCTCTACCTCGGCTGCATGATTATCAAGACCGAGGGTGCTGACGGTCAGATCTCTGGTGCGCTGAGCACCACCGGCGACACTCTTCGCCCTGCGCTGCAGATCATCAAGTGTGCTCCTGGCGTGACCTGCGTGAGCGGTGCTATGCTCATGCTCACCCACGAGCACCAGTACGGCGACGACGGCATCATCGTCATGGGCGACGTAGCCGTTACACCGGTTCCTACAGCAGAGCAGCTGGCTCAGATCGCTGTGTGCACAGCGCAGACAGCACGCTCGGTGGCTGGCATCCAGGACCCACGCGTAGCTATGCTGAGCTTCTCTACAAAGGGCTCTGCAAAGCACGAGGTGGTAGACAAGGTGGTTGAGGCTACACGCCTTGCTCACGAGCTGGCTCCAGAGCTGAAGCTCGACGGCGAGCTGCAGGCTGACGCAGCCCTCGTTCCGGCTGTTGGCGAGAAGAAGGCTCCAGGTTCTCCTATCGCCGGCCACGCCAACGTTCTCGTTGTGCCGTGCCTCGAGGTGGGCAACATCTCGTACAAGCTCGTTCAGCGCTTGGGCGATGCGCTCGCTATCGGTCCGATCCTTCAGGGCATCGCACGCCCAGTGAACGACCTCTCGCGCGGTTGCTCTGTAGAGGACATCTACTACATGGTGGCTATCACAGCTTGCCAGGCAATGGACGCTAAGTAACAACTCAAAAATCAAAAATCAAAGTAATGAAGATATTGGTTCTTAATTGTGGCAGCTCTTCAATCAAATATAAGCTGTACAATATGGACGACAACTCAGTGCTGGCAGCAGGCGGCGTTGAGCGTATCGGTCTTGATGAGGCATTCATCAAAATCACTCTGCCTAACGGCGAGAAGAAGAAAATCATGCACGACATGCCCGACCACAAGGAAGGTGTTAACTTCGTGTTCCAGTGCCTGCTCGACCCTGAGTTCGGCGCAATCAAGTCGCTCAGCGAGATCGACGCCGTAGGCCATCGCATCGTGCAGGGTGGCGACCTCTTCGAGAAGAGCGTCATCGTCGACAAGTCGGTAGAGGACGGCATCGAGAGCCTCTGCGACCTCGCACCGGTACACAACGCCGGCCACCTGAAGGGCTTACGCGCTGTAGACAAGCTGATGCCGGAAGTGCCGCAGGTGTGCGTGTTCGACAACGCCTTCCACAGCACCATGCCCGACTACGCTTACCTCTACGCCGTGCCTTACGAGCTCTACGAGAAGTATCACGTGCGTCGCTACGGCTTCCACGGCACCAGCCATCGCTACGTATCGCAGCGCGTGTGCGAGTTCCTTGGCCGCGACATCAAGACACAGCGCATCATCACCTGCCACATCGGCAACGGTGCGTCGGTGTCAGCCGTTAAGTTCGGCAAGTGCGTCGACACCTCTATGGGTCTCACTCCGCTCGCCGGCGTGATGATGGGCAGCCGTTCTGGCGATATTGACCCGTCTGCCGTTACCTTCCTCATGGAGAAACTCGGCAAGAAGCCGCAGGAAATGGCAGACTTCCTCAACAAGGAGAGCGGTGTGCTCGGCATTACAGGCATATCTTCTGACATGCGCGAGGTAGAGAGCGCTGCTGCTGAGGGCAACGAGCGCGCACAGCTGGCTCTGAAGATGTACAACTACCGCATCAAGAAGTACATCGGTGCTTACGCTGCCGCTATGGGTGGTGTGGACATCATCGTATGGACAGCCGGTGTAGGCGAGAACCAGGTGGGCACTCGCCTTGAGGCTTGCTCAGGTCTTGAGTTCCTCGGCGTAGAGATGGATGCCGAGGCTAACAAGGTGCGCGGCGAAGAGGCTATCATCTCTACTCCAGAGTCTAAGGTAACGGTTTGCGTTATCCCGACCGACGAGGAGCTGATGATTGCTAAGGACACCATGGCACTGCTTCAGAAGTAAACAGTTGTCTTTTGCCGCGGCGTGTGGCTTCGCAGCCTCAGCTTCGACGGCATAAACAATAAGCATAAACGAAACACACGGGGATGCACCTGCATCGCTGTGTGTTTCGTTTTTTTATCGTAGGCTATCAGTAGGAGGAGGATGTGCATTCTGTGGGAGAATCTTATCAGCAAGGCACCATTCTATTATAAAATGATGTTTAGCAAACATTATAAAAAAATGTTTTGCGAAAACATCTACCATATCTGTCAGCCTCGCTACAACTCTCTGAATACCAACGACATAAAGACTGACAGATGCACCAAAAAACGGGGAATATCTACCAGTCCATCTGCCAGTCTATCTGCCATACCCTCCACCGCAACCGGAACATTATTCCACCACAACCGGAACATCATTCCACCACAACCGGAACATCATTCCACCGCAACCGGAACATCATTTTAGCACTACCGGAGCCACCTTCTCTCGCCACAAGCATTAGGCATTAAGGTTGAATACCTTGGGAGTATAGTTACAAAACATATTGGCAGGGTTAACATGGCGACTAAAAAACTTGGTTTTTCGGATTATTCTCGCTAACTTTGTCATCTAAAATGGTTGCGTTTGTCGCCGACTTGCAAAACCTAAATAAAATCATTTTAAGCAATCAACATTATGAAAAAGACTCTACTCTTACTGGGCTTCGTGCTCGCTACAATAGCAGCCAACGCACAAACCCTCTTTGGCACCTCCTTATCAAACAATACCACGCAGAAGGAGCGCGTGCTGAAGGCTCCAAGCAAGGCTGCGCTGCACAAGCTGAGCGTGCCTAAGGACGAGAAACCCACCTACAACCCCGAGGGCGAGGACGAGGCGTACATCATGGCGTACACCGAGAACAACGGCTTCTACGAGAAGCAGTACACCAACGGTAAGGTGACGGTGCGCCAGGACGGCACCACCTACTACTTCAACGGACTCACACCGGGCGGCAACCGCGACTACCGCGGCGCTGAGGAGAGCTGGCTGAAGGGCGAGAAGGTGGGTAACGAGATTGTCATCAAGGCAGGACAGGTGCTCGTGCAGAACAATGCCAAGACACTCTACCTCGAGATTGTACGCGCCGACGAGGATGGCAACGTGACGAGCTTCGAGAAGGAGGCACGCCTCGCCATCGGCGAACAGGGCGAGCTGACCACGCAGAACGGCGACATCTTCGCCATATACGAGGACGCAGAGACGGAGGACGAGGCTGGCTTCTACGGCTTCTTCTACAACATGAAGCTGCAACCATTGGGCGAGTTCGTACGCTTCGAGTTCCCGAAGGGCGTGAAGCCGCAGACCTACGTGTTCAGCGGCACGGATGCCTACGGCGCGAAGACATCGCGCCTGGTGAAGGTGGCGTTCAGCGACGGCAAGTTCTTCATCAGCGGACTCGCTTCGAAGTCGCCCGAGGAGGTGTACGAGGGCACATACAGCGGCACAACGGCTTCCATCCCGTCGTTCCAGATTGTGAAGGATGCCGACCTCTTCTTCTACCGCATTGCGCCGGTGAGCGTGGACAAGGATATGAACTACGAGTATCTCCGCACCATCAACTTCAACTTCTCTGCCGACCGCAAGCAGCTCACAATGGCTCCTGCCGAGGCTTACCTCTGCGAGACAACCTACGACCTCAAAGAGTTCGTGACGACCGCCACGGGCGTGACGATGAAGTACTACGCCGGCGACCACGCCACGAAGCCCGCCATGCCGACCAACCTTGATTGGGATGAGCTGAACTCGGCACTCGTGTTCAACATTCCGACCGAGGACGTGAACGGCGAGTATATCAACGCCGAGAAGCTGAACTACCGCATCTATGTCGACGGCAAACGCTATACGTTCACCACCGACCTCTACGACCACCTCACGCAGGACATGGACGAGATTCCGTTCGGCTTCACCGACAACTACGACATCGTGAACAACGGTACACTGAAGATTGTCTACTTCCACAACCTGCAGGCGAAGAAGCTGCACGTGGAGAGCGTGTACACCGTAGACGGCACGGCAACCACTTCCGACCGCGCACTCTACGACTTCGACCCGACGGGCATCAGCCTCAACACCGCCGACATGAAGGTAGCTGACACGCGCTACTACTCGATAGAGGGTGCGCAGATTGCTACACCTGCCAAGGGCACCATCGTGCTCAAAGCCGTGACCTATGCCGACGGCAAGCGCAAGGTTACAAAGGAAATAGTGAAATAACATATAAAATGGATATACAGCAATTCAACAATACCAAATGGAGTCGCAACATAATCCTCGTAGACGGCGATTATGTCGACTCCGTAGCCTTCAACCTCTCGGTCAACTTCGAGCGTATGCTCGGCAGACGCATCCCGAAAGCAGACCTCGCACGCTGGATCGACTGCGTGGCACTCGACGGCGGAATGCGCGAGAGCCGCGACAGCGAGGGCGAGACGCAGGTCATCTTCATCCACTCTAAGGAGAAGGCTGCGCTCGAGAACTTCGCGCCCGGCAACTACGAAACCGACCTAAACGCAAAGGCGTTCAAGGACGGTCTGGGCGAGTTCATCCTCAGCTCATACCCCGTTGAAGAGGTGGTGAAGCACAACGACTTCTTCCTCGACATCCTCAAGACCGTGGTCAACCACAAGGACGTGCATCGCGTGATGGCTATCCCCAACGCCGAGCACCCCGCGCTCTGGGATGCCCTGCGCCACGCCCTTCGCGACGTAGACGACGAGGAGAAACGAGTGACGCTCTTCGCCATGCAGCCCCTCGAAGGTGGCAACTTCAAGCAGGAAATCTTAGGCTATTCGCTCATGAACGCCCTCGGAATAAAGGGCAACGAGCTGTAAAGCGGTGGGCTGGGGTTTGCCTCAGAGTAGTGACTGTTAATAGAAGTAGATAATCAATAAAACCCAAAACTAAGTGGTAAAACATCTATATATCATAGCAGGATGCAATGGAGCTGGCAAGACAACGGCTTCAAACACTATTCTTCCCAAGTCGCTGCTTGTGAAAGAATTTGTAAATGCAGATGAAATAGCAAAAGGATTATCTCCTTTCAACCCAGAAGGCGTAGCAATAGAAGCAGGACGCTTGATGCTTAAACGCATAGAAGAACTGCTAAATGCAGAGGAGTCATTCTCAATAGAAACGACACTGGCAACAAAGTCGTATGTTAACCTTGTAAAAAGGGCACACGAGAAAGGATATGTTGTACACGTATTGTTCTTCTGGCTTGACAGTGTAGAATTGGCAAAAATGCGAGTAGCCGACAGAGTGGCAAACGGCGGACACAACATACCGACAGATGTCATTGAGCGACGATACTACTTAGGCATACGAAATCTATTCAGATTGTTTATGAACGAAGTGGATGTTTGGGTTTTGTATGACAACAGCTACAACAAAGGAGAACGAATCGCATTCGGAGGCAAAAATATTCAGACAAAGATAAAAGACGAAGTTAAATTCAATAAAATAAAGAATCTATGAGCGAAGCGTATATTGAAGACTTTCTACAGAAAGTAGAAAGCGGATTGCAGGAAGCGCAACAGCATATGCTCGAAGAAAAAGCGCTGCACAATAATTCTGTAGTTGTCAGCGACGGCAAAGGTTGTGTATTGGAAATTCCAGCCAAAAAGATTCTGGCACAATCACACTCATAAACAGAAAGGGGCGGCAATATTATCTCTGTATACTTGCTATCCCTCTATCTAAATTTTCAACCCTAAAAAAACAACAAACTAAAAAAAATAGAAACAATGGGAAAAGTACTTATGATCGGCGCCGGTGGCGTCGCTACAGTTGCAGCGTTCAAGATTGCGCAGAACGCTGACGTTTTCACCGACTTCATGATTGCAAGCCGCACAAAGTCGAAGTGTGACCGCATTGTCGAGGCAATCGGCAACCCCAACATCAAGACCGCTCAGGTGGACGCCGACGATGTGGAGCAGCTCAAGGCTCTCTTCAACGACTACAAGCCGGAACTGGTCATCAACCTCGCCCTGCCCTATCAGGACCTCACCATCATGGAGGCTTGTCTGGCTTGCGGATGCTCGTACCTCGACACCGCCAACTATGAGCCGAAGGACGAGGCTCACTTCGAGTACTCTTGGCAGTGGGCTTACAAGAAGCGCTTCGAGGAGGCTGGTCTGACAGCCATTCTCGGCTGCGGCTTCGACCCGGGCGTAACAAGCATCTTCACTGCTTATGCTGCTAAGCACCACTTCGACGAGATTCAGTATCTCGACATCGTAGACTGCAACGCCGGCAACCACCACAAGGCGTTCGCTACCAACTTCAACCCCGAAATCAACATCCGCGAGATCACTCAGAAGGGTCTCTACTGGGAGGACGGCAAATGGGTGGAGACTGCTCCGCTCGAGATTCACAAGCCGCTCACATACCCGGAGGTGGGTCCGAAGGAGAGCTACCTGCTCCACCACGAGGAGATAGAGTCGCTCGTGAAGAACTACCCGACCATCAAGCGCGCTCGCTTCTGGATGACTTTCGGCCAGCAGTATCTCACATACCTCGACTGTATCCAGAACCTCGGCATGTCGCGCATCGACGAGATAACATACGAGGCTCCGCTCGCCGACAATCCTTCGGAGAAGGTGAAGGTGAAGATTGTGCCGCTGCAGTTCCTCAAAGCCGTGCTGCCTAACCCGCAGGACCTCGGCGAGAACTACGACGGACAGACCTCTATCGGCTGCCGCATCCGTGGCATCAAGGACGGCAAGGAGCAGACCTACTACGTCTACAACAACTGCTCGCACGAGGCTGCCTACAAGGAGACCGGTATGCAGGGCGTAAGCTACACAACGGGTGTTCCGGCTATGATCGGCGCAATGATGTTCTTCAAGGGTCTGTGGCGCAAGCCGGGCGTTTGGAACGTAGAGGAGTTCGATCCGGATCCGTTCATGGAGCAGCTCAACAAGCAGGGTCTGCCTTGGCACGAGTTGTTCAATGTAGACATTGAACTGTAATTCAAAATTCAAAACTCAAAAAGAAATGGCTAAAGAAGAAATGAACATCGACCAGGCGGGCAAGCTCAAAGCCCTCCAGGCTGCGATGTCAAAGATAGAGAAGGACTTCGGCAAGGGCTCCATCATGAAACTCGGCGACGAGCAGGTGGAGAACGTCGAGGTAATCCCTACCGGTAGCATCGGTCTCGACGCCGCACTCGGTGTCGGCGGCTACCCGAAGGGCAGAATCATCGAGATATACGGCCCGGAGTCGTCAGGTAAGACAACGCTTGCCATCCACGCCATCGCCGAGGCACAGAAGGCAGGCGGCATCGCAGCATTCATCGACGCAGAGCACGCCTTCGACCGCTTCTACGCTGCAAAGCTCGGCGTAGACGTAGACAACCTCTGGATCTCGCAGCCCGACAACGGCGAGCAGGCTCTCGAGATTGCCGACCAGCTCATCCGCTCATCGGCTATCGACATCATCGTCATCGACTCTGTGGCTGCGCTCACTCCGAAGGCGGAGATTGAGGGCGACATGGGCGACAACAAGGTGGGTCTGCAGGCTCGTCTTATGTCGCAGGCGCTGCGCAAGCTCACCTCTACAATCTCGAAGACCAATACTACGTGTATCTTCATCAACCAGTTGCGCGAGAAGATCGGCGTGATGTTCGGCAACCCCGAGACAACAACGGGCGGTAACGCCCTGAAGTTCTACGCTTCGGTGCGTCTCGACATCCGCAAGGTGACGGGCATCAAGGACGGCGACCAGATCATCGGCAACCAGGTGCGCGTGAAGGTGATCAAGAACAAGGTGGCGCCTCCGTTCCGCAAGACCGAGTTCGAGATTATGTTCGGCGAGGGTATCTCAAAGGTTGGTGAGATGGTAGACCTCGGCGTAGAGTACGGCATCATCCAGAAGTCGGGCTCGTGGTACAGCTACAACGGCTCGAAACTGGCGCAGGGTCGCGACGCTACAAAGACTCTGCTGAAGGACAACCCCGAACTCTGCGAGGAGCTCGAAATGCTCATCAAGAAGGCTATCGCCGAGCACCGCGAGGCGTAGCGTCATAGGAGGGTATGGCATCCTGCCATACCCACGCACCCACATTCTTGAAATTGCCTC
>ERZ1034626.717-NODE-717-length-23632-cov-10.144675_pt1 | contig 23632 bp, 16 predicted proteins | sample MGYA00520652_ERZ1034626 | MGnify/ENA primary metagenome ERZ1034626 (study PRJEB33766, sample SAMN09781765) | gut metagenome | biome: gut microbiome | host: Homo sapiens | place: Madagascar | study: EMG produced TPA metagenomics assembly of the PRJNA485056 data... | reverse complement strand
AAACGGATATGTTATTAGGAAACAAGATAAGGTCTCTAAGAGACGAACAAGGAATATTGCAGCGTCAAGTGGCTGCATACTTAGAAATAGATACCCCTATGTTCAGTAAGATTGAACGTGGGGACAGGCGAGCAAAGAGAAGCCAAGTAATTCAAATGGCAACATACTTCAAAGCGGATGAAAAGGAAATGCTCACCCTTTGGCTTGCCGACAAGGTTTTGGATGCTTTGGAGGATGAAGATGAATTGAAACTTACAGCCATTGAAACCGCCAAATCCAAGTTAATACAACTAAATCACTAATTTACAGCAAACAATTCGTCCTCAGGAGGAAATAAAGCAAGATTGATTTCTTGTAAGCAAAGAGAACTTTATGGTATCATTTACGCTTGATGTCGTAAAGTTCCTTTTAATTTACAGGCACTTATAAAATACATACAGGTTCAAGTGCGGATACAGGTTACAATAAGGCGCAAAGAGCGTCTGAATCTTAAGGTGGCAGCATGCTGCCGCCATACGAATCCAACAATGAAATGACAACAACAAAATTCCAAATACGATGATGAAAATAACGAGGACCATCCTGACCACCACTATCCTGTGCGCTACGCTGAGTGCCGCGGCGGGAGGGAAGAAAAAAAGCGTATTCATCCCTATGGACTACTCCACTTGTGGCTACCATGCCTCTGTGGGCGGTATTCCCGACGTGAGGAATGCCGTGTTCGTGGATTGTCAATCCGACGATGCCGATGCCAGCCTCCGTCTGCAACGCGCCATCGACTACGTGTCACGACTGAAGGCTGACAAGCAGGGACACCGTGGCACGGTGCTTATCGGCGAAGGCACGTTCTATCTCGACAAACCGTTGAGAATCAGTGCATCGGGAGTGGTATTGAGAGGTATGGGAAAACGGAAGACGAAGCTCGTGAAGCGTGGCACCGACCGCGGCGCCCTCGTATATATCGAGGGACAAAGCGCCATGACAAAAGGTGACACGATAATGGTGGCTGACCAGAAACTGGCTGCCGGAAGCCAGGACATCACGCTCTCATCCACTGCCGGAATCAAAGTTAGCGAAAGGATAATGGTTTTCAGACCGTCTACCAAGGAATGGATAGAGAGTCTGGGATGCAACGACTTTGGTGGAGGACTCGACTACACGGGATGGAAACCTTCCGACATCGACATGAAGTGGACAAGGACTGTGGAGAGCGTAAAAGGAAACGTAATAACCCTCGATGCCCCCATCACGATGGCTATAGACCAGAAATACGGAAGGGCTATGGTCATCACCTCTTATAATAAGGGGGAGATAACGGAATGTGGTGTGGAGAACATGACGCTCGCCTCTCAGCACAACGACTGGAACCCGAAGGATGAGGACCACTGCTGGGACGGGGTGTGGATGAACAATGCCGGCGACTGCTGGGTGAGACGTACGGATTTTCTGCACTTTGCCGGCAGCGCCGTGAACCTGCAGAGGCAGACAAGGCGTATCACCGTTGAAGACTGCATAGCGAGCGAACCGGTGTCGGAAATCGGAGGCTGGCGCAGAAGGGTGTTCCTGACGAGGGGCGAACAGAATCTCTTCCAGCGCTGTGTGTCGAAGGATGGATTTCATGATTTTGCAGCCGACTTCGCGGCTCCCGGACCTAACGCCTTCGTGCAATGCGACGCCGAAGGGGCTCTCAGCTTCAGCGGCAGCGTGGGTTCATGGGCACCGGGACTACTGTTCGACGTGGTGAACATAGAGGGAGGCGACCTCTCGTTCCGCAATCTCGAAAACTGGCAGATGGGAACGGGATGGAACACAGCAAACAGTATGATGTGGCAGTGTACGGCATCAACACTCTACTGCTATTCTCCTGACAAAGACAACCGTTCGAGCGCCAACGCCTGCTGGGGCACGATGACAGGCAACGGGGAATGGAGCAGCAGCAACGACGCCGTGACCCCGCGAAGCCTCTTCTACAACCAGCTACAAAAGCGTGTGGGCGACAAAGGCAACAACGGTTATGTATATAACAGGAACATCACAGCATCGAGCAGTCCTACAATAGAGGTGGCACAGAGGCTCGCCATGGAATCGGTTACCACACCACGCGTGACGATAGAGATGTGGACTGACTCCATACCATACACCGCAAGCATCTCAGCAAACGGACTCAAGAACATCAACGACATAAAGTCAACAAACACCCACGGCAAATCACTGAAGGGCAGCGACGAGAACACCATCAACAAGGCTTTCGCTATTTCAAACGGAAAGATGACATACGACGGCAGACTCATCGTCGGCAACCGATATGCCATACCTTGGTGGAACGGAAGGACGAAAGACAACTTCGTGGTAAAGAGCGCAAAACCTGCCATAACGAGATTCGTGCCCGGAAGGGAGGGCACGGGATGGACAGACCGCATCGACTCTGTGGTGACATTCTTGAAAGACAACGGATATGCCATGCTCGACAACCATTACGGACTATGGTATGACCTACGCCGCATCGACCACGAAAGAGTGAAGAGAGCCGACGGCGACGTCAGCGCTCCATTCTACGAACAGCCTTTCACCCGCTGCGGCAAGGGCAGGGCGTGGGACGGACTGAGTCTGTATGACCTGACGAAACCAAACCTATGGTACTGGCAAAGGGAACGCGACTTCGCACTGGCTGCCGCCAAGGAGGGAATGCTGCTGTTCAACCAGAACTATTTCCAGCACAACATCATCGAGGCTGGCGCCCACTGGGTGGACGCTCCATGGCGACCGGTGAACAATGTGAACGGCACGAGCTTTCCAGAACCTGTACCTTTTGCCGGCGACAAGAGAGTGTTCATGGCAGAACAGTTCTACAACGAACAGGACCCTGCCTTGCGCCCACTGCACGAAGGATATATCCGCATGTGTCTCGACCAACTGAAAGACAACGGCAACGCCGTGCAGCTCATCAGCGAGGAATACACCGGACCGCTACATTTCACACGCTTCTGGCTGGAAACTATAGCGAAATGGGAAAAGGAAACGGGCAGACACCCCATGATAGCCCTCAGCTGCACTAAAGACGCACAGGACTCCATACTCGCCGACCCGCAGCTCTCAAAGGTGGTAGACATCATCGACATACGCTACTGGCACTACAACACCACCGGTCTTTGGGCTCCTCCTGCCGGCAAGAACATGGCACCAAGACAGTTCATGAGAAAGATGAAAGTGGGAAAGACCGGATACAAGGAAGCATACCGGGCAGTAAGGGAATACACAAGTATGTTCCCTGACAAAGCGGTAACACTATTCGCACAGCAATATCCGCAGTATGGCTGGGCTATACTGATGGCCGGCGGATCACTGCCGAACATACCGGTAGACGACCAGAAATTCCTATCTGACGTTGCCAAGATGAAAGTAGTGGACAACAACCAGACTGCATCGGGGGCTTATGATATGATAGGTGACGATGGCATTGGCTATGTGGTTTACAGCCATACCGACAAACCTCTCTGTCTGACTGTCTCCACTGGGCGCTACAACATATTCTGCATAGACAAAACCTGCGGCAGCATAAGGTCTGTGGCAAAGAAAACCGCCATCAACGGAAGCTACACACTGACTGAAAGCAAGGCGGAACAGGTGTACTGGATAGAAAAGATATGAGAAAAAACATTGAAAAACGAATGACATAACGTCAGCGAAACATAACGAATTGATTAACGGGTATTGCAAAATGAAGTGCAATACCTGTTTTTTTTATAGAAAAACCAATTATTACCATAAAAACAGACTTGATATAAAACAATTGTATCTTTACAATTAGTATCTTTGCAACAACAAATCTATAAAACTCTAAAACAAACTCTCCCGCCATGAGTGGGAACATTATAAAGCAGTATTTCTTATCAAACTATGGTAAACTTTTCGCAACTCTACGACAAACACGTGGACAGTCTGTTCTCGTTCGGATCTAAATTCACATCAGACCGCGAGCTCATCAAGGACTGCATACAGGACGTATTCGTAAAACTGTTCAACAAGAAAGAAACATTAGACAAGGTGTGCAACATCGAGTCTTATCTCTATGTCTCGCTCCGAAACCGCATCAACGACGAGTTCCGCCGCCAGGTGCGCCTGTCAGACGAGGAGATAACCGACTACAACACCCGCCGACTTGCCGAACAGAATAATTCATACGACTTCGAGAAGATGGAAGAGGAGAAGAGGCGTAACGAGGCAATGGAACAATACATCCACAATCTGTCGCCACGCCAGCAGCAGATTGTACACCTATATTATATAGAGCGTCGCAAATACGACGACATCTGCCAGATAATGGGCATCAGCTACCAGTCTGTGCGCAACCTGATGCACCGCAGCCTTAGCCGTATGAGAGAAATGGCTGCCGAGAACAATTGAGCGGACTGCAGACTGACATACTTGTCGATTTCTCTCAAAAAATATCTCAGTATATGAGTACATAGTCATAAAATCCTCGTCTTATAAGCGTAAAAAACATTGAAATAATACTGCTCAATTAAGACTCGACTGAAGAATATGACTGACAAGTACACACAATACGGGAAACGACAGACAATGCCACAAAGCGGCATAGGAACAACAGTACCTCTGTCGGAAAAAGAAAAGGCGGACTTGAAGATGCGAATCCTGTTTGCATTGAAGTCCGACGCATGACAAGAATGAAATTTATATTACAACTCTATACCAATTATCGTTTTTCAGGATACAAACATAGCAGCCCCCAACCGGATATTAGGACTGGTCTGAAAAAGACACATTATTCACAGCCTGATACCGTATGGAGGAGAAATACTAATAAAAGAAGGTGGGAATATGCGAATATTCCTGCCTTTCTTTTTATATTTTGAAGAAATGCCGTAACTTTGGAGCCAAATCGGTCATCATTGAATAGCTACATAAAACGGCATAATGACCGTTTTGATGGTGGCCACAGAGTAATAAGACTACTGACAAACAACTACAAGAGGAATCATCATGAAAACCATAATATTGGCAATATTCTCATTGCTTATCCTACCGTTGCATACTAAAGCACAGGCTACGGACATGACAGTGGATAGATACTCCACCGAAAACGGACTGCCATCCACTGCCGTATATGGATCTCTCAGAGACCGCGACGGACTGCTATGGCTCGGCACATGGTACGGACTGATGTCGTATGACGGAACGAAATTCACGCAATATGCCACCCGACGCGACACCAAGTCGGACATCCCGCCACGCAAGGTCATCTCAATCGTGGAGGACAACAGAAACAACCTCTGGATAAGGACCACAGACAACCGACTCTTCCGATTCGACAAGACCACCGAACGCTTCAATGACATGTATTCGGAACTGAAAGGCGTGTCGAAGAACATGAGGGTGATAAAGGTACAGGCGATGGACAACGGCAACACGCTGCTATACACACGCGACAAGTGTCTATATGAGGTCTTCACAGACAAGGAAAACAACCCCGCTATCAAGCCTATATACAACTCACGCCACGACATCGACAGGACGACGATGAGACTCAAGCACAACGTGGTGGGCGAGACGGCTGACTACATATTCTGGCTGGGACCTAACTTCGAGGTAGCCACAATATCAAAGCCCAAATCTCTTAAAGGCAAAAGAATGATCTCCCGACCGGGCAGAGGCGTGAAGGCCACATGTTTCGGCATCGGGAACGGCTTGGTGATGATTGGCACGGCGAATGGCTATGCCATATCCATCAGCATGAAGACGGGACAGACACGCATCATACACACCACCTCTACATCGCCCATAAACACCATCACTACGATAGGAACCCAAACGTATCTCTCTACTGCCGACGGCATTTATGACGTGAACGGGAAACAGGTTTCCGCCATAAAGACAAAGGCAGAAACGGCTTTCGCAGACAAGGAAGGGAAGCTCTGGATATATGGTCTCGCCGACGGACTGACCATGTTTGACCCAAAGACAAAGGCAACCGCACATTTTGCTACACCGATGGAAACAACGCTGGATGCCGTGAAATTCTGCGATGCCGGCGACAACGGACTCTTCGTACTGCTGCGCAACGGAAAGGTGTGGCGCTATGACAGGACAACGAAACGGATGGGCAGCATAGACAATATGCTGACATCAACATTCACCCAACAGCTCACTCCTACGTTCTTGAATGAACAAGAGAGTCCGTCATTCTCTGATATCAATATCGACAGAGACGGACTACTATGGCTCTCGTCTACAAACAGCGGACTGTTCAAGGTGCGCTTCCCACACCGACATATCTCCTATCTGCTTTCCTCGCTTCTCGCCGGCGACACCAACCCGAATGACAACAACTACGGAATACGCGCCCTGTACCAGAGCCGCGACGGACTACTATGGATTGGCACAAGGCGGGGAAACGTGTACTGCGTGGATCTGATGACCAACAGCGTGGTGAGGAAATACAATGGCACGATGGGCATCGTATACAACATCATGGAAGACCACAGCGGCAACATCTGGCTGGCATCTAAAGGTGGCGGACTGACGAAGGCCACTCCCGACAAAAGCTGTCAGCAGGGCATGAGACTGACCACATACAGACACAATGCCAACGACCGCTATTCGCTGAGCAACGACAAAGTGTATTACACCTTCCAGGACTCAAAGGGCAGAATTTGGGTATGCACATACGGCGGAGGTCTGAACCTCATAGCAAACAGAAACGGAAAGACAGTGTTCATAAACAAGAACAATGAACTGAAACAATATCCTCACAATGACCTGTATCTGAACGTGAGGCAGATAGCCGAAGACAACGACCACACGCTATGGGTGGCAACCACCGACGGACTGCTCTCGTTCGGTGCCGGTTTCAAGGCACCGAAAGACATCACGATAAACGACTACAGACGGGGCGACAACCCAACCGTAGTGGACAACGACATATTCTCCATATTCAAAGACAGCAACGGAAGCATCTGGCTCAGCATCTTCGGATGCAGCACAAACAGAATAATAGGCTACGACAAACGAAGCGGAAAGCTGCATCTTGAGAGCATGCGTGAAAACAACATGGTGGGCAACATAGTGTCTACTATGACCGAAGACCACCATCACCGCCTGTGGCTGACGACTGAAAACGGACTGACAAACATCAGCTTCTCTGATAGCGACCACTCGGTGAGGACATACGGATTCCTCGACGGAGTGATGCGCAACAAAGTGGAAGACAACAGCAGCATCTGTCTCTCCGACGGCAGGATTCTCATGGGCTGCAGGGAGGGAATAATAGTGTTCAGTCCTGACGAACTGGATAAAGATTCAAGACATGATTACAAGACCATCATCGTGGACTTCAAGGTGCAGAACCGCAGCCTCGACAGCTTCTCCCCCGCCATCAGCGAGATGTCGCCACGATATGCCAAGGAGATAGTGCTCAACCACGACCAGAACATGTTCTCCATAGAGTTTACCACTCCGAACTTCATAGACAACAGCCGCACGACATTCAAATACATCCTCGACGGATATGAAAACGAATGGCACCTGAACGACAACAGCCGTCTGGCGTCATACGCCAACGTGCCGCCTGGCAGATACACATTCAGAGTGAAGTCTGTCTACGACGACTCACCAGAATGCACTATCCTCATCACAGTGCTGCCGCCATGGTGGGCCACGTGGTGGGCATACACCATCTATTTCATCCTTCTGTGTCTTGCCATATATGCCGGCATCAGACTCTCGCTATATATGATAAGGATGCGCAACGAGGTGTATATCAACGACAGACTGGCGGAACTGAAAATCAGATTCTTCACCAACGTGAGCCACGAACTGCGCACACCGCTCACTCTCATTAAATCGCCAATCGAGGAACTGAAACGCCACGAAACGCTAAGCAGCGAGGGAAAGGAATATCTGCAACTAATCGACCGCAACGCTTCAAAGATGCTGCATCTCGTGAACCAGATTCTCGACCTCCGCAAACTGCAGAACAAGAAGATGCGTCTGCAGCTCTCTCATGCCGACATCAATGCCATCGCAGAGGCGTTCTGCACGGAGTACCGTCTCGCAGCCAAAGACCGCAACATCACGCTATCTTTCAATCTGCCCGAAAAGCCCGTCATGGCTTGGTGTGACGCCGAGAAGATTGCCGTAATAGTGAACAACCTGCTGAGCAACGCATTCAAATATACCGACCATGGCGGCAACATCGCCTTGACTCTGACTGCCGACTATGATGCCGACATCTGCCGCATCACAGTGAGCGACGACGGTGTAGGAATTCCGGAAAAGCAATTGGAAAAGATATTCGAGAGATTCTCTATGGCTGACAACGCCCAATCTTCTGACTCACACCAGCAGGGAACGGGAATAGGACTCAGTCTGTCGCGTGAATTCGCCGCTCTGCATCATGGCAGGATATGGGCGGAGAATCTTGCCGACGGCAAGGGAGTGGCGTTCACTCTCGAAATACCGATGAGCAAGGAGAAGTTCAAAGACGACGACCACGACATCCTGCTTGGCGACAATATCAATCCGCAGGATCTGACCTACGCCGGCGACACGGAAGGCATCAGCAGTGATGCCGCAGATAAGACTGCCGCCAACGACGATACCCATTCTGAAGACCAGTACCGCCCTACCCTTGTGCTCGCCGAAGACAACAGTGATCTCAGACGGATGCTGCAGCTACAGCTGAGCCACTCCTATCATGTGGTGACGGCTACAGACGGTGCCGACGCTCTGGAAAAGATTCTTGACGTGCATCCCGACCTCATCATCACAGACCTCATGATGCCACGTATGGATGGCGTGGAACTGCTGAAGAGAGTACGGCGTGACTTCAGCGTGAGCCATGTTCCAGTGATAGTGCTGACAGCAAAGAACGGCGATGACGACATGATGAAAGCAATCGCCACTGGTGCCAACGCCTTCATCACAAAACCTTTCAGCCACGAGATGCTTGCCACACGCATCCAGCAGCTGTTGCGCGAACAGAGCATATTCCAGCGCAAGATGGTGCTGCAGGCAAAGAACAGTGCAGAACCTGCCGCAAAGGGCAACGGATACGAGGACCATCTGGCAAAGAAAGACCTGCAGTTCGTTGACCGCATCCGCACTATCATAGAGGAGAACTTACGGAACAAGGACTTCAACATCGACACGATAGCCGAGGGTGTGGGACTGAGCCGTTCGGCATTCTTCAAGAAGCTGAAGAGCCTGACGGGGCTCGCCCCCGTAGACCTCGTCAGGGAAATCCGTCTCGACAAGGCAGCGAAACTCGTCGTCACCACCGACAAGAGCGCTTCTGAGATAGCCTATGAAGTGGGCTTCAAGGAATCAAGCTATTTCGGCAAATGCTTCAAGAAGAAATTCGGCATGACACCATTGGAATATCGCAACAAACAAACAAGTAAAGATAACAATGTTAACATGTAGATATATTGTGTGCTTTACGGTTAAAAGATTTTAAATAAACGTGTACATATACACATATTTAAAATATAAGCAATACTTTTGAAGCGTATTTCATACAATCATAAAAAAGTAGGACTGAAAAAATTAAGCATCTATTAAACTTTAAAAACTAACGAAACATGAAGAAAATTTTTACTCTTGTATCAGTTGCGCTCTGCGCAATGAGTTTAAACGCACAGGAAGTGTGGAAGGCTGCAGACTATAATATAGAGAACGTCGTACAGGGCGAAGCCACATCAAACATCTACGGTGGAGGCACTGCCGATGCCCCAGACACGAGCAAGCCGTCAACACTCAAGACTTTCATTATAACAGCTGAGACCGAAAACATGACCATGACAGCCGTTTCTACACCAAACGGCGTGAAAGAAGGCGACAAAGAACCCGTAGCATGGGAGCTTAAAGGCAAAGTGGACGGCAACGATGCACTTATTGTTGACGGATGCAACCCAAAGTTTGCACAGTATCTGATGGGACAGGGAAACCCGGAGATAAGCCACTGGGAGTTTGACGAGGAAACAGATAACGGTACGGCACACCGCGTGTACGGCACATACTGGGAACCGGGCATGGATATGCCGCAGAAGGGTCTCTACTACAGATTCTCTGCAAAGAAATCAGGAACTCTCAAGGTTGCCATCTACGGCAACAAGAACCAAAACCCTACATACATTGTTGATGCCGACACGAAACAGCCACTTGCTCCTTCAACAATCGACGTTTCCATCTTCTACCAGAACACTGGCTTTGCCTTCAAGGGTAGCGTTGACACAGGCGACGCTGAATATCTGAACACTGGCAAGATGGCCGACGACTACGTTCTGCAGCACACCAACGGCATCACACAAAACCGTCCGGTTCTCGGATACGTTTCATTCCCTGTAGAGGCTGGCAAATCTTACCACATGTTCAACACAAAGAGCCAGATAGGTATCTACGGTTTCGAGTTTACAGTCGGAACAACAGGTATCAGCGACATCACTGTCAACAAGGCTAATGCCAATGCTCCTATCTACAACCTTGCAGGTCAGCGCGTAAACAACAATGCCAAGGGCATCCTTATCCAGAACGGAAAGAAGTTTGTTAAATAATTCAGCAATAACAATAATCTAATCCCTCTCATACCCAAACACTATGAGAGGGATTTTCATATATAGGCAAATGGTTACAAATTATTGTTGCCAACGTCATAAAATAAGCTAAAAGGATAATAAAAAACAAACATAACAATTATGATTAGCAAAAAACTATTGTTGGCTGCGCTGACCCTCACGGTCGGCTCAGAGGCGGTACACGCACAGTACCCCGTAATTACACAAGAGGCAAAAGCGAAAATCGACTCATTGACAGCTGTTTGGACAGCCCATTCTGATTCTGCATGGGCTGTTGCATGGCCTATCGTCAAGGCTGAAGCTATGAAAGGACGCCATTATGTGCCTTGGGCTTCTCGTCCATACGACCTGCGCCAGGCCAAGATTCCGGCATTCCCGGGAGCCGAGGGTGGCGGTATGTACACATTCGGAGGACGTGGCGGAAAGGTTCTCACAGTAACCAACCTCAATGATGACGGTCCCGGCTCGTTCCGTTGGGCTTGTGAACAGGGTGGTGCACGTATCGTTGTCTTCAATGTATCAGGAAACATCGTGCTCAAGACTCCTATCATCGTACGTGCCCCTTATATCACCATAGCCGGACAGACCGCTCCAGGAGAGGGTGTACAGATTTCCGGAGAGTCATTCCAGGTTGACACCCATGACGTAATCGTCAGACACATGCGCTTCCGCCGCGGCAACACACACGTATGGTACCGTGAAGACTCTTTCGGAGGCAATCCTGTCGGTAACATTATGATTGACCACTGCTCTTGTGAGTGGGGACTGGACGAGAACATCTCGTTCTATCGCCACATGTTTGACCTCCATGACGGCAAGCCAAAGCGCAAGGTGCCTACAGTAAACGTAACAATCCAGAACACCATATCAGCCAAGGCTCTCGACACATGGAACCATGCCTTCGGATCAACAATTGGTGGCGAGAACTCATCGTTCATGCGCAACCTCTGGGCTGACAACACTGGCCGCAACCCGTCTATCGGATGGGGAGGCGTGTTCAACTTCGTGAACAATATCATCTACAACTGGGTTCACCGTACTGCTGATGGTGGTGAATACTCTACGATGAGCAACTTCATCAACAACTACTACAAACCAGGACCTCTCACTCCAGAAGGCCCTATCAGCTATCGTATCGTAAAGAGCGAGAGCCGTAGCAACAAACTCTTCGATTATCCGCAATACGGACGAATATATGCTGCAGGCAACATCGTTGAAGGCAACGAACGCGTAACAAAGGACAACTGGGACGGCGGCATACAGATTGCCGACAAGGATCTTCCTAACGGTATTCCTGATGACGTAAAGGCACTGATGCACTCTGACGAACCGTTCACCATGCCTCACATGACCATCATTCCTTCTGATCAGACTTTCGATAAGGTTCTGTCAAACGTAGGAGCTACTTTCCCTTGCCGCGACATCGTTGACCAGCGCATCGTTGAGGAGGTTCGCACAGGACAGGCTTATTACGTAAAGAAACTTCCAAAGAAGAATCCATACGGAGATATGTGGGGACTGTCTGACAAATCGAAAAACGAAGAAGGCTTCTTCAAATACCGTCGTCTTGACAATGATTCTTACAAGCACGGAATCATTACCAACATCGAGCAGATGGGAGGATTCCCTAAATACAAGAAGTACACTGCATGGAAAGATTCCGACGGTGATGGAATGCCAGACGAATGGGAGATTGCAAATGGTCTGAACCCCAACGACCCGTCTGACGCCAACCTCGACTGCAACGGCGACGGCTACACCAACATCGAGAAATACATCAACGGCATCGACACTAAGAAGAAGGTTGATTGGACAGACCTCAAGAACAACCACGATACTCTCGAAGGCAAGACAAGTCTGATGTAAAGAAAGAGTATACGAAAAGGTAACAAAACACACAAATGAATACAAATCCGCAAATCAAGCTCATTGGTCTGCGGATTTTTTATTTCAAATAGGCCATCAGGCCGTTGGGTGGGTATCCTTTACAATACAGAAATCACGCCAAGACAAAATCTATTGTATACGAAAACCATTCACTAAATTTGCGAATACTGAAATAATATCATATCTTTGCAAACAAAGACATATATGTATGGAAATAAACTTCAACAAGGAATATTTACGAGACCTTTATAAATTAGGTCAAGCCGATAAGAAGCATAGATTCCAACCGCAAATAGTCAAAAAGTATATACGCATCATTGACTTGATGAGAGATGAAGACAATGTGCTTGGCCTGACGAAATACAAGGCTTTGAATTACGAACATATTATAGGTAACAAAGATGGTCTTTCCTCTGTAAGAATAAACAATCAGTACCGGATTGAATTTGAAGAATATATCCAAGAGGGCCAATCCTTTGCTACTATATGCAATATAACAGAATTGTCAAATCATTATAAATAAAGATATGAGTGCTAAAAAGACATTTTCACCCGATATGGTCGCCAACAATATTACTCCTGCTTATCCGACACATCCCGGAGAAGTGTTGAAAGACGAAATCGAGTTCAGAGGGATTTCTCAACGCCAGTTGGCTAAAGACATGGGAATTGCGTATTCTGCTCTTAATGAAATCTTGAATGCCAGACGGCCCGTTACAGAGAAGACGGCCTTGCTCTTTGAAGCAGCATTGGGAGTAAACGCAGAACCGCTATTAAGGATGCAGATGCGTTATAATATTCAAGTCATCCGCAAAGATTCATCATTTATGGAACGTCTTGCGAAAATCAGAAAAGCAGCTGCTGTATTCTGAAAACAATACAATACCATCAAATCCGCAACCTATAGCACAAATCCGCAACAGGTTGCGGATTTACAACTTTTAAACAACCTTGTTTAAAACAACCTTGTTTAAAACTATTTTTTTTCATATCTTTGCATGCGTAACATCAATCCTATCCAGTTATGGCAAAGAACTTTGAAACTCCATTTGTTTTCGGTGTTCGTGTAGAAGGCGATACTTTTACTGACAGAAAAGAAGAGACAGAACGACTGAAGGCTAACTTTAACTATGGCATCAACACCATATTGATTTCTCCACGCCGTATGGGAAAGACGTCGCTTGTCGACAAGGTATGCTCGCTCGTTAAAAGTGATGACATAAAGATTGCACATATTGACGCTTTCGGTTGTCGCTCTGAGATAGACTTCATCAATGCCTTTGCAACGGCAGTGGTACGTGCAACATCAACTAAATGGGAGGAATGGATGGAAAACACGAAAGTATTTTTAAGCAGGTTTGTCCCTAAGATAAGTTTCGGACAAGACCCTTTGACTGACTTTTCCATCTCTTTGCAATACAATGCAAGCAACAGTACAACAGAAGACGTGTTGAAGCTACCAGAAATGATAGCACAAGCCAAAGGCTATAGGATTATAGTATGCATAGATGAATTCCAGCAGATTGGCGATTTCAACGACTCGTTGATATTTCAGAAGAAACTACGGGGAATATGGCAACTACAGAAACACGTTTCATATTGCCTCTACGGAAGCAAGAAACACATGATGGAAAAAATGTTCCAAGACCAGAGCTATCCGTTTTATCGCTTTGGAGACCTGTTTTATCTGAACAAGATAAGCGAAGAGGATTGGGTAGCATACATATGTGAGCGTTTCAAAATAACAGGAAAACATATATCTGAAGGACTTGCACACACCATTTGCACCGTGACAGACAGGTATTCTTCTTATGTACAACAACTGGCATGGCTTGTTTGGCTGAAAACCAAGACAGAAGTGACGGAATCTGATGTACAATACGGTATCAACCGTCTGCTCGATGCTTGTGAACCACTGTTCATCCAGCAGACAGAAGATCTTTCTGCCTATCAGATGAATTTTCTTCACGCCTTGGTAAATGGCGTACACACGGGATTCACACAGTCAGCGGTCTTGAACACTTACCGCTTGGGCACGGCCGCCAATGTGACAAGACTCAAAAAAACTCTCGTTGAGAAAGACCTCATCTCGCTCACTGCTCCTAAATATATGGAAATGTGTGATCCGATACTTGCCTTATGGCTGAAAAAGAGGGTTTGGAAAGAGTGACGACACGTTACATACCGACCTCACGGACGTCAATTCTATATAATCATGCATTTTTATATAATTATATACAAGACGTTATGAAACACATCATACTCGCTGCCGCACTGGCCCTTGCCACTGCAGCCCAGGCACAGCAACACGACTGGGAGAACCAGTATGTGCTGCAAAAGAACCGTATGCCGGCACGTGCCGCCTTCATGCCGTATCTCAACGGGAATGGCGACATGCAGATGTCGCTCGACGGGGAATGGAAATTCAACTGGACCAAGACACCCGACGAACAACCGGCAGACTTCTACAGTCTCTCGTTCGACGACACCGGATGGACTACTTTCGGAGTGCCTGGCGACTGGGAGATGAACGGCTACGGCACTCCCATATACAGCAGCTCCGGATACACTTTCAAGATTGACCCGCCCCACGTGATGCGGGAACCGAAAAAGACCTACACCGCCTATACGGAACGCAACCCCACGGCTTGCTACCGCCGCACATTCTCCCTGCCTGCATCATGGAAGGGGAAAGAGGTGTTCGTAAGGTTCGGCGCCGTGTCGAGTGCCTTCTATCTGTATGTCAACGGACAGCAGGTGGGCTACTCTCAGGGCAGCATGGAACCGGCAGAATTCTGCCTCACGCCATATCTGAAAGAGGGCGACAACATGATAGCGATAAAGGTGATGAAATATTCAGACGGCAGCTATCTCGAAGACCAGGACATGTGGCGCATCGCCGGAATACACCGTAGCATAACCCTCTTTGCCACGCCGAAGATACGCATAGCTGACTTTGGAGTGCGCACGCTTATTGATGATGATTATAGGGATGCGGAACTCGTGATTGACCCGAAACTCAGCGTCTGCGGCGACGAGAAGGGAAAGGGCTACCGCATCTCGGCAATGCTCTACGATGCCGACGGGAAAGCGGTGACCGACACTGCCCTGTGGCATGCCGCCGAACCGATGCTGAATCTTGACAAGAAGGGAAAGATTCTCAACCAGCGCAACCCGCAGCGTGGCTACGCTCCATACGGATGGCTGAAGACCACTATAAAGAACCCACACAAATGGGACGCCGAGCATCCCTATCTATACACGCTGAAACTCGCCCTCACCGACTCTGCCGGAAATACGGTGGAGAGGGCCGAGACGAAGGTGGGATTCCGCAAGGTGGAGATAAAAGACGGTATGATGCTCGTGAACGGAAAGCAGGTGAGGCTGCGCGGAGTGAACCGCCATGAGATGGACCCTGAAACGGGACACGTAATGACGGAGGAACGCATGGTGGAGGACATCAGACTGATGAAGCGATGCAACATCAACGCCGTGCGCACCTGCCATTATCCCAACACCGAACGGTGGTATGAGCTTTGCGACGAATACGGCATGTATGTGATGGACGAAACCGACATAGAGGAACACGGACTTCGGGGCACTCTCGCCTCTGACCCCACATGGGCAGCGGCATTCATCGACCGCACGCAGCGGATGGTGATGAGAGACAGAAACCATCCGTCGGTGGTGTTCTGGTCGCTTGGCAACGAGTCGGGATGGGGTCCCAACTTTGCCATGACAGCGGCATGGATTCATGAATACGACCCCACACGCCCCGTACACTACGAGGGAGCACAGGGCGCAGACAACAAGGACCCGGAGTATGTCGACGTGATTAGCCGCTTCTATCCTCGCGTGCAGGAAGAATATCTCAACCCTGGAGTGAAGGACAACAATATGGAGCGTCCTGAGAACGCACGATGGGAACGTCTGCTGAGCATCGCCCGGAAGACCAACGACAACCGTCCGGTGCTCACCAGCGAATATGCCCACGCCATGGGAAATGCCCTCGGAAACTTCAAGGAGTATTGGGACGAGATATACAGTCACAAGCGGATGCTCGGCGGCTTCATCTGGGAATGGGCAGACGAAGGGATATTCAAGAAACGCGACGACGGAAAGACGATGGTGGCATACGGCGGTGACTTCGGCGATGTGCCTAATCTGAAGGCTTTCTGCGTGAAGGGCATAGTATCGTCTGACCGCAAGCTTACTCCCAAATATAATGAGGTGAAACAGGTGTATGCGCCGATGGATGTCCAGCTCACGGGCAACAGGCTGCATGTCGTGATGCTCGACAATATGGTGGAGATGGACAATTACCGTATCGCATTCAACATCACGGAGAACGGAAAAGTGATAAAGAAAGGTGAGATAAAGGATCTGACAGTACCTTCCGTCAAGTTCGACCCTGCTGCCGATGTGCGGCTCAATGTCAGCATCCAACTGAAAAGCGACACCAAGTGGGCAAAGGCAGGCTTCGAAGTGAAACACGAGCAGTTTGCCATCAACGACCGCCTCGCCACAGCCTTCAGTCCCATGTCGCTGAAAACCGGCAGAGAGGCTGACATGAAAGAGGCAATGAAGTGGTTTGATATCGTGAAGCCCCACTTCTTCCGCGCTCCTCTCGACAACGACAAGGGATTCGGCAACTGGATAGCCAAAGACTGGAAGAACAACAGGCTTGACTCTCCTGAGACTGTCACTGTAAAGCCTCTCGACGCCAAACGCAATGCCGACGGAACGGTTACTGTGACCACAACACAGGAATGCCGCTATGCCAATGGCAAGATAACCACAGACTATGTATACACCATGGATGCTGACGGATCTGTGGATTTCAGCGCCACGTATACTCCTGAGGGACAGTTGCCGCCACTGCCATGCATCGGCAACACGTTCTTGATGGACAAGGATATGACCCGCTTGTCATGGTATGGACAGGGATTGCAGGACAGCTATGTGGACCGCCTCGAAGCTACGAGCATCGGCAGATGGACAAGCAGCGTGGACCAGGAATACGTACACTATCCGCGGCCACAGTCGAGCGGCAACCATGAGCAGACCGTCACGCTATCTCTCACCGATGCCAAGGGCAGAGGCTACACCGTGACGACAGCCAACGCCACTCCGTTTGCCTTCTCTGCCCTGCCCTATTCGGAGCATCAGCTGTCTACCGTAGCCCACGACTGCGACCTGCATACTGAAAACAACGTCTTTCTCAATATCGACGCGGCAATGATGGGACTGGGAAACAGCAGCTGCGGACCTGGCGTGCTTACCAAATACTCCATTCCTCAGAAGCAGCATTCACTGCATGTGATGTTCAAGAGAAAATGATTTCCGCCAGTCTCTGACAATAACTTGACAGAATTATCAGCAGTCAAAGGAACCTTCTTATAAAATATCACACAAAACGGCAAGCTGTTATAAAATACAACACAAAACGGTCTAATGACCGATTTGGATAACCAGTATCTGGCATTAGGAAAAGAAACAGTTCGTACATCTAACGAACAATCTCACAAAGAAACATTCCTAAAATTTTCCCCCACGGCGTGGGGAATGAAACCCCACATTAGGGGGTTCTGTTCCCCACGCCGTGGGGGAAATTCCATACATATATTTTAGTCGCTACATTAATTGGGATGATTCATTTGAAATAGCCCGCTATTACTCATTAAAAGCCAAACAAAATCCACTCTTCTAAAAAACAAAATCCATGCAAGCCCTAATGACCGATTTGGGGTTAAAGAGGGATTCCTTCTGGGAATATAAAGTCCGAAGTTCTTCATCCATTGGGCTTCGGACAGGACCTCTATATTTTGAGGGGTTATCTGACAATAATAATATTTTACCAATTTCTTGTTTTAAATCAACAAAAAAGCATTATATTTGCAACCAATATTATAAAAACCTTATTGAATATGGATGAAAAACTTTTGCTACTTGGCGATGAGGCTATAGCCTTGGGTGCCATTCATGCGGGACTTTCGGGTGTCTACGCATATCCCGGAACTCCATCCACAGAAATCACAGAGTATATTCAGGGCAACCAGTTGGCTGCCGAAAGAAAAATCCACTGCCGTTGGTCGGCAAACGAGAAGACAGCCATGGAGGCAGCTCTCGGTATGTCGTATATGGGCAAGAGGGCCATGGTCTGCATGAAGCACGTGGGAATGAACGTGTGTGCCGACGCCTTCGTTAACTCGGCAATGACAGGAACAAACGGCGGACTCGTGGTAGTGGCGGCCGACGACCCTTCTATGCACTCTTCACAGAACGAGCAGGACTCAAGATTCTATGGCAAGTTCGCCATGGTGCCTGTGTTTGAGCCATCATCACAGCAGGAGGTTTACGGCATGATGAAGGATGCCTTCGAACTGTCGGAGAAGCACATGGTGCCGGTGGTGATGAGAATGGTGACCCGTATGGCACACTCTCGCGCCGTAGTGGCTACTGGTGAGATCAAGGATCAGAACCCAATGACATACCCGTCAAATCCTAAGGACTGGGTATTGCTGCCGGCTGTGGCACGCAAGCGCAACGAGCGCCTTGTTGGCCTGCAGAAGGAATTCCTGGCTGAGGCTGAGAACTCCAAGTATAACAAGTTCATCGACGGCAAAGACACTTCGCTGGGAATCATCGCCTGCGGTATCGCTTACAACTACCTGATGGAGCACTTCAAGGACGGATGCCCTTACCCAGTGCTCAAGGTGTCGCAGTATCCTCTGCCTGTAAACAAGGTGAAGGAACTGGCAAAGAAGTGCGACTCACTGCTCATCCTCGAAGACGGACAGCCTGTTGTTGAGGAGATGCTGCGCGGTGTTCTGGATCAGGACATCACCATCAAGGGAAGACTCACTGGAGAGGTGCCACGCACAGGAGAGCTTACTCCAGACAATATCATCGCTGCCCTCGGACTGAAAGACGAGGAGGTGTACCCGGCTTGCGAGCTCGTGGTTCCACGTCCACCAGCACTCTGCCAGGGTTGTGGCCACCGCTTCATGTTCGAGGCTCTGAACAACGTGCTGAAGGAGTATGACAACAGCCGTGTGTTCGGTGACATCGGTTGCTACACACTGGGCTATCTGCCACCATACCAGGCTCTGCATTCAGTAGTCGACATGGGTGCTTCCATCACGATGGCAAAGGGTGCCGCTGACGCAGGACAGTTCCCGTCAGTAGCCGTAATCGGCGACTCTACATTCACACACTCTGGAATGACAGGACTGCTCGACGCAGTGAACGAGAAGACAAACATCCTTGTGGTAATCTCTGACAACCTCACCACCGGTATGACCGGCGGACAGGACTCTGCCGGAACAGGCAGACTGGAGAGCATCTGCCGCGGTCTCGGCGTAGAGCCAGAACACGTGCGCGTCGTTATCCCATTGCCACAGCACATGGAAGAGATGCAGAACGTTATCCGCGAGGAGTTGAACTACAACGGAGTGAGCGTGGTAATCCCACGCAGAGAGTGCATTCAGACGGCTCGCCGCCACAACAAGAAAAAGTAAAAACAAAGGAGGAACAGCATTATGAATACAGACATAATTCTTTCGGGAGTGGGAGGTCAAGGAATCCTCTCTATCGCAACCATCATAGGCGCTGCCGCTATCAAGGAGAAGCTATATATCAAGCAGGCTGAGGTTCACGGAATGAGCCAGCGAGGCGGTGACGTGCAGTCAAACCTGCGCATCAGCTCTGATCCTATATCATCAGACCTCATTCCTCTGGGCAAGGCGGATCTCATCATCTCGCTCGAGCCGATGGAGGCTATGCGCTATCTGCCATATCTGAAGAAGGACGGATGGATCATCACCAACACCGCCCCATTCATCAACATCCCTAACTATCCAGAACTGCAGGAGCTGCTCGACAGCATCAAGGCTATAGACCATCATGTATCGCTCGACGTTGACGCCATCGCCAAGGAAGTGGCATCACCACGCGCTGCAAACATTGTGTTGCTCGGTGCTGCATCTCCATTCCTCGGCATCGAGGTGGAGAAGATCGAGGAAGGTATACGCAACGTGTTCGGCCGCAAGGGCGAGGCTATCGTAGAGATGAACCTGAAGGCTTTCAGAGCCGGACTGGAAGTGGCTGACAAGCATATCAACAAATAAAAGAAGGACAGTTTTATGGAAATTCCTTTCAGTAAAGAAACGGTAAACGAGGTATTGCAGAAGATGCACATCCCGCATGTCGGCAATGCTACCATTCGCCAGACCGTGGCTCTCTCAGAGGAACTGGAGAAAATAACAGGTCAGAAATTCGTGCATCTTGAGATGGGTTCGCCGGGTCTGCCGGCAAGCCATATCGGCATCGAGGCCCAGAAGAAGGCCCTCGACAGCGGAGTGGCACAGAAATACCCGAACATCTCAGGTATAGCACCATTGAAGGAACAGGCTTCGAGATTCGTCAAGGCATTCCTCAACGTGGACATCAACCCTGAGGGCTGCATACCTACGGTGGGTTCAATGATGGGTACGTTCGCCTCGTTCATCGTGACAAACCATCTCGACGAGAAGAAGGACACCATCCTCTTCATCAACCCAGGCTTCTCAGTGCAGCCACTGCAGGCCAACGTGTTGGGCTACAAGAAGGATATGTTCGACGTGTATGACTTCCGTGGCGAAAAGCTGAAGGAGGAATTGGAGCGTCATCTCGCAAAAGGCAACATCGCAGCGATACTCTATTCCAACCCCAACAACCCTACATGGGTTTGCTTCACAGAGGAGGAACTGCAGTATATCGGTGAGCTGGCAACGAAATACGACACCGTGGTAATCGAAGACCTTGCTTATCTGGGCATGGACTCCCGCAAATACATCGGCAAACCGTTTGAGGCTCCGTATCAGTCTACCGTGGCACACTATACCGACAACTACATGCTCATGCTTTCGGCATCAAAGATATTCAGCTATGCCGGCGAGCGCGTGGCAACGGTAGCCATCAGCGACAAACTCTTCAACCGTGTGTATCCGCATCTTGAGAAGACTCTCGGCATGGACACACTGGGACGCGCTTTCATATTCACTGTGCTCTACACACTGTCGTCGGGCGTTTGCCATTCGGCACAGTGCGCACTGGCAGCGATGTATGAGGCGGCATGCGACGGAAAGCTCGACTTCGTGACCGAAAACAGGGAGTATGCCCGCAGGGCTGCTCTGCTGAAGGAGGTGTTCCTGAAGAACGGCTTCCACATCGTGTATGACAAGGACCTCGACCAAGACGTGAGCGACGGCTTCTTCTTCACCATCGGAAGAAAGGGCTTCTCCGGCGATGACCTGCTCGCCGAACTCATCCACTACGGAATATCGGCAATCTCGCTGCGCACTACAGGCAGTGAACAGCAGGGACTGCGCGTCTGCACATCGATGCTGCGCGACGAACATTTCCCGATGCTCGACGAGAGACTGAGAATATTCAACGAGAAATATCCTTTGGACAAGTAGACAAGTTAACGAGAAGACGAGTTGACGAGGAGATATTAAGGTGGAATGATGCAAGAACTGCCTTAACCAATTGAAAATGTGAAAGCTCCTTGTCAACTCGTCATACCGACGAAAGACTTTTCCTTCGTCAACCGACAAGAGTATTCTTTATAATCTCGTCAATACGTCAACTTGCCAACTCTAAAACCCCAAACATATTTATGAAACCAAACTATGTATCAGCCGCCGAGGCTGCAAAACTGATTAAGTCGTACGACCGTGTATATATCCAGGGTAGCACTTCTATTCCTGAGGTGCTCCTCGATGCCATCACAGAACGCGCCAGCGAATTGAAGGGCGTGGAGATGTACTCTGCCTTTGCCGTTGGCAGACGCGACGCACCATACGCCACCACAGAGCTGCGCGACATATTCATACCGCGAAGCCTCTTCATTGCCAACAGCGTGCGCAAGGCTGTAGACCGCGGCGAAGCTCAGATCATACCTTGCTTCCTCGGCGAAGTGCCGGCGCTCTTCCGCGAGGGTTATCTGCCTCTCGACGTGACACTGCTCAACGTGTCGCTTCCTAACGAGGACGGATACTGCAGCTATGGTATTTCTGCCGACCTTGCAGTGAGTGCTGTGGAATGTTCCAAGATTGTCATCGCACAGGTGAACAAGCAGATGCCGTTCTCTTACGGCGATCCGCTTATCCACATCAACGACATCGCTGCCTGCGTAGAGGTTGACGATCCGCTGGTAGAGGTGCCTACAGCAGTGCCTAACGATAAGGAGGAGAAGATAGGACGCTTCATCGCCGAGCAGATTCCTGACGGAGCGACATTGCAGATTGGAGTTGGCGGTATTCCTAACGCCGTGCTCAACGCTCTGAAAGACCACAAGAACCTGGGTCTTCACACCGAGGCTATGACCGACGGTGTGTTGCCTCTGATAAAGAGCGGCATCATCAACAACTCACAGAAGGTTGTAATGCCTGGCAAGAGCGTGGCATCGCTCGCTCTGGGCTCAAGAGCTCTGTATGACTTCATGGACTACAACGAGGACATGGTATTCAAAGATGTGGCATGGACCAACGACCCATTCCGTATCCGTCAGAACCCTAAGGTGATGTCTATTAACTCTGCCATAGAGGTTGACCTTACTGGTCAGGTGTGTGCCGACTCCATCGGTACGCGTCTCTTCTCCGGCGTGGGCGGTCAGCATGACTTCATGTATGGCGGTGCGTTGTCGGAAGGCGGCAAGACGTTCATCGCCATGACCGCATCATCCGGCAAGGGAGTATCAAAAATCAAACCTGTGCTCACAGAGGGTGCCGGAGTGGTGACTACTCGTTTCCAGACTCAGTTCGTAGTAACTGAATATGGTGGTGCTTACCTCAAGGGCAAGGACCTCGCACAGCGTGCCCACGCTCTGATAGCCATCGCCGATCCTGCAGTGCGCGAGGATCTGGAGAAGGCTGCATGTGAGCGCTTCGGTTACAGATTCTTGAGAGAGAAATGATAATCCGATCGTATATTCTATATGCTGACTGGCTGATGCCGACAGCAGATATGACAAAAACAGGAACGGTATGCTTATCTTTCACAAAAATGTGGTAGATTTGCATACCGTTTTCATTTTTACTTTTAAACAGAAATAATGGGTCAGCGGATTTTTCCGGTTGGTAACACCATATGTTAGGAATAAAGTGTTG
>ERZ1034626.716-NODE-716-length-23657-cov-20.583637_pt1 | contig 23657 bp, 23 predicted proteins | sample MGYA00520652_ERZ1034626 | MGnify/ENA primary metagenome ERZ1034626 (study PRJEB33766, sample SAMN09781765) | gut metagenome | biome: gut microbiome | host: Homo sapiens | place: Madagascar | study: EMG produced TPA metagenomics assembly of the PRJNA485056 data... | reverse complement strand
CCACCCGCCACGCCGATGTGGACGAGGAGCAGCTGTGGCAGGATGTGTCTGCCGTTACCGCGCAGGCGCTGGATCGCTTTGTGGAGATGCGTGCCGCCGAGGGCGCCAAGATGAAGGCAGACGTGGAAAGCCGTCTTGCGTTTCTGGAACAGTGCGTCGGCAAGGTGGAAGCTTTGAGCGCAGGCCGGGTAGAAAACTACACTAACCGCCTGTACGAGAAACTCAAGGTCATCCTGCAGGATCGTGACATTGATGACGCCCGTGTGCTGACCGAAGCCGCCATCTTTGGCGATAAGACTGCCGTGGATGAAGAAACTGTCCGTCTGCGCAGCCACATTGCCCAGTACTGCGATATCCTGCAGCTGGACGAGCCCGTGGGCCGCAAGCTGGATTTCCTGACGCAGGAGTTGAACCGTGAGACCAATACCATCGGCTCCAAGTGTCAGGATCTGGATATCACCCGCATTGTGGTGGATATGAAAGCAGAGATCGAAAAGATCCGCGAGCAGATCCAGAATCTGGAATAATATGTTGTGGAGGAGCCTATGAAACTCATCAACATCGGCTTTGGCAATATGGTCAGTGCGGGGCGCGTGGTGGCAGTCGTCAGCCCGGATTCTGCACCGGTCAAGCGTCTGGTGAAGGAAGCACGCGAGCGGGGGATGCTGATCGACGCCTCTTATGGCCGCAGCACCCGTGCAGTGCTCATCATGGACTCCGATCACGTCGTGCTGTCCGCTCTTCAGCCCGAAACGGTGGCAAGCCGCGCCGCAGGGCAGGAGGGCAGAACATCAATGGAGGAAGAAGCATCTCATGGCGAATGATAAATTTCTGTTTGTAGTTTCCGGTGCAGCCGGTACTGGTAAGGACAGCGTGGTCAAGGCACTGCGCGAGGCACACCCCGAGATCGAAAAGACCGTCTCTGCCACCACCCGCACCCCGCGCCCCGGCGAGCAGGAGGGTGTGGACTACTACTACCGCACCCGCGAGCAGTTCCAGCAACTGCTGGAAAACGATCAGGTGGTGGAGCACAACTTCTATAACGGCAACTACTACGGCACCCTGAAGTCTGAGGTGGAAAAGCGGCTGGAGGCCGGTAAGGTGGTCGTGCTGGTCATTGACGTGCACGGCGCTGCCAATATCCGCCGGATGTTCCCGGGCGCTACCACCGTGTTCCTGCTGCCGCCCTCTGTGGAGGAGCTGGAGCATCGACTGCGCGGCCGCGGCACCGAGACTGAGGAAAGCATTCAGGAGCGTCTTGCCACCGCCCGGCAGGAGCTGGCCGAGCAGGATAAGTTTACCGTAAAGCTGGTCAATAATCAAATCGAGCCCTGCGCCGCAGAGCTGTATCAGGTCATCTGTCAGCGCGCCGGGCTGCAGGGCTGAAAAATCAAGCGTTGAAGGAGTTGGACGAATGCCCAAGACGGTAGGCGTTGCCGTCAGCAATGCGACCTTCCATTTTGATAAGCTGTATACCTACGCTGTTCTGCCGGAGCACCAGAATGCGGTGCGCCTTGGCAGCATGGTATTGGTGCCCTTTGGCAAGGGCAGCCGCGCCCGCATGGGCGTGGTACTGGCCTGCGATGCCGAGCCGGAGCACTCCAAGCTGAAATATCTGTTCGATGTAGCCCCGGCCTCGGCCTGTCTGACTCCGGAGTTGCTGCGGCTGGTGCATTTTTTAAAGGAGCGCACCTTCTGCACCTACTACGAGGCCGTCAAGGCGGTCATTCCGTATGGTGCGCAGTATAAGCCCGCCGTGGCGGCAGACGGTGTGACCCCGGTGCTGCAAAAGCAGCTTACCCGTCACACCGAAAATGCCTACAAGCTGGTGGGCACACTGCCACAAAAGCCAAAGCCTACGGCAAAGCAGCTGGCGGCGGTGGCGCTGCTGAGCGGCGGCCCTCGCACCCTGAACGAGCTGGAGGATAAGGGCATCAGCCGCGCAGTGCTGGATAACCTGTGCACCAAAGGCGTGCTGGAATGCAGCAAGGTGAATAAGTCCATCGACCTCTACGCCTCCATCCCGCTGCGCAACGACCCCATCACCCTCACAGAGCAGCAGCAGGCCGCTTACGACACGCTGCTGCCTAAGCTAGAAGATACCGCACCCCATTCGGCGCTGTTGTACGGTGTTACCGGCAGCGGCAAGACGCTGGTGTTCTTAAAGTTGATTTCCCGCTGTCTGGAACTTGGCCGCAAGGCGCTGGTGCTGGTACCGGAGATCAGTCTGACCCCGCAGATGATCCTGCGGCTCAAAGGACAGTTCGGCCGCCGCGTGGCGGTGCAGCACTCCGCGCTCAACCACACCGAGCGTCTGCTGCAATGGCAGATGATTCAGGATGGCGGCGCAGATATCGTGGTAGGCACCCGCAGCGCAGTGTTTTCGCCGTTGGAAAACATTGGCCTTATCATCATTGACGAAGAGCAGGAGCACACCTACCGGTCGGAATCCGCACCGCGCTACTCCGCCCACGAGGTCGCCCGGCAGCGTGCCGCCGAAAACGGCGCCCTGCTGCTTCTGGCCAGCGCCACCCCCAGCACCGAGAGCTTTTATGCTGCGCAGAATGGCCGCACTCAGCTGGTGCGGCTGACCAAGCGTTACGGCGGCAATCCGCTGCCCAGTGTGCAGATCGTGGATATGCGGGCAGAGCTGGCTGCGGGCAACCCTCGGGAAATCAGCCTTGCGCTGGAGGACGCCATCCGCCGCAATCTGGAAGCGGAAAAGCAGACTATCCTTCTGCTCAACCGCCGTGGCTACCAGACCATTGCCCAGTGCGAGGACTGCCGCGAGGTTCTCAAGTGCCCCAAGTGCAGCGTGCCCATGGTGTACCACAAATCAGCGCATAAGGTGCTGTGCCACTACTGCGGCTCCCAGCAGGAGCCGCCGCCCACCCTTTGCCCGACCTGCGGCGGCAAGCTGCAGTACCGGGGCTTCGGCACCCAGAAGGCCGAGGAGGAACTGGCAAAGCTCTTCCCGGAGGCGCGGGTGCTGCGCATGGATCAGGACTCTACTGCCGCCAAGGACGCCCACGAAAAGCTGCTTGCCAAGTTTGCAGCGCATGAATACGACATCATGGTGGGCACCCAGATGGTGGCAAAAGGGCTGGATTTCGAGGACGTGACCCTTGTGGGTGTTCTGGGCATTGATTCGCTGCTGTTCGCGCAGGGCTTTCGTGCATACGAGAACGTGTTCAGCCTGATCACACAGGTGGTGGGACGCAGCGGCCGCGCAAAAGAGCCCGGCTTTGCCATCATCCAGACCACCGACCCGGACAACCCAGTGCTCACCCTTGCCGCTGCACAGGATTACGACGCCTTCTACGAGCAGGAGATCGCCTACCGCAGACTGGGGCTGTACCCGCCTTTCTGTGGGCTGTGCGTCATCGGTTTTGCCGGTGCAAAGGAGAACGAGGTGGCGCGCGCCGCTGCCCGGTTCTCAGTGCTTTTAGGGCAGCAGGCGGCAAAACAGCCGGATCTGCCCCTGCGCATTCTGGGCCCCACGCCCGGCAGCATTGAAAAAATCAACGACACCTACCGCTATAAGCTTACCGTTAAGTGCCGCAACGACCGCCGCTTCCGCGACCTCGTGCGCAGCACGCTGGCACTGTATGAAAAAGAAAAACTGCCGTCCAAGGCATCGGTCGTGGTAGACCTGCACTCGGACGGTGACATCTGATAAAACTGGAGGTACCATTATGGCTATCCGTAACATTGTTAAAGAAGGCGACCCCATCCTGAACAAGGTCTGCCGCCCTGTGACCAATTTTGACGACCGTCTGGCTACTCTGCTGGACGATATGCGCGAGACCATGATCGCCGCCGACGGCGTGGGTCTGGCCGGTCCGCAGGTGGGTATGATGCGCCGCCTGTTCGTGGTGTGGGACACCACCGACGCCCCGGAGGAGATCCCCGAGGATTACGAGTACAAGTTCATTGATTTTGTCAACCCCGAGATCCTTGCTGTTTCTGAGGAGGAAGAGACCGCCTACGAGGGCTGCCTGTCCTTCCCGGGGCACAACGGCGCTGTGACCCGCCCCGTTGCCGTCAAGGTGCGTGCGCAGGATCGCAACGGCGAATGGTTCGAGCTGGAAGCTGACGGCCTGCTGGGCCGCTGCATCCAGCACGAGAACGACCATCTGGACGGCATCACCATCATGGAGTCCAGCGAGTACTTCTACGAGGATACCGAGGAAGGCAAAAAGGCCGCCCGCGAAGCGAAAGGAAACAACTGATGCGTATTTTGTTCATGGGCACACCGGATATTGCTGCCGAGTGCCTGAAAGCCCTGTATGCTGCCGGGCACGATATCTGTGCCGTGTACACCCGGCGGGATAAGCCCGTCGGCCGCAAGCAGGTGCTCACCGCGCCGCCGGTCAAGGAGGTGGCGCTGGAGCACGGCACACCCGTGTTCCAGCCCCGCACCCTGCGGGACGGCAGTGAGGATAAAAACATCCGCGCCCTCGCCCCGGAGCTGATTGTGGTGGTGGCCTATGGCTGCATCCTGCCGAAGTCCGTGCTGGAAATGCCCCGCTACGGCTGCATCAACCTGCACGTTTCGCTGCTGCCGAAATATCGCGGCAGCGCCCCGGTGCAGTGGTCGGTGCTGAACGGTGACGCCGAGACCGGCGTTTCCATCATGCAGATGGACGAGGGGCTGGATACCGGCGATGTGCTGTACTGCAAAAAGATTGCCATCGACCCCGAGGAGACCAGCGGTGAATTGTTCGACCGCGTTACCGCTGTGGGTGCCGAAGCCCTGTGTGAGACCATTCCTCAGATCGCTGCCGGCACTCTGACAGCTGTGCCGCAAGACCACGAAAACGCCACCCTTGCCCCCATGCTGAACAAGGAGATGGCAGAGTTCCACCTGACCGACACTGCCGCCCATATCCACAACTGGGTGCGCGGCATGAACCCTTGGCCGGGCGCGTGGTTCATCACCTCCGGCGGCAAAAAGCTCAAGGTGATGTCCAGCCGCGTGGCCGCCGCCAACGGCGAAGCCCCCGGCACTGTGCTGGCTACAAAGCCCCTGACCGTAGCCTGCGGCGAGGGTGCTATCCAGCTGCTGGAGGTCGTGCCGGAGGGCAAAAAGCCTATGGACGGCACTGCCTTTGCAGCGGGTCTGCGCCTGAAAACGGGGGATAGCCTCTGATGGCCGCAAATCCGCGTGCGGCGGCAGTCGCCGCACTGGTACGGCAGGAGCAGGATGGCTTTTCCAATCTGGTGCTGGACGCAGAACTCAAGCGCCAGAAGCTGGAAGGCCGGGATAAGGCTTTTGCAAGTGCTATTTTCTACACCGTGCTGGAGCACCGCGGCACGCTGGACTATATTCTGGAACAGTTTCTGCCCAAGGGTCTGGCAAAGCTGGATGCACCTGTGCGGGAAATCTTACGCGCTGCGCTGGCACAGGCACGCTATATGCAGGTGCCTGCCTCCGCAGCGGTGAACGAGGCTGTCAAGCTGACCCGCGCCTTTAAAAAATCCAGCGCCGCAGGCCTTGTCAACGCCGTGCTGCGCAAGGCCTGCGGCTATGATTTAGACGCTGCCGTCTTTAAAGACGAGATCCAGCGCCTGATGGTGCTTGGCTCTGCCGGGCGGGATGTGGCGGAATTCCTCCACAAAAATTACCCGGATGAAGCACTGGGCATCCTGACCTATCAGGCCGATGGCGGTTTGACCAGTCTGCGTGCAAACCCCCTCAAGGCCAGCGCTGCACAGCTGTGCGCGCTGCTTACAGAGCAGGGCACAGCAGAGGTACGGCAGGGCATCGTGCCCGGCAGTGTGCTGGCACGTTTTGCGGGCAGCCCGGCAGACAACGAGCTGTTCCGGCAGGGGTACTATCATGTAGAGGGGCAGGCCAGCCAGCTGGCAGCCCTTTGCGTGGGCGCAGCCCCCGGTGAAACGGTGCTGGACCTGTGCGCTGCCCCCGGCGGCAAGACGATTTTGCTGGCCGAGCAGATGCAGGGCAGAGGAAAACTGTACAGCTGCGATGCGGCAGAGAACCGTGTGGGGCTGATCCGCACTGCGGTAGACCGCATGGGCTTTACCGGGGTGCATACCCTTTGTAATGATGCCACCAAACCGAACCCTGCACTGCCCATGGCAGACCGCATCCTGACGGATGTGCCTTGCAGCGGCTTGGGCATTCTGGCAAAAAAGCCGGATCTGCGCTATAAAAAGCTGGAAGCTGACCGGCAGGCAGAACTGCTTGCCACACAGGCGGCAATTCTGGATACCGCCGCGACGCTGCTCAAGGCGGGCGGGCGGCTGGTCTACTCCACCTGCACCATCGACCCGGCAGAAAATCAGCAGCAGATCGCAGCCTTTTTACAGCGCCACCCGGAATTTGCAGTCTGTGCACCGGAGATGCCGCTGCCCGCCGGGATGACGGCAGGGGAGCACGGCTGCCTCTCGGTGCCTACCCGCACCGGCATGGACGGGTTTTTCCTGTGTGTACTGCAAAAAGCCGCCGCAACACAATAACCACGACCTTTGTGGGTCGTATCCTCTTATAGGAGAACAGAATGGAACAAAAACGCTGTATTTCTTCCCTGACGCTGGCAGAATTGACTGCTGAATTGAAAGCGCTGGGACAGCCGGGTTTCCGGGCAAAGCAGATCTTCCACTGGGTACACCAGAAACTGGTCACCGACTTTTCTGCCATGACCGACCAGCCCAAGACCCTGCTGGCAAAGCTGGAAGAAACATTTTATATCGCTGCACCGCAGATCGAGCGCCGTCAGGAGGCTAAAGACGGTACTGTGAAGTATCTGCTGCGCATGGCCGACGGCAACTGCATTGAGACTGTTGTCATGCGTTACCACTACGGCAATACCGTGTGCGTGTCCACGCAGGTGGGCTGCCGCATGGGCTGCCGGTTCTGCGCCTCCACGCAGGCGGGGCGGGTGCGCAACCTTGAAGCAGGCGAGATCTGCTCCGAGATCTACACCGCCCAGAAGGATATCGGCGAGCGCATCTCCCATATCGTGCTTATGGGCATCGGCGAGCCGCTGGACAACTTTGACGAAGTGATGCGCTTTTTGGAGAATATCACCTCGCCCGAGGGCGTCAATATCGGCATGCGCAACATCAGCCTTTCTACTTGCGGCCTTGTACCCAAGATCGACCAGCTGGCGGAGAAAAAGTTGCAGCTCACCCTTTCCATCTCGCTGCACGCACCTACCAACCAGATCCGCAGCAGCATGATGCCGGTCAACGATGCCTACCCGGTGGAGCAGCTGATCCAGACCGTGCGCCGGTATCAGGAGACCACCGGCCGCCGAGTCAGCTTTGAATATTCCATGGTGCGTGGTGTCAATGATTCTGATGTCTGCGCAAAGCAGCTGGCAGACCTGATTCGTGGCATGGGTGCGCATGTAAATCTGATCCCCATCAACCCGGTGGACGGCAGTCCGTATTCCGCCACGGACGCGGCCAATGTGCGCCGGTTCCAGCAAAAGCTCGAAAGCCTTGGCGTAAACGCCACGGTGCGCCGCCGCCTTGGCAGCGAAATCAGCGCCGCCTGCGGCCAGCTGCGCCGTGACGAAATGAACGGCAAGGCATAAATAGAGGGAGAAACCTATGAAACTTGCAGGAAAAACGGATGTAGGACGCGTCCGGCAGGACAATCAGGATGACTACCGTGCCGGGGAACTGCCCGGCGATGCAGCTTGGGCGCTGGTATGCGATGGCATGGGCGGCGCACGCGGCGGGCGGGAAGCCTCGCAGTGTGCGTGCAGCGTCATCGAGCGCTGCTTTCAGGAGCAGTACAGCCAGTGCATCCCCGGCGAAGAGGAGACTTTTCTGAAAAAGGCACTGCTCAGCGCCAACCGCTATGTGTTCCAGAAGGCACTGCGGGAGGAGACTCTGGCCGGCATGGGCACCACTGCTGTTTGCGCGCTGGTGCGCGGCGGCAAGGCCTATCTGAGCCACGCGGGCGATTCCCGCGCCTACCTCTACCGGGACGGTAAGTTGGCGCAGCTGACCCACGACCACTCCTATGTGCAGGAGCTTGTGGACTGCGGCACCATCACGCAGGAGCAGGCAGAGCATCACCCGCAGAAAAACATCATCACCCGGGCGCTGGGTGTAGATTACCGGCTGGATCCGGAGTTCACCACCGTGGCGCTGCGGGCAGGGGATGTTCTGCTGCTGTGCACGGACGGTCTGACCAATGCTGTGCCTATGGAGCAGCTGGAACAGCTGCTGCGCAACGGGTCTTTTTACGACCTGCCGGATGCTCTGATCCGCACCGCCAACGAAAACGGCGGCCCGGACAACATCACCGCCCTGCTGGTGGGGGTGGAGCCGATGGAGGTGCACCATGGATAACCTGATCGGTAAAAGACTGGATGGCCTGTACGAGGTGCAGGAACTGATCGGCTCCGGCGGCATGGCCAATGTATATAAAGCAGTCATGCGGGGACAGAACGGCCCTGTGCCCGCCGGGACTGTTGTGGCCGTTAAGGTGCTGCGGCAGGAGTATATGCACGACCCGGACCTTGTGCGCCGCTTTAAAAACGAGTCCAAGGCCATCTCGCTGCTGAATCACCCCAATATCGTTAAGGTGTACGACGTTTCGGTCAACGACCATCTGCAGTATATCGTTATGGAGTATGTGGACGGCATGACGCTGCGGGAGTACCTCAACGAGCGGGGCGGCAAACTTTCCAGCCGGGAGACCGTGCACTTCATCTCCCAGATCCTCAAGGCGCTGGAGCACGCCCACGCCAACGGCGTCGTGCACCGGGATATCAAGCCCCAGAATATTATGCTGCTGGATAACGGCCAGCTGCGCATGATGGACTTCGGCATCGCCCGTATTTCCCGGGCAGATAATCAGATGCTGGCCGGCAAGGCGATGGGCAGTGTGCATTATATCAGCCCGGAGCAGGCAAAAGGGGACGAGACCGACCGCACCAGTGACATCTACTCGGTTGGCGTCATGATGTACGAGATGCTCTCTGGTCATCTGCCCTTTGATGCTGACAACGTGGTGGAGGTTGCCATCAAGCAGATCTCGGACGAGCCCCGCTCGCTGCATGAGTTGGCACCGGAGGTGCCCTATGCGCTGGTGGAGATCACCGAAAAGGCCATGGCTAAGCTCCCTCAGAACCGCTACCCTTCGGCACGGGCGATGCTGGAAGCACTGGACACCTATGTGCAAAACCCCTCCGTGCTGTTTGAATATCAGTATATTACAGAAGAAGCACCCGAAAAGGTGGTGAAACGTACCATGAATCAGAACCGCGCGATCCGTCAGAACGAACAGCCCGCTCCCCGCAAAAGCGGCAAAAACAAGCCGGGCAAAAAGCACCGCACCGTCTTTTTGCCGGCCTTGTTCGGCATTACTATTGCCTTTGCACTGGCCTGCATGGCACTGTGCTGGATGATCCTGAACGACTCCTCCAACCTGATGAACAACAAGGCCGATGTCACCCTTGGAGACTATATCGGCATGACCAAGGATCAGGCCATGGCCACAGATCAGATCGCATCCGGCCAGATCTCCCCGGAGTGGGAAGAAGAGTACAACAGCAACTACGCCGCCGGTTATATCTATAAGCAGTCGCCGGTATCCGGCCGCACCGTCCGCGAGGGACAAAGCGTGACCTTGACCGTTAGTCTTGGTACCCAGTATGTCACTGTGCCGGATCTGACCAACTATGTGCAGACCGATGCCGAACAGCAGCTCAAGGCACTGGGCGTTTCGGTGCTGGTCACGCAGGCTGTGGATACCACCGTGGCCTCCGGTGCGGTCATCCGCACCGACCCTGCCGCCGGTACGCAGGTAGCGGCAGGCTCTACGGTCATCCTTTATATCAGCCGTCCGCAGGTGTCCACCACCACCAAGGTGCCCTCCCTTACCGGCATGAACGTGAATGATGCCCGCACCCTGCTGGTGCAGAACCATCTGGGTCTTGGCAGCCAGAGCGAAAAATACAGCGACCAGCCCGCAGGTACGGTGCTCAGCCAGAACCCTGCGGCAGGTACTACCGCAAAACTGAACAGCCGCGTAAACGTTGTGGTCAGCGCGGGCGCTGCGCCGGCGCAGGAACCGGAGCAGCCGGGCGGCGAAGGCACTTCTGGTACCACGGGTGAAGGCTCTACCGGCGGCGAGAGCACCGGCGGCAGCAGCGAGTCGAGCTCCAGCAGCTCCAGCAGCTCCACCGGCGGCGGTATTCTGGACTGGTGGTCCTCGCTGCTGGGCTGATGGAGGATGTGCATGAACGGTTATATCGTAAAAGGCATCGGCGGCTTTTACTATGTAAAAACGTCGGATGGCATCGTGGAGTGCAAGCCCCGCGGCATCTTCCGCAAGCAAAAGATCACCCCCGTGGCAGGGGATGAGGTGACGCTGGAAAACGAGAACGGCGCAGCAGTTATTGCGCAGATCGCGCCCCGCAAAAACGTTTTTGTGCGCCCGCCGGTGGCAAATCTGGATGTGCTGTTCCTTGTGGCCAGCACCACCCAGCCTACCCCCAGTACGCTGGTGCTGGATAAGCTTTCCGCCATTGCGGTGGATAAGGGCGTGCAGCCGGTGGTGGTGTGCACCAAAAGTGACCTTGCCGAGGCGGATTTTCTGGCAAATGCCTATGCAAAGTCCACCCTGCCGTTTATCCGCATCGACTATGAAAGCGGCGCGGGACTGGACGAAGTAAAGCAGTGGATCAGCGGCAGATTGTGCGCTTTCTGCGGCAACTCCGGTGTGGGTAAATCCACCCTGTTGAACGCATTGCTGCCGGACGCTGCCCGCGAGACCAGCGCCATCAGCCAGAAGTTGGGACGCGGCCGCCACACCACCCGTGAGGTGACCATCTTTGAAGCCTACGGCGGACGCATTGCCGACACCCCGGGCTTTGCCAGCCTGGAAGCCAACCGCGCCGGATTCATCCCCAAGGAGAATCTGGAGCACGCTTTCCCGGAATTTGGCCCTTATCTTGGGCAGTGCCAGTTTACTGGCTGCTCCCACCGCAGCGAAAAAGGCTGTGCTGTGCGGGCTGCGCTGGCGGAGGGCAAGCTTTCCCAGACCCGGTACGACAGCTACTGCGCCATGTACGATGAGGTAAAGGATGTCAAGGACTGGCAGCGCCCGAAAGTGTAAAACGGAAGGAAGAATAAAATGTCCCGTTGTGTGATCCTTTCCGCCTGCCCGGTGCAGCCGGAACTTAAGCGCTTGCTGCGCAGCGATGATTTTATCATTGCCTGCGATGCGGGCTACCGCAACTGCGAACGGCTGGGCTGCAAGCCGGATATCATTGTAGGCGATTTTGATTCCGCTCCCTGTCCGCAGCAGGATGCGGACGATATCGTTGTGTTGCCCCACGTCAAGGACGACACCGATACCGAGTATGCCGCAAAGCTTGCTGCGCAAAAGGGCTTTGACGAGGTGCTTTTGCTGGGTGCACTGGGCGGCAAGCGAGTAGAGCACACCCTTGCAAACCTGTGCACCGGCCTTGGGCTGGAGCAGCGCGGCATCCGTGCCGCCTTGCAGGACGAGCGTTCCCGCATCACCTTTGTGTTGCCGGGCGAGAGCCGTTGCTATCCCAAGGAGGATTTCTTCTACTTCTCGGCTTTTCCCATGGAGGGACGCGCCGAGGGCGTGTACGAAAAAGGCTCCTTCTATGAGCTGGAGGATGCCGTGCTCACAGCAGGCTATCCGCTGGGCGTGAGCAACGAGTACGCTGAAGGCTCAAGCTGCATCACCGTCAGCACCCGGCAGGGTGCGCTTGTGGTGGTGGAGACTATCGCAGATTGAACTATCGTCGGAACATTTTTGCCTGCCAGACGCTATAATGGGGTAAACATAAGCGAAAGGCGGGGTGGAGATGCAGGTAGTGGTCATTCGCAGCCCGAAAGCGCTGTGCGGCATTCTGCGCAAGCTGTTCGGCATTCGCAAAGAGAACTGAATCCATGAAAGACCGGTGTGTGGCAAAATTGCTGCACACCGGTCTTTTGCTGTCGGCATACCGCCGCCTGCCGCCGCATACACTCTTACGGAAACGGACAGGGAAAGGAGCACACTGCACATGGAACTGAAGATATTCCGGGACACGCTGCCGCAGGGCGGGGCGGGCTGTACCGTAAAAGCAGAACTTCCGCTGGAGACCGAGATTCGCATTTCGGATGATCTGCCGCCAGTGGGCAAACTGGTCAAATGCTTTGTCCGCCCGGTGGTACTGCAGCGGCAGCTGCAGCCGGGCAGGCTTACCTTAGAGGGCTATCTTCGCTGCACGGTGTTTTACCAGAGCGAAGCAGAAAAAGGCCTGTGCCAGACTGAGCAAAAGCTGCCCTTCACCCGACAACTGGAACTGCCGGAACTTGCCTTTACGGCATGGACAGCCGTGGTGGAAGGGCAGACAGAGTATCTCAACACCCGCGCGGCAGACCCGCGCCGCATTGAGGTGCGGGGTGCCTATGGGTTGGTGGTCACGGTGCATACCCAATGCAAGACCGAGGTCATCACCGCACTTGCGGATGGCGGCATCGAGCAGCAGCTGCGCACCCTGCAAGGCGTGCGCAGTGTGGCCGTGCTGGATAAGCTGGTTACCTTAGAGGGAGAGCTTGTCTTTGCAAAGCCCCCGGCGGCTGTACTGGATATTACCGGCAACGCCTGTGTGGCAGAGGTAAAGCTTCTTGCCGGAAAGGCTGTGGTTAAGGGGGAACTGCGGGTGCAGTGTGCATGGCGGGCAGAAGGGGACACTGCCCTGCAAAGTCAGGCGGCGGCGCTGCCCTTCCAGCAGGTGATAGATCTTGAGGGCATCACCGAGGATTGCCGCTGCCTGTGCGTGGCAGAGCCGGTGGGCTTTACCCTGTCGCAGGCAGAAAGCGCCGCCGCCCAGCTGACGACGAATGTCATGCTGCACCTACGGGCATGGCGCAGCTACCAGCTGCAAGTGGCGGTGGATGCTTTTTCTACCCGGTTTGAAACGGAGCTCACACCGCAGCCGCTTGTCACAGAACAGCTGCTCTGCACCCTGAACGATACCGCCACCGCCACAGGCTCCGGCCCGCTGCCGGATGCAGGGGCGCAGCTGCGGGCCTGCTTTGTGCACTATGGCCCGCAGCAGGCCGTTAAAAAAGGGGAGGGCTGGGCACTTGCCGCCAAAGCGGTGGTAACAGCCCTTGCGGAGAATACCCTCGGTGAGTTGGAAAGCTACGAAAAAACCTTGGAGGTCGCCATCCCACTGTCCATTACGTCGCCGGAGGGAACAGTGCTTGTGTCGGAATGCTGGTTGAGCACTGAAAACGTGCAATGCACCTGTGCGGGCGGCACGCTGGAAGCTACTATCACAGTGCGGGCAGAGGGCACGATTTTAGGCTGCACCACCAGCCCGGTCATCGGCAGCATCACCCTTGGCGACCCGCTGCCCGATACCGACCCCGAGATCGCGCTGCGAATCTACTACGCGCAGGCCGGGGAGGAGCTGTTCGCAGTGGCCCGGCGGTTCCATGTGGCGCCGGCGCAGATCCTTGCGGCGAATCAGCTGGAAGAGGAACTTGCCAGTCTGCCGCAGGCACAGCGGCTGCTGATCCCGGTCACCTGAGCTGCAAACTTAACTGTACCCCTTTCCCGGATGGCACAAGCTGCCGCGCCGGGGAGGGGGATTCTTTTTGCCTGTGCCTGCGCAGAAAAAAGCAGCACAAAGATTTACTAAAAGTCACTATAAAAGGGCGCTTAAAATAAAACGAATTATCGATATAAAATACAAGCAAATATACGTTTAGTATCTTTTATAAGTGATTATAAATCAACATGTAAACTGTACTGGTATCGATTTCAAAGCGTGAGAGCGCTTCAAGAATACGATTTGTATTTTACGCTTTGCAGAGCGTCTATGGATGTGGTATACTAAGGAAGATACAAACGAAAACGACTACCGCTTGCCTGCCGTGTCCGGTGTACAGCACAGTTTCTGTCGGGAAAGCAGCACGGCGGGCAGCAAAATGATATCGCAGGAGAGTGGAACATTTGGAACTGGAACAGGCTAAAAAGCGCGTGGAAGAGCTGCGCGCAGTTATTGAGAAAAACAACCGGCTTTACTACGATCAGGATGCACCGGAACTGGAAGATTTTGAATACGATGCCCTGACGCGGGAATTGAAGGAACTGGAAGCACAGTTTCCCCAGCTGATCACAGCAGCATCGCCCACCCAGAAGGTGGGTGGCACCGCCAGCAGCAAACTGCCCAAGGTGACCCATGCCGTCAAGATGGAAAGTCTGTTGGATGCGTTTTCTTTTGACGAGCTGCGGGACTTTGACCGCCGCGTCCGCGAGGCCGGAGTAGAACCGGAATATGTTGTGGAGATCAAGATCGATGGTCTTTCCTGCAGCTTGGAGTACGAGAACGGACAGTTTGTCCGTGCCTCCACCCGTGGTGACGGCGTGGTGGGTGAGGACGTCACCGCAAATGTGCGCGCCATCCGCAGCATCCCCAAGACCCTTAAAGACGCACCGGAGTTTCTGGAGGTGCGCGGCGAGGTGTATATGCCCCACGAGGCCTTTCAGCACCTGTGCGCCGAGCAGGAATTACAGGGCGCTGCGCCCTTTAAAAACCCCCGCAATGCAGCTGCCGGATCTCTGCGGCAAAAGGACGCCCGCATCACCGGCAGCCGTGGGCTTTCCATCTTTGTGTTCAACGTGCAGCAGATCCGGGGCAAGACCCTAACCAAGCACTCCGAAAGTCTGGATTACCTCAAGAGCCTCGGCTTGCCTGTATCGCCGCGTTACCATGTAGTGCACGATATCGAGGACGCCATTGCTGAAATCGAGAACATCGGCCAGAACCGTGCCAAGCTGGATTTTGACATGGACGGTGCCGTTATCAAGGTGAACGATTTTGCGCAGCGGGAGCTGATGGGTTCTACCAACAAATTCCCGCGCTGGGCCATCGCCTTCAAGTACCCGCCGGAGGTCAAGGAGACCACCCTGCGCAGCATCGAGGTTGCCGTGGGACGCACCGGCGTGCTTACCCCCACCGCCTGCTTTGACCCGGTGTTTCTGGCAGGCACTACGGTAGCCCGCGCTACCCTCCACAACGAGGACTTCATCCGGCAGTTCGGGCTGTGCATCGGGGACACCATTCAGGTGCGCAAAGCGGGCGATATCATCCCGGAGGTCATCGGGGTCACCCATCATGCAGAGGGAGCTGAACCCTACACTATGCCCACGGTCTGCCCCTCCTGCGGTGCGCCGGTAGTGCATCTGGAGGACGAAGCTGCCCTGCGCTGTGTAAACCCGGAGTGCCCGGCACAGGCACTGCGCAATATCATCCATTTTGCCTCCCGGGATGCCATGGACATCGAGGGTCTGGGCGAGGCGGTGGCCACCCAATTGGTGGAAAAGGAACTGGTGCATTCCGCAGCAGATATCTACACACTGACCCGGGAGCAGCTGCTGGAACTGGACAAATTCAAGGAGAAAAGCGCAGACAATCTGTTACAGGCCATTACCGCCTCCAAGCAGAACAATCTGGATAAGCTTTTGTTCGGCTTTGGCATTCGCAATATCGGTGATAAGGCGGCGGTGCTGCTGGCAGAGCATTTCGGTACGCTGCAAGCCATCCGGGAAGCCACCGCTGAGCAGATCAGCGAGATCGACGGCTTTGGCGGCGTGATGGCGCAAAGCGTGGTGGAATTCTTTGCCAAGGAAGGTACCACTGATCTTGTGCACCGCTTGGCAGATGCGGGGGTCAATATGCAGTGGAAGGGTGAACCGAAGGGAGACAAACTGGCGGGAAAAACGCTAGTGGTCACCGGTACACTGGAGACCCTCTCCCGCAACGAAGCGGAAGCGTTGATCGTGAAAAACGGCGGCAAAGCCAGCGGCTCGGTCTCCAAAAAAACAGCCTATGTTGTGGCCGGTGCAGCGGCGGGCTCCAAGCTGACCAAGGCACAGGCGCTGGGCGTGCCGGTGCTGACCGAGCAGGAATTTCTTGCTATGCTGCAGGATGTTCCGGTAGAACAGGAAACGACCTGAAGAACCTCCCTGAATGCCGGAATATAAGTAATTTCAAAAGCTTCTGCAATGCTGTTGCAGGGGCTTTTTTGTTTTCTGATTCACGGTTCTAAGAACGCACAAAGCGCATACAATGCTAGCACAAAGCTTTCGTGGAAGGAGGAACCAAAGTGGACGAGTATTACCGGGCCGTCAGAGCCCTTCCCGCTTGGCTGGCAACGTTACTGGCACAGCTGCCCGCACAAACGGCAGCGTGCGTACAGGAACTGCGGCTGCGCACTGGCTGTGCGGTCACATTTACCGTGCAAGGACGGCAATGCCCTGCTTCTGCACTGCCGGGCTGTCCTCCAATACTGGCTGCAATGCGGCTGGACGCGCTGCAAATAGAGGAGATATTCTACACACTTTGCAACGGCTCAGTGCACACCCACGAAAAGGAGCTTGCCGAGGGCTACCTGACCACTGCTGCCGGCAACCGCGTGGGCGTGGCAGGGCAGTTCGTGCAGCGGGAAGGGCAGTGCATCGCCCTGCAAAAGGTCACATCGCTCAATCTGCGTATCGCACGCAGCTGCAACATTCACCTGCCGCTGGAGCTGGACAAGCTGCTGGAGCAGCATTTTACCGGGATGCTGGTGGTGGGAGAGCCCGGCAGCGGCAAGACCACCCTGCTGCGCACCATTGCCCGGACGCTGGCAGAGCGGCAGCATCTGGTGGCAGTGATCGATGAGCGGGGCGAACTTTTCCCGCCGGAGCAGTCTCTGCCGCCGCTGGAGCGCATTGGCGGGGTGGATAAAGCCCGCGCCGTCCAGATGGCGCTGCGCACGCTGGCACCGCAGGTGATTTTGCTGGACGAGCTGGGCAGTCTGGAGGAAACGATGGCACTGGAACAGGGCTTTTTCAGTGGGGTGGACTTTATTGCCAGCCTCCATGCGCCGGACGCTGCACAGGCGCAGTGCCGCCCGCAAGTACAGGCTCTGCTGCAACGCGGGATGCTGCGGCAGCTGGTCGTCCTTGCCGGGCGGGAGACGCCAGGCTGCATCCGGGAAGTGTGCGCCGTATGAGTGGCCTTCTGCGCGGGTTTGGTCTGATTTTGCTCCCACTGTGTGGTTGGCTAGCGGGGGACGCAGTACAAGCCAGAACGACTCTGCATCTTACTGCGTTGCAACATACCATCGAGTTGCTGCAACGCATCCGGCAGGAGATCCAGTACCGCCGGGCAGATCTGCAAAGCCTTTATCGGCAGCTTTGCCGCGAGGGGCTGTTAGCGCAAACTCACGGCGGCACATTGCAGCAGCTGCCTGCGCCGGAACGGCTCTCTGCGGCAGAGCGCGCCTGTTTCACAGAGTGTTTCGATGGTCTTGGCCGCGCAGAGGCCGCACAGGAATGCGAACGGCTGGGCTACTATACGGCGCGGTTTGAGGACTATTTACAGCAGGCGCGCCGCACAGCGCAGCAGCAGGCTGGTCTGCCGCACCGTCTTGGGCTGGCGGGCGGCATGATGCTGGCACTGCTCTTTTTGTAAAGGCTACACGGAACAAAGGAGAAACGGATGGATATCGAACTTGTGTTCAAAATTGCAGCTATCGGCATCATTGTGGCGGTGCTCAACCAGTTGCTCATCCGCTCCGGGCGGGAGGATCAGGCCATGATGACCACGCTGGCGGGGCTTGTGGTGGTGCTTTCCATTCTCGTCAAACAGATCAGTGCCCTGTTTGCCACAATCCGCTCTCTGTTTGCGCTATGAGCGCGGCAGTTCCGGTGTTGGTGGCACTGTTGCTGGCAACCTTTGCCGGTATTCTGCTGCAGCGGTACTCCCCGGCGTTTGCACTGCTGCTTTCGCTGGGTGCTGCGGTGTGGTTGCTGCTCCGTCTGGCGCAGCCGCTGCGCGGGGTACTGCAAGCATTGGTACAGCTGGGGCAGCGCACCAATGCACAGGCCTTTTCCTGCCTTTTGCGCAGTGCAGGGATTTTGCTGCTGGCAGATTACGTCCGCACCCTCTGCGAGGAAGCCGGAGCGGATGCCCTTGCATGGTGCGCCGGGCTGGCGGGGCGGTGTCTCGTACTGGCGGCAGTATGGCCGCTGCTGGAACAGATATTCCAGACGATCTGGGGGTTGGCGGGATGAAAAAACGCGGCCTTATCATTTGCATGGCAGCGCTGGGTTTTCTGTGCAGCAAAACCGCTCTGAAAGCTGTGGCTGCGGAAGCCGCACCGTGGCAGACTTATCTTGACAAAGCACCTGTACAGGCCGAGCAATTTTCGGCAGATCCGCTGGGCACATTGCTGCGTTTGTTTGCTGCCGAGCCAGTGCAATTGCTGCGGGAAGTGCCGCAGCAATATACCGCTGTTCTGCTGTTTTTATCTCTGGCGGCCGGGCTTGCATTTCTCTTACAGGATACAGCCGACAGAGCACTGCTGGAACTGGCTGCTGCCGGTGGCTGCGGCGTTCTATTGTGGCAGGAGCTGGACAAGCTTGCCGCTGTCCTGTGCACCCGGATGGCTGGGTGGAAAAGCTATCTGCTGGGCTTTTTGCCGGTATACAGCGGCGTGCTGGCAGCTGGCGGCGAATGGAACGCCGGAGCTGCCGCAAATGGCTTTCTGCTCACGGTGCTGTGCTTTATCGCACAGGCGGTCACTCTCTGGCTGCAACCGCTGCTGCGCAGCTACCTTGCCATCAGCATGGCCTGCGGCATCAGCTCCCGCAAAAGCCTGTCCGAGGGCTGCACCCTGACCGGGCGGCTGTTGCGACAGGCCATCGGCTGGGCGGGTAAAGCGTTCGCCGCCCTGATGAGCCTGCAGCGCGTAGTCACGGTGCAGCTGGATCGTTCTGCCTCTCGTCTGGGACAGCTGCTGACCGGCAGCGTGCCCATTGTGGGACAGGCGCTGAGCAGCGCGGCAGACGCAGTGCTGGCCGGGATGCAGCTACTCAAAAGCGCCCTTGGCATTGCCGCATTGCTCAGCATCGGGGCAGAATTTGTGCCATTGTATCTCGGGCTTCTGGTGCATCTGTTTTTTCTGTCCTGCTGCGGCTGGCTTGCCGGGATCGGAGGGCTGGAGCATTGCCATAAACTGCTGCAATGCTTTGCCGAAGCCGTGCGCTGCATGGCGGCAGTTACAGCTTTGTTTTTCATGTTGTTTGTGGTGGGCATCGTGCTGCTGATGCTGACAGGAGGTGGTTAGATGCAGGCGTTTCAGCGGGCTGCGGCAGTGTTCTGCATGGCGTGCATCGGGGCGGAACTGGTCAGCCTTTTTGGCGGGCAAAGCTGGGCTGGCCGGTGCATAAAAGCCGTAGCCGGGCTATATATTTTAGCAGTCCTTCTTGCGCAGTTGCCACACCTGCCGGGCAAGGTTATGACCGATTTTTCGGGGAATACAACCCCGGCGGCCACGTTCGCTGCACAGTCGGATGCACTGGAAACGGAGATCCTGACTGAGACCAAGGCTCAACTGGAAGAGTATTGCACTGCACAGTGCCGACAGCAATTCGGGTTGGATATTCGTGTGACGGTCACGCTGAAAAAAGTCGGGCAGCAGGTTGTGGTAAAAAAAGCTGTTGCTGCCTTTCCGGCGGACTGCACCGCTGCACAAAAACAGGCGGTGCTCAGCTTTTTGCAGCAAACGCTGGGCACCGCTCCTACGGCGGCGGAGGAGAGCGCACCATGAAGAAGGATGAATTGCTTTCCACGTTACACCCTCTGCAAAACAGCAAAAAGCGCACCTCGCTGGCGGTGGCGGTCGGTGTGCTGGCAATGCTGCTGCTTTTGCTGTCGGAGCTTTTACCCAACGGGAACACGCAGAAAGCGGCGGCATCCACCGCCCAAACAGCTACCGTCAGCCAGTACCAGACACAGCTGGAACAGCAGCTGGAAGGACTGATCAGCCAGCTGCAGGGAGCAGGGCGCACCACGGTCATGGTGACCCTGACCACCGGAGAAGAGACCGTCTATGCACTGGACACCCAGACCGGGGATATGCGGCAGCAGGAGACCCATGTTCTTTTACAGGATGGCTCTGCGCTGGCTGAGACTACCTATCTGCCGCAGGTCTGCGGGGTCGCCGTGCTGTGTGAAGGCGGGGGAGACGTCCGGGTTGCAGCCCGCATTACCGAGCTGCTGCATTCGCTGCTGGATTTGCCCACAAACCGCATCTGCGTGGAGCAGCGCAAGCGCTGAGCCGCTGCTTTTATCAAGTGCCGAAACAGTTTACCAAAAACCAAAGGAGGAAACGTTTTATGAGAGCACTTTCCAGAAATACCCGCAGGGTCACCGCCCTGACACTGGCGGCAGCGCTGGTCATTGCCGTCTACTTAAACTGGCAGTATGCCCGGGAGGATATCACCCCGCAGACAGAGGAAGACACCCTTATGGTCTCGGCAGAGCCGGTGGAAGCAGATGCGGAGACCACCATCACGGATGCACTGCCCACAGAGGCAGAGGCAGCCTCGGGTGTCAACAAAAACTATGGCGAAGCGCAGCTGGTCAGCGTAGCAAACGACAGCGGCACCCGCTTTTTTGAACAGGCTCGGCTCAAGCGGGAAAAGGCACACGATGAAGCAATGGACACCCTGCAAAAGAGCCTGAAGTCCTCCTCCCTGACAGCGGAGGAGAAAAAGGAGTACACCGCACAAATGGCGGCAGGGCTGGAGGATCTGAATGCGGAAAATGAGATTGAGACACTGGTGCGCGCCAAAGGTTTTGCGGATTGCCTGTGCTTTTTACAGGCAGGGCGGGCAGACCTGACCGTGATGACGGCAGGCGAGCCGCTCACGGCGGCACAGGTGGCGCAGATTCGGGATGTGGTGATGAACAAAAGCAGCGTGACTGCTCAGAATATCACGGTGGTGGAGGTAAAATAAGCGCTCTTTATTTATGCTGACACCCCGGCAGCGCAGGGGCAGCTTTTCTTGCAGGCAGAAAGCTGTATGCACTGCCGGGATGCCATTCCGTGCTGATTTCCATCTTCTTTTCCAAACAAGTATTGAAATTGCCCCCGCATTGATGGTATAATAACTCTATCAAAAATGAATGCTGCGCGCCTTTATGCACTGCACAGGGCGCGTTTGAACACAAAAGGCAGGCACGGCAGACCGGTTTCAGTGCTTTGCAACCGCCGCCGGAGCAGCCTTTGGATGGAGGACAGCACAATGGATTTACAGAACATGGATCTTCAGGGCGGCAGCCTTCAGATTTCGACCGAGGTCGTGGGCAAGATCGCCCGCTGCGCCGCTCTGGAAGTGGACGGCGTTGCCGAGGTATCCTGCGGCGTGCAGAACAAAAAGCTGAAAAGCCTGCTGGAATCTGCCAGCATCCAGCCGCCTGTGGCGGTGGAGATGCGGGACGGCACGGCCAGCATCACCCTGCACCTGATGATGAAGTTCGGCGCACGGATCCCCTCTGTGGCTGAAAAGGTACAGGAGAACGTCAAGTCTGCCGTGCAGAACATGACCAATGTGACGGTCAGCCGCGTGGATCTGGTCATTGCAGGCCTTGCAGAGGCGCAGTGACAAATTTGGCAAAAAATCATATCAGAAACGATCCTCCTCCCGGTACGCCCGGCGGGGAGGGTTTGTATTGCGAAAGGAACATTATGGAAAACATTCTGCCCCGTAGAGAAGCCCGTGAAAACGCCTTTTTGCTGGCATTTTCGCAGACCTTTGGTGACATTCCTCTGGCCGAGGCACTGTCCAATCACGCCGAGAACGACGAGGAGCATCCCGTGGACGCCTTCAGCCGTCTGTTGCTGAACGCCTACTACGATCATTCCGCAGAGGTGGATGACGAGATCCGCTCCCATCTGCGCAACTGGACCATGGAGCGTCTGCCCCGCGTCAGCCTGACCGTGCTGCGTCTGGCCGTGGCCGAGATGCTGTTCGGCGGCGAGAACAAGCCCGGCGTTGCCATCAATGAGGCTGTGGAGCTGACCAAGAAGTACGGCGCGGGCGAGGACTATCAGTTTGTGAATGGCCTGCTGGGTGCTGTGGCACGCGACCACGGCCTGAGTGATGAAGCCGTCGCGGAGTCGGCTGAACAGTGAGCCGTTATACGCTCGGGGTCGATACAAGCAACTATGCAACCTCTCTGGCAGTTTTTGATACAGCCGGGGAGGTTGTTTGTGCAAAAAAGCGCTTTTTGCCGGTAAAAGCCGGGCAGCTTGGCCTGCGGCAGAGCGATGCGCTGTTCCATCATACAGCAGCTCTGCCGGAGATGCTGCAGGAGCTGGCGCAGGAATTCGACCTGACAAAAATAGATGCCGTAGGTGTTTCGCAAAAGCCGCGCCCTGTGGAAGGCAGCTATATGCCCTGCTTTCTGGCTGGTGTCAGCGCGGCGACTGCCTTTGCGGCGGCGCGGGATATACCGCTGATCCATACAACCCATCAGCAAGGTCACGCTGCTGCGGCACTGTATGCCGCAAAGGGCGAGGCACTGTTTTCCCAGAAGGTGCTGCTGTTCCATATCTCCGGCGGCACCACAGATCTTTTGCTGTGCGATCAGGTGCGTACCATCACCACCCTTGGCACCAGTACCGATCTGTACGCCGGTCAGGCGGTGGACCGCGTAGGCGTGCGGTTGGGCTTTGGTTTCCCCGCAGGGGCAGAGGTCTCCCGCCTTGCTGCGCAGTGCACCGAGGAGATCCGCCCCAAGTCCAGCGTAAAGGGGCTGCAATGCAGCCTTTCCGGGCTGGAAAACCAGTGCAACGCCCTGCTCGCTGCCGGTAAAGCGCCGGAATACGTCTGCAAGTACTGCCTGCTTTGTGTGGCAGATACTGTTGTCCGCATGACAAAGGCCGCACAGAAGGAATACCCCGGTCTGCCGGTGGTCTGCGCCGGCGGCGTGATGAGCAGCGATATCATCCGCACATGGGTGCAGCAGCGGCTGCCGCAAGTCTATTTTGTGCCGGGGCAGTATTCCAGTGATAACGCCATCGGCGTGTCTATTCTTGCTGCACGGGAGGCCGGTCTATGGCTGATGTGATCTCGGTCTCAGAGCTGAACCATTATGTCAAAACGCTGTTGGATGTGAACGATGGCTTGTTTGATCTTGCCCTGCGTGGCGAGATCGCAAACTTTGTGCAGAACGCCCGCAGCGGTCACTGCTACTTTTCTCTGCGAGATGAAGCTTGCAGCGTAAAGGCAGTGATGTTCCGCACCGATGCCCGCCGTCTGGCATTTCGCCCGGAGGAGGGAATGCGGGTGGTGGTGCGCTGCCGCGCTACCCTCTACGAGCGGGACGGCGCGTTTCAGGTCTATGTGAACGAGATGTTCCCGGATGGTCTGGGCGCAGCACAGCTTGCACTGGAACAGCTGAAGGCCCGGCTGGAAAAGGAAGGTCTGTTCGACCCGGCGCAAAAAAAGCCGCTGCCCGCATACCCCAAATGTATCGGTGTCGTCACCAGCAAAACAGGGGCGGCATTGCAGGATATCCGCAACGTGATCAGCCGCCGCTGGCCGTCCGTCCGACTGTTGTTGTGCCCGGTAACGGTGCAGGGTTTTGAGGCCGCCCGGCAGATCGCCGCCGCCATCCGCACGCTGGATCAGAGCGGACGGGTGGACGAGATCATCGTGGCCCGTGGCGGCGGCAGCAGGGAAGACCTGTGGGTGTTCAACGCCGAGGAGATCGCCCGGGCGGCATTTTGCTGTAAAACGCCGCTGATCAGTGCCATCGGACACGAGATCGACTACACCATTCTGGACTTTGTAGCCG
>ERZ1034626.707-NODE-707-length-23830-cov-77.411314_pt1 | contig 23830 bp, 19 predicted proteins | sample MGYA00520652_ERZ1034626 | MGnify/ENA primary metagenome ERZ1034626 (study PRJEB33766, sample SAMN09781765) | gut metagenome | biome: gut microbiome | host: Homo sapiens | place: Madagascar | study: EMG produced TPA metagenomics assembly of the PRJNA485056 data... | reverse complement strand
ATACAATCCACGTATGGATAGCATCATTACTTGCTTATTTTTTTCTACTTTTGCACTATTATGAAGAAGTTATTGATCATATTGGGAATAGAAATATCTATGTTTTTTTTATTATATGTTTGAAGATTATGAAGAAGTTATTATTGTTTATTGCTGGAATCTCAATCCTGTTTTTAGCAGGTTGTTACAATGGAAAACAGAGCCATGGCAATGAGGTCATAGGAGACAGTGTCACTACAGATCCTCCATTGGGTTATGTCATAGAGTTAAAGCCTTTGGGAAATTTCTCCCATCAGGAGGCTGAACAGTTGAGAGGAGAACTCGTGAAGCAGTTGGGTATCATTTTCAATACGATACCAAAGGTTTGGTTAGAAGCTTCTGTATTTGTAGGAGACAAGAAAGAAATACCTGCCTCATGTCTCTACAAACCAAGAAACAGGTATTGGGCTGGGGGGATCCTGAAAATGTTGCATGACGAGCATGGAGGTAATGATGAAATCGTAACGATAGGTTTGACGCATCGAGACATCTCTACTTCTATTCATGGACAATACAACTATGGAATCATGGGATTGGGTTTCCGGCCAGGTGACGCCTGTGTGGTTTCAACCTTCCGATTGAAACGAAAGGATGACTTATGGAAAGTAACAATCCATGAATTCATGCATTCTCGCGGCTTGCCGCATTGCAAAAAGGATAATCCGAAGTGCCTGATGCAGGATGCCCATGGGAAGAATACCTTCTACATGAAACATGGATTGTGTGAGGATTGCAAGAAGTCTTTGGGTAAAATGATGTAAGGAAGACGCCCTTCGTTAGAATGTTACTGCTAACGAAGGGCACTTGTTACTCATTTTATTTGGAATAACCATATTTTTCAGATGATTTTTATATTATCGTGCCTTGAATATAATCCAAGGCACGATTTTTTGATATTTCTTATGAGGATGCTGGGCATCATCGCCTATATTATGCGGTTTGCCATCGGGGGTGCGATAGAAACTGTGGCTCTTGCCACCGGTGATGTAGATAGCATCGGCGAAACCGTATTCGCGCAGGGCATCGGCGAAATCCCAGAGGGTTTCGGGATGACGGGTCTCTATATAATATAGGTGGTCGTCGGAAGTTCTTGCCAAGGCACGGCGCTCCACCTTGCCGTGAAGCTGGAACTTGGCTGGCAATACTCCATCTGATACCAAAATAAACTGGCGGAAGAAACTGCCGCCCCGTTCCTCTACATAATCCTTCACCTTGTCGCTTCTCGAAATTCCCAGCACGATGTTGCCATTCGCCATCGCACAATAGCCCAGGCGGGAAACATCCGATGCCAGTTCCTTGCCGTTCATCACCAGACTGCCCAGATATTCGTTGGTGCTGGTGTGGTCGGCACTTCGGCTGTACGTCCATACACTCATGTCGGTGGTATCAGGTTCTACCAGGGAAATTTCGGCTTGCAGATTTTCCAGACGATACATGTTGAGCGCTACGCCCAGGATGGAATCGGAAGATAACGTGATGGCAGGCTTGCCGCCTTTGTGACGGGCAGCCAGTTTCTGAATGTTCTCTTCGGGCGTTACCGATACAGGTACACCTATATTATAATAGTAATTATAGAGTCGCCAACCGGCGTATACAGAAAAGCAGAACACCACGGATGCGAAGATGCTGAGGGCTATCCATCTCCATTTATGGGGATGAGGATGGGGAGCTCTTTCAGACGTTGAGGCTGAAGAATCCTCTGTGTCTGATATAGGCGCATTCTGCTCGATGATGATATCCGAGTCATCATCTACTATAATGAGTCCCTTTTTGTTGTCTTTATCGAAGTCCTGGATGAAAATCTTATCGTCGTTCATGAGTTACCTCCTTCCTTTTCTAAAGTTAATTCTTCTTCTGTATCCAATTTTTCTTTCAGATTTTTAAGTGCATCTTTGGATGCCTTGATGAGGATATCTTTTTTCAGTCGGCTATTGGAGAGAATGATTCTCTGAAGTCCTGGGTTTACCTTGAAGATATAGTCGCAATTGATGATGAGGCTTTTGCCTACTCGATAGAACGGACTGTAGTTGAGGGCGGTCAACTTGTCCATCAGGTCGTGCAACTGGCTAATTACATTTTCTTTTTTGCCGTTGGCAAGGAATATGTCGGAGTAGTTTCCATCGCCTTTGATGAAAATAATCTCATCGGTTGGAATCCGGATGATTTCGCTATTGGTTGTTATTTTAAGCCATTCCATATTTTCTTTCTTCTGTTATTTGTAGGCAAAGGTACAAGTTTTCTTTTGAACTACCAAACGTAATAGCAACTATTTTTTCTCCATTTTCTTGCGAATTCTAGCAGAAAAGTAAGCAAAAAAGATAAAATTGCAGCAAAAAGCAATAATTTTTGGGATTTTATGCTTGATATTGTAGAAAAAGTCTTAACTTTGCAGCGGATTTGAGAGGATAAGCGGTTTTTGGCTGACAAAACGGTGAAAGATCATCGGGCTGGAAGATGAAAGATCATCGGGCTGGAAAGGAGCACCCTTCTTTTCCATAAGATTCACTTATAACAACTTTATAAATTAAAAGATTCGATTATGAAAGTAGCAATTGTTGGTGCAAGTGGCGCAGTAGGACAGGAATTCTTGCGTATCCTTGCTGAGAGAAATTTCCCAATGGATGATTTGGTGTTGTTTGGTTCTGAGCGTTCTGCCGGACGAAAATACAACTTCAAGGGAAAGGACTATGAGGTCAAACTTTTGCAGCATAACGATGACTTTAAAGATGTCGATATTGCTTTCACGTCTGCTGGTGGTGGCACCTCTGAGGAGTTTGCCGAGACAATCACTAAGTATGGTGCGGTGATGATAGATAACTCAAGTGCTTTCCGTATGTGTGACGATGTTCCTTTGGTAGTGCCAGAGGTGAACGCCGAGGATGCCCTCAACCGCCCTCGTGGCATCATCGCCAACCCTAACTGTACCACCATCATGATGGTAGTGGTATTGAAGCCTATCGACGACTTGAGCCATATCAAGAAGATTCACATCTCTTCTTATCAGAGTGCCTCTGGTGCCGGTGCAGCAGCCATGGCTGAGCTTCAGCAGCAGTACAAGGAACTTGTGGAGACAGGAGAGGCTAAGACTATCAATAAGTTCCCACATCAGTTGGCTTACAACGTGATTCCTCAGATTGACAAGATGACTCCTAACGACTATACCAAGGAGGAGATGAAGATGTACAACGAGACTCGTAAGATTATGCACTCCGATGTTCGCACCAGTGCTACTTGTGTTCGTGTATCTTCTCTTCGTTCTCATTCAGAGAGCGTATGGTTTGAGACAGAGAAGCCATTGAGTGTAGAGGAAATCCGCAAGGCTTTGGAGGCAGCTCCAGGCGTAACCGTAAAGGACGATCCTCAGAACTACGTTTATCCAATGCCATTGGAGAGCGCAGGCAAGGATGATGTCTATGTAGGTCGTATCCGTAAGGACTTGGCTGATGACAACGGCAACACCTTGTGGCTCACTGGCGACCAGATTCGCAAGGGTGCAGCCCTTAATGCTGTCCAGATAGCAGAATACCTCATCAAGGTAGGTAATGTAAAGTAATCCCTTATATATTATAAATAAGGTATATCAGATAAGAAGCGGATGCTTGGCAAGAGAAAGAGCCGAGCATCCGCTTTTTTCTTAATTGAAATCTTATAAAAAAAGCAAAAAGATAGATGGGACTTTTGGCTATTTAATATATAATGATTACCTTTGTGACAAATTTAAAGTTGAACTTTAAAATTGTCACAGTAATGGATAAGGAATTGATAAAAAGAACATTAGATGATGTTATTTCTCGAATGTTTAGGTTTTTATCAGTAATTACGCTTACCATTTTGTCTAATCCTACCATTAAGACGAAGACACCGAAACTTTATTTCTATGATGTCGGGTTGGCTGCTTGGTTGATGGGTATCATCGTTACTAGCTATGGTGTGAAGAAGTACATATAAGTATAGATTATTATGATAGAAAGATTCAAGCTCTTGCTTCGGGAGATGAACCGAGGCATCTATGAGAAAGAGACAGAAATATCGCTCTCGCTACTTGCCGCTTTGGCAGGCGAGAGCATTATCCTTTTGGGACCTCCGGGTGTGGCGAAGAGTATGGTGGCTCGCCAGTTGAAGAACGCCTTTCGGGATGCTCACAGTTTTGAGTATCTCATGTCACGCTTTTCCACACCGGATGAGATCTTTGGTCCTGTGAGTATTCAGAAGTTGAAAACTTCGGATACTTACGAACGTGCGGTGGATGGGTATCTGCCTACAGCCGATGTGGTCTTTCTCGATGAGATTTGGAAGGCGGGACCGGCTATCCAAAATACGCTCCTCACCGTCATCAATGAAAAGATATTCCGCAATGGTAATCGGGAGATGCACCTTCCGTTGAAACTCCTCGTGGCGGCAAGTAATGAGTTGCCTGCCAAGGGCGAGGGATTGGAGGCACTATGGGATCGATTCGTGATTCGCATAGAGAGCCGACCGATCAAGATGGAGAAGAACTTCCGGGCGATGCTCTTGGAAGTGAAGAGCAGTTTAGAAGTGAAGAGTGAAAAACGAAGAGTGAAGAAACAAAGTTCGACGGCCGAAGGGAAAGTCAATTCAACGGATTTGTTTGAGGATACAATTTCTGATGAGCAAATAGGTGCTGATGTTTCAATTTCATCAGCCGAATATGCGGAATGGAGCCAAGCTATTGACAAAATCGGTGTAAAAGAGGAAGTACTCGATGCCATTTCTCGCATTCGAAAGGCACTCCGGGCGGTGAATGTCGATGAGGCTGCTGAGCGCAGAAACATCTATGTGAGCGACCGCCGATGGAAGAACATCGTTCGTTTGCTCCGTACTTCGGCTTTCATGCAGGATAGGGAAGAGGTGGATATTTGCGACTTGTTGCCTATTTACCACTGTCTGTGGCAGGAACCGGAGGAGCGGGATGCTATTCGCTCCATCGTGATTCGTTCGCTCTTTGCTCCTTTCGCCGACAAGTTGGTGGAAATGAAGAAGGCACTCGCCGAGGACATCCAATACCATCGTGTTCGCAAGAATCCTGACGATGGAAGAGATTATGAGGGAGAGATAGAGTCGTTGTCCGATGGCTTGACTTCGCTTGAACGACAATTGGGCGATAATCTCTTCGTTTCGGCGGATGACAAGGCGGAAATCTCAGCTTATCTCCGAGACTTCTACAAGGAACTTGCCTTCACCAGACAGGACACAATGAAACTCTACGAATAAATGAACTATCAAACCAATAAGGACTTGGCGGAAGCCCAGTATTATCTCAAAATGCTGGACGAGTTTTGCAAGACGGGGCAGGTGGTGATTCCTGAACCGTCTGCCTCTGTCATGCCTTGGAATCTGAAGGTCGATCCACTGAAAGACTATCTCGTTCACCTCTTCACCTTGGAGGTGACGCTTTGCACTGGCGAGAAGGTGAGGAAGTTTGAGAGGCAGGTGGTCAACAGTAAAATCAAGGGCAAGGTGTTCTACGATTGTGTGGGCAAGTTTATCGTGGAGAGCGTGCATCATATCCGCTTCCAACGTCAACGAGCTTGGACGGAGAACCATCGGGCTGATGATGTGCTCGACTGGACCAACTTCAAGCGAATGGATGAGAAAGTGTGGCATCCATTGCTCAACCAGTTGGCGATGGAGCATGAGGACGATGGCTTCGACAAACCATTCTTCATCCGCTTGTTTCAAGGCGATGGCGCTACCAAAAATGAGAATTGGGAGCGATTGGTAAGGGATTGGAAGGCTTGCATCGAGCGACAGACCTTGCAGAAACTCAAGGATTATATCTCCATTCGTCAGAACAACTTCGAGACGGGATTAATCCGTATGATGGACCAGGTGACTCGCAACATCAAGATGAAAGCTGTCTCGGAGCAGAGAGCCGTACAGGCTTGGGAGTTGATGACAAACGGTTGGACAGAGACCGAGTTTGAACGCCGACTGAATCAGATGAAGGTGCAAGACCGCTATCCCGAAATCAAGGAGATTGTGGCGAAGATGGGACGTGTGGCGGATGCCAATGGCAAGGATCGTCTCACGATAGCTTCGGGTGTGGATATGAAGATGGAGCATTCCGCTAGTAGTGACATCGAGGGTATCACCGTGGGCGATGACCTCAACTCCTTGCTTCCTCTCGAACTTGCCCAGTATAGTGACGAGGATATGGAGGGACTCTTTATATATAAGTATCGTACGCGAAGGCTCCAGACTTTCCGCTATAAGAGTGAGATGGCGAAGCCTTCTCGCAAGCTTGGTCTTACCCATGCTTCTCGCAAGGGTCCGATGATAGTCTGTCTCGATACTTCGGCTAGTATGTATGGCACGCCAGAACGCATCTCCTCTACCTTGATAGCTCTGCTCGAAGAGACGGCGGAGGAATTGGAGCGTGATTGCTTCCTCATCGACTTCTCGGTGAGTACGAGGGCTATCGACTTGATGGAGAAGAGGAAGACGCAGCGATTGAGAAAGTTGGGACTGAATGTCTCGGCTGAAGATTTTTCACTTGCGAATTCCGCAGATAGCACGGATTTTTCTGCATCTACAGCTTCGGGCAATTCTTCTTTTTCTGATAGTGGTTCTCATTCAGGCTTTGCTTCCACTGGGCGATCTGTTCGGCGTCAGCCATCCACGACTCATTTGCCATTTATCGGTGGCGGAACTTCGGCGAAGAAGATGATGAAGCAGATGTTTGAGTTGCTGGATAATGACGGCTTGCACTATGTGAATGCCGATGTGTTGTGGATAACCGATTTCTTGATTCCCGACCCTCCGCAGTCGATGCTCGCTCGCTTCAAGGAGTATCGAGATACTGGCACTCGCTTCTATGGTATCCGCATTGTTCGGGATGATGACAAGGAACCGAATACTTGGAAGAATTACTTCAACCAAATATATACCATTAAGTATCGACCTTTGAGGAGATACTAAAAACTGCGACAAGCTGTCGCAGTATTAACCCTATGCGCCCAATTCTCGCCTTCTAAGAAGTCATTCCATAAGATATGATATAAAAATATTGGCGGTTAGCCTCACATCCTTTTTCGGGATGATGGGCTAATCGCCATTATTTTCTGGCTTGTCATTGACAAGTGCCTTATTCTTACTTGATAACGATTTCCTTGACGAATGGCTTGTTGAAGCCTTCGACAAAGACCTTGACACGAGCGATGCCTGGCTTGGTGGTGGATTGCAATCTCACCAATCCTTCACCGAAATAGGTCTTCAGTTCGGTGGTGCGCCAAGACTCCATTCTTCTCATATCACCAGTCTCTACACCGAGCAAGCGAATAGGACCTTCCACCTCCACACGGAACTTCTTGGGCTGCATCTGTTGGATGAGGCCATCCTTGTCCACTAACGTGAGGCGGATATGGGAAACTGTGCTAGTAGGCAAAACTCCCTTTCTGCTTCGGATGCTTGCATTCTTCTGTATGTTGCCACTTATCTCTGCAATCTCAGAATAATCATTCTTCATCGTTGCCAATGTGGTGTAATCTGCATCCAGTCTTACATCTGCCACACGACCATGATTGATGAGCGAGTCTCTCAACACTTCCTTGCCATCCTTGTACCCCACGGCTAGCACCTTGCCTTGACGGGCTGGCAACTGTATGGTGATGCAATGGTCGGGATAGTCCTTGGTGACACGTGGCTTCAGCGGCAACTGAGGATTGCTCCACATCGGGAAGTAGAACTGCACCGAGTCGCAAGTGGTGTAGCATCTCACTTCCACACAGCGAGAGTCGGTATAAGGCAAGTCCCAAGTATCAGCCATCGGTGGATATTGCCAGTGGTCGGTGCCCATGGCTTGGTCGAAACAGTTGTCACGAACCACCAACTTCAGGTATTCCTTCTCTGGATTCCAAGCCGGATGATAGAAGGCTGCCTGAGGACGTTCCTTCAATGTCATGTCGAAAGGACAGGAGCACCAACCCTTGGCAGGCCATGGGGAAGACTCGCCGAGATAATCGACACCAGCCCAAACGTATGAACCAGCGATGAAAGGATTCTCCTCTACGAAATGCCAAGGATTATGCTCCACGAAGTCACGCACCAAGTTCTCTCGAAGTCCAGAGTAATAGACGAAGGCTTCACTGACAAACATCTTTCTGTTAGGGAATCGCTTGTGGTCGTTGATCAAGCGAGGCTCCAGGTAGTTGTAGCCCACGAGGTCGGTCACATCGCCAATCTTGTTCTCGAATCCCTGTTGACAAGCTATCATCGTAGGACGAGTAGGGTCGATACTCTTCACGATGGCGTTCAGTTCCTTGGCTCTCTCCACACCAACATTGTCTTTGTCCCAAGCTTCCTGCACCTCGTTGCCGATGCTCCAGATGATGACGGAAGGGTGGTTGCGGTCTCTCAGCACCATGTCGGCGATGTCTTGGTGGGCGTTCTCGTCATAGAATGGCTCATAGTAGCCCGATTTCCATTTGTCGAAAGCTTCGTCGAGTACCAACAAACCGAGGGAGTCGCAGATGTTCAAGAACTCTGGTGATGGGGGATTGTGGGAACAGCGGATGGAGTTGCAGCCGATTTCCTTCATGGCTTTCAGACGGCGCAACCAAATCTCCTCTGGCACTGCCACGCCCAGACTGCCGGCATCTTGGTGCAAGCACATGCCCTTCAACTTCATGTTCTTGCCGTTCAAGTAGAAACCGGTATTGGCATCGAAGCGAATCTCACGGAATCCGAAAGGTGTCTCTACTTCATCCGCCAGTTTGCCTTTGCTATCATATACCTTCGTAAGGAGAGTGTAGAGCGTAGGCGATTCCGTGCTCCAAAGCTGTGGATTCTTCACTTGCAGGGTGGTGGCTGCCGCCCCGATGTCGTTGCTTTTCAAGAGCGCAATGCCATTGTCTGATTTCGTTGTAGCTGTTGCAACCTTCTTGCCCAATTTATCCAAGACAGTATAGGAAATCTTGCAGTTGCTATCGCCGATGATTTCCGTCTGCACTTTCACCGTACCGTCGTTCTGGGTGGAAACGAAGATGCCGTGCTCCTTGACATACACCTTGTTGGTGGCTTGCAACCAGACATGGCGATAGATGCCAGAGCCGGTGTACCAGCGAGATTGTTCCTCTCTATCGACATGCACTACCAATCGGTTCTTGCCTCCTATTATTATATAAGGTGTCAAGTCGAAGGCAAAACCGGTGTAACCATACATGTGGTAGCCGAGGCGATGCCCATTGAGCCAAACTGTGGCACGATGATATACGCCATCAAAGTTGATGGTGATCTTCTCGCCTTGTCTCATTCGCTTTTGCCATTCCGCAGGGAGCGAGAAATCCTTGCTGTAGATGCCTTGACCGCCGGGGAGATAACCAGCCGAACCTCCCACCTTTGGATCGAAGGGCAGTTCGATGCTCCAGTCATGGGGGATGGTGACTGGACGGAAATTCTTGTCGCTAGATGCTTGCGAGGCTTTCGATGTGGTGACTTCGCTAGCCGTCACTTGTGCCTGCTCAGGTTCCGTGTCATCGGTTACCTTCGTCTTCTTGGCGGTTGGCTGGTTGAGGCTCAGTCCAGGATTCGCCACGCCGAGCTGTCGGATTACTTCGGTGGCATCAGCATGACTTTTGCAGAGACGGAAAGTCCAACCTTGGTCGAAGGTGGCACGTATGCGATTCTTATCTGCTGCATGGGTTGTTCCGCAGCATACGAGAAAAGCTAAAGAGAGAATCATCACTTTCTTCTTCATTGTATTCTTTATTTATTAATTGGTTTTTATCATTAAGTTTGTTGTCATCTTTCGTTTGCAAAGTTAGTAAAAGTTTCCGTATTAGCTCTTATAAGATATGCCCTTTTCGTTTTTATTTGTTTCAAAAGGGGCTTGGAAGACCTTTTCCGCTGAATTATTTGCCAGCCAGGCTTCAGACGATATGTTTATGGCTTGGCGCGATTCTTGTTCAAGCAGAAGTAATTTAAAACCCTTCTTTCAGAAATTTTCGGAGGTGGAGATGTGTGATGCCGTTGTCATCGTTGCGAGTGAGCAGTGGGGTCATGGAGATGACATATTTGGGGTAGTTGTCATTGATGGCTCTGAGATTACCAAACTCCCTTTCTCTTGTAGCCATGTCGGCTATGATGTAGGAGGCTTGCACATAGATACGCTGTCCATCGGGCTTGGTGCATACGAAGTCGATTTCACCAGCTTGCAGTTGACCTACATACACTTGATACCCCAAGCGGATAAGATGCTGATAGATGATGTTCTCAATCACTTTTTCTATGTCACCCTCTCTTGTTCCACCAGCCAAAGCGTTGCGGATGCCATTGTCCTCGAAGTAAAACTTATCGTTGGTCTCGAAGATTCGTTTGCCATGAATGTCAAATCTGTTCACCTTGTGCAGAATGTATGCCTCGCAAAGGAAAGAGATGTAATTGATGATGACAGTAGAGGTGATGGATTCACCTTGCGATTTCATATACTTGGCGATGCTGTTGGCGGAGATGAGTTTGCCCGTATTATCGGCAAGGAAACGAACGAGATTTTCCAAGAATGGCACATTTCTTATCCGGTTTCGCATGATGACATCCTTCAGCAGTACCGTGTGGAATATGTCCATCTGATATTCACGGGCATCGTCTTCTTCCAATCCGATTTTTGCCAAGCCAGGCAGACCGCCATACTGTATGTATTTGGCGAGAGAATCATCGTTGTCTGGTAGCTGATGGAAGACGAGGAACTCTTCATAGCTGAGCGACTGGATGTATATCTCCTTGTATCTGCCGCCGATGAGGGTGCTCAGTTCGTTGCTCAGCATCTTGGCATTGCTACCAGTGATGATGATGTCGGTGTTTGGTTCGGTACGGAAACTTCGGATGCTTCGCTCAAACTCCGTGATGTCTTGTATCTCGTCGATGAGGATATAGTTGTGTTTGCTAGCAACGAAGTGCTCATCTATGTACTGGTTGAGGTCTTGATAGTTTCTGATACTGTCAAATTCTCTTTTCTCCTTATCAATATAGATGATGTTGTTGTCAGGGTTGCTAGCCTTTTGGTCACGAACGGTCTTCATCATGTAGCTTTTGCCAACACGACGTTGTCCCACTAGTACGATGATAGTTTCCTTCCCAAGGTATTTCTCTATCTTATCAATGTATGCTTGACGGATGATTGTAGCCATAAATTTATCTTTTATAATGGATATTTTCGGCAAAGATACGAATTTTATCTTTTATAATGGATAAATTTTGCGATTTTTATCTTTTATAGTGGATGAAAGTGTGGAGATTTGTGTTTTTATCTTCTATAATGGATAAATGTGGATGTTTTTGTGACTTTTTTTCTTTCAATAGTTCATCTATCTCACCACTGAATTGTTTCTCTGTGGCGATGATTTTTGCCGCATTTTTTGCCTATATATTATTTCCCCAAAGTGGAGGGACCTTCAAAGCGTTTGTGGAAAATGTAAAGGCAGATGGCACCGCCTAAGGTCAAGGGCACACCGATGAGGGCAGGGTAGTTGTAGCCCATACCCAAGGAGATAGGGATGCCACCGAGCAAGGCTCCGAGCGCATTGCCCGAATTGAAGGCTGCCTGAATGCAACAGCCGCCCAGCATTTCGCCACCCTCAGAGTGCTTCACGATGAGGTACTGCTCTGGCGATCCGACACCGAAGAGACAGACACAAGTGAAGAACATCAGCACCGCTACTGCCCAAGCGTAAGCACTGAAGAAGAAGGTGAGCAAAAGACTTGTGGCTGCAAGCACAAGATAGCAACTGGTGATGCGACCCGGCTTGAACCTGTCGGACAGCGGACCGCTCGTCAGATTGCCCACCACCATACCGCCACCTGCGAGAATCATCAGCAAGGAGATGCTGCTGGCACTGAATCCACCTTCCATCTGGAGCAATGGCGAGATATAGCTGAACCAGCTCAGCATGCCGGCACTGCCCAGGAAGGTGGCTGCGATGATGAGCCATGGCACTAGGTTGCGCAAGAATCGGAACTGCGCCTTCATGCCATTGTTAGGCAATGCCTCCACATTGGGCACCCATCGGTAAATCATATAGAGGGTGATGAGACCCAGCAAGATGGACATGAGGAAAGGTGCTCGCCACGAGAGGTTGTGGCTCAGGAATGTACCGAGCGGCACACCCATCAAGTTGGCGAATGGCATACCGGCACACATCATCGCCACGGCACTCGTTCCCTTGCCTTCCTTGGCAATCTTCACTGCCACGATGGTGCCTGTTCCGAAGTAAGCTCCATGGGGAAGACCCTGGATGAATCGGGCGCATAGAAGCAACCAAAAGCTTGGGGCGATGGCAGCGATGGCGGCACCGAGGGTGATGAGCGATGCAAGAAACAGAAGTATGTGTTTGGGGCGATACTTGTGCATCAGTATCAGGGAAAAAGCACCGGCACAAACGCCCAGTGCATAGATGGAGATGAGATGCCCCACTTGTGGAATCGAAACGTTCATATCGTGGGCTACATCCGTGATGATTCCCTCGATGATAAATTCTGCCATGCCGAGAGTGAATGTTCCCAAGGCGAGAGCGAAAAGTCCTTTTTTCATTGTCTTATATTATTCTAAAAACTTCTTTGTTATCTGATATGTTTTTGCGTTTGTGGGTGCAAAGTTACAACATTTCTTCCATTAATCGGCGCTAGGATGATCGCAAAATGATGGAGAGGTGCGGTTCTTTCCGATTTTTTCTATCTTTGCGCTGGATAAGTATGGTCTCTGTCACATTTGTTAGTACTTTTGTCACCACACAAAGTAAAGAAAACCCTCCAAGAAATGCTCTCGTGCATCTCTTGGAGGGTTCTTTTTGTTTTCTTATAATCCTCTAGCCTTCAGGAAGCCTGAAGCATCTGGGCTCTTCATGCCTGTGAAGTCGGTAAAGATTTCCATCTGGTCCTTGGTGTTGCCTCGACTCAGTATCTTGTCACGGAATGCCTGACCTACGGCTGGGTTCAAGGCTCCATGCTTGGCGAAGTAATCAGCGATATTCACAGCGAGCACCTCTGTCCAGAGATAACTGTAGTAGCCTGCTGCATAGCCGCCACCCCATACATGGTTGAAATAAGAGGTGGAGTAGCGAGGTGGAATCTGAGAGTTGAGCAAACCGATGTTGTGCAACTCCTCCTTTTCGAAAGCTCCCGCCATATAAGGGGAAGGTACTTGCTCAGCAGAGATATGATGCCAAGCGAGGTCGAGACAGGTAGCTGCCAAGTTCTCGCCCAAGGAATATGCTGGTTGGAAACTGATGCTCTTCAGCATACGTTCCTTCAGTTCGGTTGGCATTGGCTTGCCAGTCTCAGTATGGCGAGCGTAGTGGTCGAATATCTCAGGGATGCTGGCAAACGACTCGTTAAACTGGGATGGCATTTCCACGAAGTCACGAGCTACGGCTGTGCCTGAGAGGGTGTTGTACTTGCACTTCGACAAGATGCCGTGGAGAGCATGACCGAACTCATGGAACATGGTGGTCGCCTCATCCCAAGTCACCAAGGAAGGTTGACCTTCCGGAGCCTTGGCAAAGTTGCATACATTATATATAATAGGCAACTGATGGCGCTGCTCGCTCTGTTTGGCGAAGCTGCTCATCCATGCACCGCCTCGCTTGGTAGGACGACGGAAATAGTCGCTATAGAAGAGGGCAAGCGGCTTGCCATTCTTGTCGGAAACCTCAAATACCTTCATGTCTGGGTGATAGGTTGGGATGTCCTTGCGCTCCTTGAAGTTGAGTCCATATACACGATGGGCAGCATAGAACACGCCGTTCACCTGGATGCTGTCGATATTGAAGTAAGGCTTCACCTCGTCGTCGGTGATGTTGAGCATCTCCTTCTTCATCTTGGCTGAATAGTAGAAGCGGTCGTATGGCTGAAGTTTGAAGTCCTTGCCTTCGGTCTTCTGTGCATATTCCTCTATCGCCTTGGTCTCTGCATCAGCCTTTGGCGCATATTCCTTGATGAGTTGCTTCAAGAAGTTATATACGTTGTCGGATGTCTTTGCCATCGTCTTCTCCAAGGAGTAGTCGGCGTAGGTGTCGTACCCCATCAACTTGCCTTTCTCTGCACGCAACTTGGCGATTTCTGTTACGATAGGGAAGGTGTTGAAGTCTGGGTTGGTACCATCGGCACGGTGGATGGAAGCCTCATACACTCGGCGGCGAGTCTCACGATTGGCGAGGGTTGTGAGGATAGGCTGTTGGGTGGTATTGATGATGACGATGCAATAAGGAGCCTTGCCTCCACGGCTTTCCGCATCCTTCTTGCATTGTGCGATGTCTGCATCACTCAGTCCTGCCAATTCTTCCTTGCTGTTCACCCAGACCACGGCGTTGTTGGTGGCGGCAGGAAGGAGGTTGCCCCACTGTTGTTGAAGTTCGGAGATGCGATTGTTGATTTCCTTCATGCGCTCCATCTTCTCGGTAGAGAGCATGGCACCGGAGCGTACAAAACCTTTGTAGATGATTTCGGTGAGTCGTTGGTCCTCGCCCTTGAGCTTGCTGTACTCATGGTCATAGACATACTTGATGCGCTCGAAGAGTTTTTGGTTGAACGAGATTTCATTTTCTAGTTCGGTGAGCAGAGGAGTCACTGTCTTCTGTGTCTCGGCGATGACAGGTGTCTTGTGGGCACTGGTGAGTCCGAAGAACACGCTGCTCACTCGGTCGAGGAGCACACCGCTCTCCTCATAAGCGAGGATGGTGTTCTTGAAGTTAGGTTTCTGCTTGTTGTTGACGATCTTTTGAATGTTCTCACGCTGGTTTTGGATGGCAGCCTTGATGGCAGGCTGGTAATCACTCTCCTGAATCTTGCTGAAGTCTGGCGCACCAAATGGCAGGGTGCTAGACGAGAGCAATGGGTTCTGTTTGTGACTTGCGCCCGATGTTTGGGCGAATGATGAGGCTGGCATTTGCAAGAGGGCAGTAGCCAAGCCAAGGGTTACGAATGTCTTGTTTATTCTCATGTTGTTAGTTGAATCGATAATTGTGTGGGCAAAGTTAGCCAAAAGTTTCCATATTTCCAAATATTTTGGCGTTTTAGTATAGCATACTATAAGTTCGTATAGAAACAATGCCCATTAAACGTTAAATTATTACAAGAACATCTCTATTTGCCTTGAATTATGCATTGAAAACATTATTTTTGCAAAACATAATTATTGCAGATATGGAATTTGTAGATAGAATAGACGAACAACGCAGACTTCATCAGGCTTTGCATGGAGAAAATCCTTCAGGACTTGTCGTAGTATATGGCAGAAGAAGACTGGGAAAATCCACTTTGATTAAGAGGGTCTTCCAAGAGGACGACGTGTATTTTATGGCAGACAACTCAGATGCCAACCAACAGCGCCGGTTGTTGGCCAAGGCTCTGAGTTATCACGTGACAAGAGTGTAGAACTGGATGTCGTGGCTGAATCACAGGATAAGAAGAAAGTGTTGATAGGAGAATGTAAATGGACGGAAGGCGAATATGCTGAAAGGCTGTTGGAGAATCTCAAGGAGCGTTCCCGTCTTTGTCCTTTTATTAAAGGTAGGGAAGTGACCTATGTCTTGTTCTTGAAACGACCTGCCATGGATGGTGTCACTCAGAATGTATTCTTGCCTCAAGACGTGATTAATGATTGCTTTTAAACTTTACTTTTAAAAAAAGATAACTATGCCAAGATCTAAAGGACCAATAGGTTATATCGAGCACCGATCTCCGATGAAAGACGAGACTGGCGAGTATTTGATTCATCCTCAGTTCGTAACCAAGGACATCTATGATTTCAAGGATATGAAGACGGGGATGAGAAGTCATAACCAGATGACTCCAGCCCAGTTTGTGGCTGCCATCGATGCCATAGAGGACGAGATGCTCTATGCCCTGTCGATGGGAATGGAAGTGAAAATCGGCAATATGTTTATTGTCCGACCTAAGTTGGCGGTGCGCCGACATAGAGACGATGATGGCAATGAGTATCGCAAGCCTTATCACGTGGGCGACTTGATTCCTTCCAACGAGGTGGAGTTTGCTGGCTTGGAGGTGAGGGTGACGAAGGCACTCAACAAGGAGTTCCTTGCCAAGCATTGCCATGGTTTCGGACGTGTGGACTGGAAGGTGAAGATGCCTGCCAGGGAGGCTAGTCAGGAACTGGTCGATATTACCAACTATTGCAAGGAGCACGGTTTCATCACGGTTTCCGCTTTCCAAGGCTTGCATGGAGTCTGCAAGCATCATGCCCGCAAGGTCCTCGATGGTTATTGCGAGGGCGAGTTCCCGAAGATGACGAAGGAGAAAGTGGGCAGGATGTTTATCTATCGTAGAATAGGAGTGTGATGCAAAGCTCCCTTCACTTTTCGCCGACAATGCTTGATAGTCAGCGGATTACAGTGAAGGGAGCTTTTCGCATTAGTGGTGTTCATGCCTCGGGTGGAAGGAGAGGCTATACTTCTCGGATGGCGTAGAGATTGCCAAGGTTGGTGTGTATAGGACTTCCGAAGAGACGAGTGAGGATTTTGCTGAAAGTGTTGATGGTGATGTTTTCGATGCCCTTTACTTTCTGTTCCTTCAGTTTTCCTAGCACGGTGCTGGCACTCATCTTGATGGCTTCCTCTCCAGCCTCGAAGATGCGGAAGCGAGAGGTGATGGAACGTTCCAAGTCGGTCTTCACATAGTAAGGCTCGTTGTGGACTTGCATCTCCTGTTCATCGGCTTTCGAGAAATAGTATGGTTCGCCTTGCTCTATCTCCTGCAAGAGTTGGGCATAGATTTGGTCGTGCTCTATTCCCTCTACATCAATCATGCTGTCGGGTTCGAGGATGAGGAAGCGGCGAGAACCCGTGCGGTCGGTGAGGAGTTCACGGCTGTTGCTCGTACCCGTGAACGAAGCGGCACGAGGGAGGCGGTTGAAGTTCTTCTTGTAGGCACCGATGAAGCTCGGTTTCATGGTCTGCATCAGCGTCTTCATCATCGGCATCTTCTTCGGGTTCTCCTTGTCTAGCTCATCGTCGTTGATGATGGCAAACTCCACGATTTTTCTCTGGGCGTTTCCTTTCTGGTTGAGAGAAAAGTCGTCGGTGTAGTAGTCTCTCAACTCCAGGGGGAGAAGATTTCTGAGAAAAGTGCTCTTGTGCAAGCCTTGGGTGGGAGAGACCAAGGTGAGCATCACGCTGTTGGCGTGGTTTGCGTCGATGCCAGCCATCTGTGCCACCATGGCTCGGAGCCAGATTCTTCCCATCTTCTGACAGTAGTCCGACTGGTTGATGCGGCGCAGGAAGTCGCTGATGCGCTCCTTGCCGTCCCAGGTTCCGTTCACCTTATTAATATAGAAGCGGATGGGGTGGTAGGGTTTGGCGTACTTCGACTTGATGAGTCGTTCCACGAAGTGGTCACGCACGAAGATGCCTGCCTCCTGCACCTCGATGGCGATGGAGTTGATGGCATACTTGTCGATGACGGCAAAGGAGCCTTTCTCGTCAGTGCGATATACCTCATCATCGTCGCCTTCCTCCGCCGTCTTGCGATATTCGAAGACATCGGTGATGACGTTGTAGCGGAACTCATAGTGACTGAGCAACCAAGAGGTCATCTCGTCAATCGGTCTCAGGTAGTTGCGGCTACGTTTCTTGTACTTGTCTTCCTCGTCCTCTACCTTGTCAGCTTTCACCTTTTCAAGGTTTTGTTGGAGGAGCACGTTCTTCTGTTGGAGCAGACTGTTCTGCTTTTCGATGGCTGTGATGTACTGGGTATCATCGAGCAGCTTCTTGATGACGTTTTTTATCATGATGCTTAATCTTTAGATGTTTTTTGCAAAGATACAACATTCACCACCCCTTTTGCAATACCTACGGCGTATAAAATCGCAGAAAACTGAGTAGGGAGGAAGTGATAGGAGCGCAGGGAGTCGGAGTGGGAGTCAGAGGGTGAAAAACTCCTTCTCGGCGACCTTCCCTCTACGCCCAAACATATGTCCCACTACGCCCGGACATATGTTTCACTATGCCCGGACATATGTTTCGCTATAGTGGGACGATCGCCAGAGTGAGGTTTTTGTCCCTTCGTCCTTAGAAACGCTCCCCTTCGTCCTTAGCGATAGCCCCCTTTGAGCTTAGGAGTGGTCCCCCTTGTTCAGAGGAGTAGTCTGCCTAGTAAGTATTAACTGAGTCAACCTACCTCATGAATAAGAGTAAAAGTGGTCAACTAAAATCGTTAAACCACATAGGTGGGCTGTAGGGAGAAGTCTCACGTTGTTGTCCCTTCACTGCAAGTCGCTGAATATCAAATGCGATGTGGCAAAAGTGAAGGGAGAATGAAAATGGAAAATCAAAATGAAAGAAATGGAGAATGTGTAAAACCTTTCGACTTTCTCGCACAATTTTCATCTTTCTATGTAAATGCTCTATTTTGTGTTGGTATTTACTTGTAGTTTGCAGAAAAGCTATTAAATATTTGCTAGTATCAAATCTTTTCACTACTTTTGAAGTGTCATCCCAAGGATGGTTGGCAATGAGTTGCTGGCGATAATCCGTGGCTTGGCACTATTTTATGAGAAAGACGTTTACGCGTTTTCTTCTGGCTAGTTGAAACCTAGGAAATTTCATGATTTGCTCGGAGGAATACAAATGTGAACGCCTATGCATATCGTATATATGCAGCACGAAGTGCGCCCTTTCGAATAGAGAGGGTGTACTCTGTGCTATATCAGTATATGCTATGGCGGCGTAGGCTCTATCACATTGTGCTCTTGACGATACAGGTTTTCCTAGGACCTCAATATACAAGGACAAAACAAGTGATAGAACTCCTACGCCGTTTCTTGTTGATAGTGGATATGTAGAATGAATGGAAATGTAATCTTGTCAGGGAGTTGCAAGACAAAGAATCATCGCATTAAAACATATTTCGCCAGCAAGTGGATAACTTGACTGAGGTGGGACGTTTGGGTTCTCTCTTGGAGAAATTCACCGATGGCAATATCAATCTCTCTGTCAACCCTGTGATGGAAGAGGTTACTGATGAAAACGGAAACGTAAAGATGGAGGAGCGATTGCCAGGACTCGATAATCATACGATGGGAACTATCTTGCCGACCTTGCCGTAGTGCCTATCCAAGACAAGTTGAAGGACAATACCTATAGTATCTATGATGGTGCTTGTGGTACTGGCGGTATCTTGACGATAGCCCAAGAAGAAGTGGAGCGAATTGCGGCAGAACAGGGCAAACAGGTGAAAGTAAGTATCTTTGGACAGGAGTTGCAAGCTGATACTTACGCTACTTGCAAGGCAGACTTGATGATTTCTGGCAATATCCAGAAGTTCACTTATCGTCTTGATTCTGGAGAGCATCAATATATCGCTTATGGCTCAACCATCAGTCAGGATGGTCATGCCGGGGAGACTTTTAAAAACTGTATTTTGCCCCTTATAACTAACTATAACTTACCATGAATAACTAAATGTAAAGCCTTTATTTTCAACACTCTTTTATTTTTAACACTTTCTGGGTGCTTTTGGGCAGATCCCGATTTTCCACATATTTTTGCAGCGTATTTCTACCGTGGAAAATTTGCGGAGCTTTTATTTTGTCATATCGTGAACGTAGTTGACAAGGGTTTACAAGTGGTTACGATGAAGGACAGATTTGAAGCTGATAGGCAAAAAGCGTTATATCGTGGACTGGGTTGACAAAGGTTGTCAATGGTTCACTTCCGTTTACTCCATCGGTGGAATACTCAAAGTATGTAGAACATAGCAATATCAAAGAGTATGAGACCGACAAGAAAATGTGAATTTTGTGGCAAGACATTCGTGCCAAGAAGCGGTATGCAGAAATACTGTTCCGAGGAATGCCAGGCAGAGGCAAAACGTCTTAGGAAGAAAAGACAGCAGGACTTGATTAATGGTATTGAGCCAATCATGGATCTGCAACATCAGGAGTATCTTACCTTCTCCAAAGCAGCCATTTTGATGGGATGCACCCGACAGTATATCTACAAACTTGTGGCTAACGGCAAGTTAAAGGCTTCACGGTTGAGCAACCGAATGGCATTCGTAAGAAAGGCTGATATAGAGAAGATGTTTGAGGGTAATCCCTACAAACGTGTGATTCCTGCCAGCAAGAGCAAGCTCAGTAAAAAGCCAAAAGCAGAAAAGGTATGAACGGATGTTTTAATAAAGATGCAGTCGAAGTCCTAAGCGGTCGGGAGATTGTTTTGGTTCCAGACCTTGGGGCAGTGGATTAATGAAAATTATGGACTGGAACGTGGTGATGACATCACCATAACTGGAGCCAAGCACAAGTCAACAGAAACTTATCGCAGGGAGTTGGCTGATGAATGCCGCATTTTGTCAAATGAAGTAGGCATGAAGAAGACGCTTCTTTCAGGTCTTAATCGTAGCATCACAAAAGCAGAGACCAAAATCAAGGCTCTGCAGACTATGGTCAGCAATCTGGAGAAAGCGGAAGCAGAGAAACAAGCGACCATAGCCGAACTTGAAGATTACATGAAGAATCATCTTGGTGATGCTGTTGAGATAAAGGCAAAAATTACCGCCACCAGAAAGGAACTCTGGGATGTTCGTGACAAATTGAACGACAATAAGATGAAACTTGAACAGGCTAAATTGCAAATTGATGAGTTGCAGAAGAATACCTCCCACATCGAAGCAAGAAACAGGGAGATTAAAGCCGATTTTGAAAAAACAGCTGTTTCATACCAGCAACAGATGATCAATAAAATTTGGGCACAGGCTGGCATGAAGGCGTTGGCAGAGATAGCAGACATCTATCCTCGTATGACGAGTACTCACGACAGCTGTCTCTTTGACGATAGCTTTGCAATGGACTTTATCAATCATGGTGACAAAATCATCTATTGCGCAATGTACTTGTATATCGGATACATCAACGAAGCTACTAACTTTGCCGAAAGCCAAGGTGGGGGGGCGACACCAAAAATTGGGGCGTGATAAGGATGAAGATGAAATAGAATGGATAAGACGATGCTTGCGACAAGCTACGAAGATGGTAAAATCAAGAAAGGGCAAAGGGTTAGGTCGATAACGAGAACCAGCCATTCTCTCATATATAATGAAGGAGAATGGCTGGAGCGGACACATCATATTTTCTTTGTGTCTTATTGTAATCGGAATACGAAAGGATGGCTACATTCCACTTTTACGGCTTTTCCATTTATTTGTCCAGGAATCCATTTCGGCATGTTCTTTATTACCCGCATTGCCTCATTGTCCAAACTCGGACTAACAGATCGGTCTACCTCAACGTTACTTATACTGCCGTCTTTTTCCACGATAAACTTTACAACAACCCTTCCTTGAATGCCTTTTTCTTGTGCCCATACAGGATACTTAAGATTAGATGCGATAAATGTATTTAATGCATTGGTGCCACCAGGGAAAGAAGGCTGTTGGTCAACATCGTCACCATTAAATATCTTATTGCTCTCACTTTCATTTTGTTCCTTTTTTGAATAAATATCATTATCTCCCTTTTTGAACACATAAACATAGTTAGTAAGGTACTTATCTTTTAAGCCTAAATCATTGAACCTTACAGCAACAGGTTTCACCCTGCTAGAAAAAGTTATTTTTACACTATCCGCATAATCAAAAAAATCCTCTCTAATATTTCCGCTGGTTTCCCCCTCTGTTCCACTTATATTCCAACGCATATAAGGTCTTTGACTGAACAATATAGTTGAAGGACACAAATCACTAGCATAGCCTTCTGATTCTGGGTTTGTGACATAAACAAATTTGTCACAACGTAGCATTGGTAATACTATTAGATCGCCATATCGAAGTCCTTGTTCAAAGTTCGTTTTAAACTCCTTCGCAATGTCAATCGGAACCTTGTAGCGTATTTTTGTTGTTATATGTCCGAATGAAAATGTTACAGGATATTCTTCTTTGTCGGCATTATAAGTGTCTAAATTCATCCTCCAATCACTACCTTCAATGTTATTTTTAATAACATTATAGCAAATCGAATCAAATACTACCGTTGAACCTTCTTGCAAGCGTTTGTCGTAGTCTACAGTTTTCTCAAACTCTCCCTTTTCCAGCCATTTCGAAAACTCACTTCCGATTTCTTTGTTTATCCAGTATTCATCAGATTGACCATGCCAGTATTTTTTCAAGTATTCTTTCATGTATTCTGTTATATCATTACTTGTCGATGAGATATTAAGTCTTTTCTTTTGCTGTACTTTTGTCGTTGTACTTTTTCTTATGGGCACAGTTTTTCCCTTGATTACCTGCGCAGGATTCCCCGACTTTCTTATTCGAGGTGTAACCTTTCTTGTCTGAGCATTGACTGCGATAAGAACAAATAGCGCAGCCACTAACATTAAAATCGTTTTCTTCATTGCTTTATATTTTAATTGTTTTCAATCATAGAAATACATTAGATGTTCCAACCCAACTTCCACCTTGACTCCATTGTTTTCACCTCTTGAAAACCTTATGTATCTTTTTCCTTCTTCATATTCCGACTTTGCTATATAATAAGTTTGATATCCGTAACCTTTCTTTTTCAGTTCCACCTGGAATGGATTGAAATCGTAATACTCTTTATTGACAATATCCGTAACATTCAGCCCCTCACATACAAGTTTTTCAGAAACAGGTAATGTCATTATTGACTTCGCCAATTTGTTGAAATCTTCTGCATTGTTCAGTTCTAAATACAATTTTCTTGAAGCTATTGCAGGCAAAACAAAATCCTCGTATGATGCTTCGTCATCATATTCATAAACATTACCTTGTCCATCAGTCAAATACATATCGTAATTTTCGCCATCACCAATGTATTGGAAGATATAAGTGGCTTCATCGGAATCAGTAGTAGTCTCTGCCGACTCACTTATTGATGAATGCTCTTTGGCTGCTTCTTTAACGGCATTCTTTCCGAATTTATTTAACCCAAACTTACCCACACAGAGCAATATGATGACAAGTACAGGCAATAGAACTTTCCATGTTCTTCGAATAAAGGAAGGCTTCTCATCCATCTCTTCTTCACTATAATCTTCTGGTTCTTCGCTTTCTGTCTGTTGAGGGTTGCCAGACATATCGTTTGTGTCAAGCCATTCTCCGCAGTATCTGCACTTTTTTGCCACAGCGAGTATTTTCTCTCCGCAATATGGACAACGTTTGTATTTTGAATTCATAATTCTATTGTTTTTAGTTGATTTCGTATTATATTTCTGATGAGTTGTTCTATGGCTTCTGCATTTTTACAACAATAAAGATTATAATTTTCTATAGTGTCATTATGCTCTCCATGTAGAGCTGAAATTTGGATAACTTTGTACTGGTTGTTACTTGCCAACTCATACACCGTGTTCACGGTATCTTTAGAAGTACGTGAGGCGCACACGATAATTTCACAACCAGCATCAATAAGTTTTTCTATTGGTTCACGATTTCCCCAAGAATCTCCCACAGATGATATGCCTATACCATGCTCGACATTTTTATCTTGTACAATGGACAAGAAATCTCCTGTACTTTCAGGGTAATGTCCTGTAAGGCGGAAAAACAACTCTCTGATTGATGTCGTTTTTCCAGAATTAGCTCGTGCGCTAAGACAGATAATAGTTTTGTCAATCATACCGTTCCGTTTTTTGCCAACGGCTACCATGTTGACATGATTAATAAATGGTTGGTATATATACATGAAAGCGTGGAGCCAGTCCTGTCACTCGTTCCACTTGTTAAGGCCTTCGCATTGCCCTGTTCGTCCGAAACGAGCAACGCCAATACAACGTCAAATCTCATGCAACATTTAAATAGATAA
>ERZ1034626.684-NODE-684-length-24203-cov-6.613384_pt1 | contig 24203 bp, 35 predicted proteins | sample MGYA00520652_ERZ1034626 | MGnify/ENA primary metagenome ERZ1034626 (study PRJEB33766, sample SAMN09781765) | gut metagenome | biome: gut microbiome | host: Homo sapiens | place: Madagascar | study: EMG produced TPA metagenomics assembly of the PRJNA485056 data set... | reverse complement strand
AACAGGTAGGTATCGTCGATGAGAACAACAAGGTAGACATCGATGTTGCCAAGGGATTCATCAACAGTGCATTCGATAAGAGTGGCACTGTGGAATACCTCGGGTTCAAGTTCGATAAGTCTGATGGTGAAGCTTTAATTAACATTATGGAGAAATATAAAGATGATTGATGAAAAGTGGGAAGAAGAAGTGATGGCTATGTCTAAGCATAAGCTTCTGGAAGCTGTAGAAAAGCTTAATAAGGAAGCTTATCACAGTGCTGAGGATATTAGAAAGTATAAGGATGCCTACAAGGCTCTTTATTATCTCCTGAGTATTGAGAAGGCGAATAAGTAATGACCTTTAGAAATGACCATATCTTTACTACTGGAACTCAGAACCCTTGCTTGATAGACTCCGATGCTCCAAACCTTGGAGGTGCTCCTTCAGAGAAGCTAGAAGACTCATGGATTCCTAAGGAGTTCACTTCTGCTACTGTGACTGGCACTGGGTTCTCTGATGGTCACGGTAAGATTACTTTCATCCCCGTACAGGTAGTAGCTGATAAAGCCATTTCTATTGACGCTATGGCTTCCTACGAGGTCACCTTTAGTGGCTCCGTAGGAGGCTTTGGCCAGACTGATCATGTGGTCTCCCTTAGTGGTCTCTGTGGGGACGATCAGTATGTCTTCCTTAAGTCTGTTAATGTTATTTGTGGAGTAGATAATGAGGGAAATGGTGTTATGGCTTGTCTTGTTCCGGATGGTACGGGAAAGATTAAGAGTAATGCACTGAAGTTTAGAACCATCAATATGGATGAGGCGTCTGCTACTAAGACACGATCCTTTAAGGTGTACATTAATGTGACTGCAGAGATCTCTAACACCAACTTTGGTCTTGGTCAGCTGTTCCCTAGAAGCAAGTAACCTTGCAAGAAGTAAGTAACAAATATGAATATTCAAGTTTATTGGGATGGTAACGTAGGTGCTTGTGAATATGAGGATCGTAAGGGTTTCTTTACGTCCAAGCCTAGCATTCCTACAGTTATCTTTGATACCCTTGTATACAGCGAAGACGATAACGTAGCTAAGAAGATTAATGCTAACAATCCTAGTGATCTCACTTCTGAGGAAATTACTGCGGTAAAGCAGTTTGCTAATGCTAACTCTGTTGAAGTCCCCTCAACGGATAAGGTGTCTATCGATAAGCACAATACTGATCCTCAAGCACACCATGACATCAGAGTTGCCCTTAGCACTCTCAATGAGTATGCCCATAAGGTAGCCTCTGTATGGTCTACTGAGGTTGACCTTGTGGACAACAATAAGGCTTCCTTTGATCTCCCTTGGGATTATGTCATGCAGGACATCACCGATTGCTCTGATAGTGCTGATAGTACCAAGTGGATTGCACCAGCTAACGAAGCTTATGACATTACTGTGAAGGTTGGATTCTCAGGTCTACCTACTGGTCTCTCTGCTACTCTTACCCTAAAGAAAAATGGTAAGGAGACTGTAGCTACTGAGACCTTTACGAATGTCACCAATGTGATTACCTTGAATAAAGATCAGGTGATTCTTGCAGAACGAGATAAGTTGTCTTGCACTATTACCTTTAATAAAATCCCTACATCAGGTATCATTACTCCTGCTAGATCCTATTTGAGAGTTGATAATCATGGAGCAGTTCTTGCTAAGAGAGCCTCTGATTATGTATTTAACACTCTTGCTAATATGATCTTCTATGATGGCATTGAAGCTAGACTTCAGCTTGATGAAGCTAAGAAGCCTGCAGTTGTCATTGATACTTGGAACACTAAGTAATTAACAAAATACATTATGGAAATTAACGTTATTAAGAAAGATGGTACTCGTGAAGACTGGTGCTTTGACAAGATCAAGGTAGCTATTGATAAGGCTACTAAGAGAGCTAATGCTAAGTACCCTGAATGGAAGCTTTGGCAGATCGAAGGGTATATTGAGGGTATCCTTTATAATAAGACTGATGTGACTGCTGAAGCTCTCCATGGGTATGTAATTGAGGCCCTTAACAAATATCTCCCTGAAGTTGGTAAGGCTTATCAGGAATATCGAGATTACAAGAACACCTACGCTAAAGCCTTTGAGTCTGTCAAGAGTGAAGCTGATACGGTGCTTCTCTTGGGAGACCGTGAGAATGCTAACTTTGATAGCTCCCTTATCTCTACTAAGGGTTCTCTAATTAAAGGATACCTGACTAAAGAATTGTATAAGCAATTCTACCTATCTAATAAAGAGAAGGAACTTGTTAAGCGAGGAGACATCTACATTCATGATCTTAGAGATATGATCTTTAATTCATTTAATTGTTGTCTCTTTGACATCGGTAATGTCCTTAAGGGTGGCTTTGAGATGTCCAACGTGAAGTACACTGAACCTACGAGTGTCCTTAGTGCCCTTCAGGTTATCGGTGACATCACCCTTGTGGCTACTGCTCAGCAGTTCGGTGGATTCACCCTTGCAGAGATCGATAAGGTTCTCCTTCCGTATGCTAAGAAGACCTACGATAACGCCTTTAAGAAGTATTCCGAACAATGCAACATGGAGTATGATGAATCCTGTGCAATGGCTATGGGGGATCTCAAGCGTGAACTTGAACAGGGATTTCAGTCTCTTGAACTGAAGCTCAATACTGTTCCGTGTTCTAGAGGGGACTTCGCTTTCACTACACTTACCTTTGGTACGTGGGATGTCATGATGGATGATCTCGACAGAGACATCATGCGTATGATTGGGGAGACTATCCTTAAGACTCGCATGAAGGGACATGGAGGTAAACAGGTGGTGTTCCCTAAGCTCGTCTTCCTCTATGATGAAGATAAGATCAAGGAAGATGAGGATCATAAGGAGCTCTTTGAACTTGCTGTGAAGTGTTCTAGTCAGTGCATGTACCCTGATTATCTTAGTCTCAACCATGGTAAGGTTGCAGACATCTACAAGCGTACTGGAGCTATTACCTCTCCGATGGGGTGCCGTGCATATCTCACTGAATGGTACGATAAGGAAGGCAACGCTATTACCATTGGGCGATGCAATATTGGGGCTGTGTCTTTGAATCTCCCGCTAATCTGGCAGGTTGCTAAGAAGGAAGACAAGGGCTTCTTTTATGTCCTTAAAGATCGTATGGAAGTCATTAGAGAGTTCTTTAAGAAACGCTATGATGCTATCCGCCATACTAAGGCGTGTACTAACCCCATGTGTTTCACTCAGGGTGGCCTCTATGGTGGTAATCTGAAGCCTGAAGATGAGATCGGTAGTCTTACTGAATACATGACTGCATCCTTTGGAATTACTGCTTTGAATGAGCTGTCTATCCTTGCTACGGGTAAGACCCTTAAGGAAGACTCTGCGTTTGCCAACATGGTAGTGGATTTTATTAACGAAAATATTGAGGAATTTAAGAAAGAAGATGGCTACCTTTATGCTCTGTATGGTACTCCTGCAGAATCTCTTTGTGGGACTCAAGCTAAGCAATACCGTGAATACACAGGAGACAATCAGTTCGGAGATTATTTCACGAACTCCTTCCACCTCCACGTTAGTGAAGATGTAACCCCTTTTGAGAAACAGGATAAAGAGTATGAACTTTTTCATAAGTGCAATGGGGGTCACATTCAGTATGTACGACTGGATAATCCTAACAACTTCAATGCAGTTAAAACCCTTATTGAAAGGGGCATGTCAATGGGTTTCTATCAGGGTGTCAACTTTGATGCAGCTTATTGTGAAGACTGTGGTTCTCATAGCACTAATGTTGGCAACACCTGTCCTCATTGTGGCTCTCACAACCTCTCTATTATTTCTCGTGTTTGTGGGTATTTGGGTTACAGTAATGTCAATGGAAAATCTAGAATGAACGATGCTAAAATGGCAGAGATCAAAGATAGGAAGAGCATGTAAGCATGAACTACTCCGGAATCAATACCTGTGATTCCACCAATGGTGATGGACTGAGAGTATCCTTATTTGTCTCTGGATGCTCTCTCCATTGCAAGGGTTGCTTCAACAAGGATGCTTGGGATAAGAACTACGGTAAGGAGTTCACTGAGGAGACTATGGATACCCTCCTAGAGGCTCTCAGAAGCCCTTGGATCGAAGGACTAAGCATCCTTGGGGGTGACCCCTTGGAACCCTACAACGTGCCCTCAGTGAGCCGTATAGTGACCATTGTGAAGGGGTTGTACCCTGAGAAGACTATTTGGATGTGGACAGGCAGGAAGTATGAACAAGTTAAAGATTTAGCACTCCTTAAGAATGTGGATGTGCTTATTACTGAACCGTTTATTGAAAGGAAGAAATGTTTTGGAAAATACTATGGATCAAGTAACCAACATGTCTATAAGAGAACTTCAGTGGATGCTGTGGGTTTTCTTAGAGATGACTCACTCTAAGAATCAAATTGAACGAGACAAGGCTCAGAAGCTTTACAGAAAGTTCATAACTGAGGAATACAAGGAATTACTTTCTGAGGAGCCTTGTACTGCTAATGACTTTAAGGAACTCTGTGACCTTATCTGGGTGTGTGTCCAGTATGCTAATGCCTGTGGTTATGACATTGAGGCAGGTATGAATGAGCTTGTTAAAGAGTATTCTAGCAAGCTTTGGGATGATAAAGGCAACTTCTGTGCAACATATAGGGAAGATGGAAAGCTCCTTAAGGGTGCTCACTTTAAGAAGGCTAACTTTGAGAAGTTGATGAAGAGTGGCTGAGGAACAGCGTGGCTGATGAACAGAACAATATCCTAGAAAACATGGCACAAATCACTCCATCAGTGGCAGTGTCTAGTGCTGTTATTCTGGGGTTACCTTTAAGTGATTGGGTCTACATTGTTACTATTGTCTATACATTTGTAGGTATTTGCACGATGATTAAGAAGCACTGGATAGACCCTTGGTTAGAGAAGAAGAGAAAGAAATGAAATACAACGATCTTGAAGAACTATTGGGCAACCTCCAGAATGAGTTGCTTAACAATATGCTTGAAGACCTTAACAACCCTGAGAAGAGATCTCCACAGCTCTACAATGCTATCATTAAGGAGCTTGAACGTAACGGGATTAACTGCATCCCTAAAGCAGGTGATGGAGACGAGAATGCCCTTAGCAGACTCCTGAAGGCTACTAAGCAGAGATTTGAGGAGGACTATGGCTCAGCAAGCATCAACTAAGGAAGCAGAGCTTCTTTTACCTTACTATGAGAGCTTTCCTCTCTTTACTGCTCTTGTATGGCGTGCAATTGGTCTTCCGTCCCCTACTCCGTTGCAGTCTGATATTGCAAAGCTACTCCAAGATCCCCCTAATGACCGTATGATCCTTATGGGTTTCCGAGGTGTAGCTAAGTCATTCATTACTTGTGCATATGTGGTGTGGTCTCTTTGGAGAGACCCACAGCTGAAGATTATGGTTGTCTCAGCTAACAAGGAAAGAGCTGATGCTAATGCAACCTTTATTAAGAAGATCATTAATGAACTTCCTTTCTTGGATCACCTGAAGGCTCGTGAAGGTCAGAGAGATACTCAGAACCTCTTCGACATTGGGCCGGCTAAACCCGACCATTCACCTTCAGTGAAATCAGTGGGTATTAAAGGTCAGCTTACTGGTTCACGTGCTGACATCATTGTAGCAGACGACGTTGAGGTGCCAAGTAACTCCTTTACTCAGGTTCTTAGAGATCAGCTATTCGAGCTCGTGAAGGAGTTCGACGCTGTCATTAAGCCGGGTGAAGGAAAGAAGATCCTCTATCTGGGCACTCCACAGAACGAAATGTCCCTCTATAATGAGCTACAGGAGCGTGGCTACACTGCTGTAATCTACCCTGCTAGATACCCCTATGATGACGCTCATAGAGCCTCCTATGGCGATAGATTGGCCTCTATCATTGCTGACAAATACGACAAGGATCCTAAGCGTTGGGCAGGTAAGCCTACAGATCCTACAAGATTCTCTGAGGAGGACCTACAGAAGCGTGAGTTGTCCTATAGAAAGGCTGGCTTTGCTCTTCAGTTCATGCTTGATACAACCCTATCAGACGCTGATAAATACCCTCTGAGGCTTCGTGATATTCTTGTAGGTATGTTCCCCTTAGATGAGGCCCCGATGAAGATTACGTGGCTCCCTGACCCATCTAAAAGGGTTCCGGTGTCTGAAGCTCCTGTGATGGGACTTAAGGGGGACTCATACTTCTACTACCACACTGCATCGGGGGAGATTCAGCCTTATTCCTATAAGATGATGTGTATCGATCCGTCGGGCCGTGGGCGTGATGAGTCGGGCTATGCAGTCTTATATTATCTTAATGGATTCATCTACGTTATGGAAGTAGGTGGATTCCTTGGAGGATACTCGGATGTAGTACTTAACAAACTAGCTAAAGTAGCTAAGAAGTACAGTGTTAATGAAGTGGTCATTGAAGGTAACTTTGGTGACGGGATGTACCTTAAACTCTTTGAGCCAGTCTTAAAGAAAACTTACCCTAACTGTGGACTAACTGAAGTCAAATCATCAGGTCAGAAGGAGCTTAGAATCATAGATACGTTAGAGCCCGTAATCTCTAACCATAAGATGTGTGTCTCCCCTGAATGCATCAGAAATGACTTCTCTACTGTCCCTGAATCAGATTACAAATATGCTTGCTTTTACCAACTTACTCGTATCACTGCTGACAGGGGTGCCCTTGTTCATGATGACCGTTTGGATGCTCTGGCAATCGGAGTTAAATACCTTGTGGACTTCATGGGTGTCGATGCGGACACTGGTATCGAGGAACTTACTGAAGAGTGGTTAGAGGACTCTATGGAGTCTTTCTATGGATTCGTAACTAACCATGTTGGTGGTAGTGTGCTTGTTACTGAAGACACTAAGTCTGGATCTAGAAACACCTCAAAAGGTATCAAAAGAGAGACTTCAGGATACAAAATTAAGTAGAAATACTGATAAGTGATACCAAAAGTATTCTTTATTGGTGTATATTCTAGACACCTGAAAGAATATAACGTACTATTATAGACAAAAACACGTTCTGAATATAACGTACACTCTTAGAGGGGGCTGGGAAAGGTTATATATAGGTGTATATAGCTCATATCCTAGCTCTACTAAGATAAAGGTATTATCTACTAGAGTCCCTTATAGGTATACTGAAGGTTAACCTAGGTTCCCTTATGGGGGTACTTAGGTTCCCTTATGGGAATCCTGTGGTGAACCTACAGATCCCTTATAGGGATGATCACTAATAACATCATTAACAATTATAATAACAAGAACATAGATGAATTGGACTAAGAACAAGGCTAGTACAACTAGCAAGGTGTTTATCACCATAAAGATAATCATCATCATTGTCCTATTTATCATGTCGTTGATGAATGGTGACTTAAGTATGATTGATGCTATCCTTAGGACTCTTGTGAGTTCCTTATAGGGTACCTTTAAGTTTTCCATAGTGTAAAGTGTGTATCCTAGGTTGTGTTCAACAACACTGTGTACCATAACTAGCCCTAGACTCTCCCTTAAGTGTGGATTGTCTGGGGCTTTTTTTTTCGATTCCTGTGCTAGTATCCTAGCTGTGCTAGCTCTGCTAGTATCCTAGCTGTGCTAGCTGTGGATAACCTGTGGTGTTCTGTGCTAGCAGGGCTAGCTGTGGATAACTAAGGGGTCTCGATTGAAAAAATGGAGAAAATTTATGAACCCTCACGTTAATAAAAGATCGCATGCGTTACCCCCGTGGGGGCACCTCAGGGCCACCTCTCGTACCCCCTTTGCACAAAACAGATGATGTTTACCCACGGTGCCCTAAGGGTTAACCGAAGGTTGGTTCTTTGCTAGTACCCTAGCTATTGGTATCTATAGAGGACTTTTGGTAATCCTGAGTGATTTAGTCGGGTATCTATGGGGGACTGCTGGTAATCCTGAGGGATTTGGTCAGGTAGCTATGGGGACTTTTGGTAATCCTGAGTGATTTAGTCGGGTATAAGACATAATCTGTGGTTGTGATAGCTGTGGGCTACCCTGTGGTGATAGCTGTGGTGATGCTGTGGGCTAGCCCTGCCTATATAAAGAATGGTGATGCTGTGGGCTACCCTGTGGGCTACCCTGTGCTAGCTCCGCTAGCTGTGGTGATGCTGTGGTGATAGCTGTGTTAGCTGTGGTGATGCTGTGGTGATAGCTGTGTTAGCTGCGGGGATGCTGTGGGGATGCTGCGGGCTAGCTTTGGTGATGCTTGTGCTAGCTCCGCTAGCTGTGGGCTAGCTCTGCCTATATAAAGAATGCTAGGTGTCGCACCTAGGGTTTCCATCTATGTACAGTCATTTGCACATTCTTTAATATTCGCAGTGTCAAGAAACAGCTAATGCTGTCAAGCAACACTTTCTTAGGGGAATATCATGCTAGTTTCTAACCTTCTCGGTCACAAGAACCAGTTCATCATCAATGATTGGGATGCCTACTATTTCCAGTCGTATGACACAATGATTTGTAAAGTCGTACAGGGTGACTTAGGTGACAACTTCAAAATGATTGAAAACTATTGGTCAGCGACCACAGGCAAGCACATGAAAGCCTTTTTGGAAGAGGTTTATTTGTGGGATGTTGTCGCAGATCTCATCCATAAGCACAAGGTTTTTAAGAACCTTAAGGACTTCATGGAAAGAGTGAAAACAGTTGAGCTATTTTTGTTGGCTGTCACGGTAACCTACAAAAACCATATGGGCGAAACTGAAACATTTACGTGTACGGCGCCCTTGACTGAGTAAATATATATGATCCCTTGCAACCTCAGGGGATCACAATATATTCACTTAATAACCTAAGGGGGTCATTATGAAGTATCATCTTAACGTCTTTACGGATGAATCTGAGGCTACTAAGTATCCTAACAGTGTATCAGTTTTATACTGTGTTAATGGGACTTTGATTATTGGGCATACTCACAGAAATACAATCCCATTAAAGTTACTCAAAAAATATATCAAGATTGTTAAAATGTTACTTGGTGACAATATCGAGGCTATCATTAAAGTTAACCTTTGAATCGCCACATAAAGGATTCTTAAAATGCACACTAATCATCCCACCATCATCAACATGACAAAAGTCATCAAGACAAAATTTGTTCTTCCCTCAGGAAATTGGTTTAGTGGTTTCACTTGCAACCCAAAAACTAAGACCGTTTGTTTTAACTACCGTGACAGAAGACGTGACGGGCAGATTGCAAGAAAATACACGATTAAATTCAATGATGAACTAAAGGTTACGGATATCACTGCTGTATCTATCCAAGGTAGCAGGATTGAGCACTTTGGTAATTGCAGGGCTGAAAAGCTCTGTAGAGAGCTCCTTATAAGGGCCTTAGATTCTCAAAAGCAAAAAGAACAAGAAGAAAAAGAACAACAAGAAGAAATTCCGCATTTTGAAGAGTCTCCCGCTAAGTGGTATCTCGGTCCTATTTGCTTCGTAATAATGTTCCTAACCTATTTGGGTTTATTTATCCTTGCGATATATAACGTAAGACTTTGACAAATATTAGGTGTTAAAATGAAAATGATCCTCCTGCCTAAATCATCGAATGCAAAGACCGGAAACGTTATTCAGTCTTACTCGTCCCGGAGCACCTGCCCTGAGAGGTGCCCCTTTAAAGATGGTAAAGGGTGCTATGCTGAGGGATTACGCACATCCCGTATATGGGACAGGTGCGAGAATCCGAAGGATGCCCGTTTTATAAGCAACGAAAAGGAACTGAAAGTTGCCCTTACGAGCTTCCTTCTGGAAAGAGCCTACAAAGACCCAAGTGCAAAGGTTCTTTTCCGTCACAATGTGGCAGGAGATATTGCTATAAAGGGTACATTTACGATAGATGCAAACATTGTAAAAGCCCTGTCTAATTCCGTGGAGTTTGCGAACTCGATTTTCACAGGGAATTTGAGGGGATATACCTATACACACTGTGAGATCAGTGCTGGCTCCGCTAAGGTGATACATGAAGCCGCCTCTAAAGGGTTTCTAATCAACGCAAGCTGTGAGACTGTGGAGGAAGTCATGCATGCAAAAGGGTTAGGCGTTGATGCTGTAATTACCTCAGTGAATCCAGAAAAAACCATCAGAGAACTAAAAGACAACGGCTTACACGGTGTGCAGTGCCCAGCACAGTTAGGACAGCTCGCAAAGCTAGGACAAGTTACCGAAGCGATAACCTGTGAGAAGTGTGGACTATGTAGCTTACATCGTGAGGCTATAGTAATCTTTGAGGTACACGGTTGTGCCCATAAGAGAGCCACTAAAGTAATTATGCTTAAACAACAGAATAGCAGTAAATAATATTATGACTATTGAAGATATCACTGAAGCTATAGCGGAAAGCTATGATGATATGGATCCGTGTGAAGCTACGGATAAAGCTAAAACTATTATGATGGAGCTAGATGATGATGAATGATACTAAAGACACTAAGCCTGTGGCGGGTTCTCCAGAAGAGGCTACGCACTATCATGGTGCGGTGGAACCTATTGAACTCATGCAATCTATCCTAACGCCTGAGGAGTTCAAAGGATTCCTAAAAGGAAATGCTATCAAGTATGCTTTCAGGGCAGGCCGGAAGGCAGGAGAGACTGCAGAGAAAGACAGAACTAAGTTTATAGTATACTCTCAGTGGCTCCATAAATATGAGCTATACGGTATCATTGACTAACCAACCCTAGGATATAACTACAAAATAATATAACGTACACTCTTAGAGAGAAGAGAGAAGGGGTACCTAAGGTTAACCCTAGTTGTTAACCTAGGTACTCTTACATTAACACCTATAACAATTATCTTTATAAACCTTATAAAGACCTATAAAGACTTACTAAAGGTATCCCCCATGTCTTACTATGAAAACGCAGATAAGTTCTCTATCGATGAGAACAACTACGATGACATGTGTCTTAAATACGGTAAGTACCGTGTTGATCGTGAAATTGATTTGGAACTTGAAAGCAAAGACAACGCCTACAATGCTTTCATGTCTAAGCGTAATAAGGCTATCTCAGACAATAACCTAGCCAACATAGGTACTACTAAAGTACTCTTGTCTGAGACTATTCCTGCTATGGTTAAGGGTCTTGATGCATGGTTTGCTAAAGTTAACAATGGGAAGTGTGGTAAGCGTCATAGAGCCGCTAGTCTTGCAAATACTCTCAAGTCTGAGGAAATTGCATTCATTGTCTCTAAAACCATCCTGTCTAATACGATGTACCGCATTGGCCTTACTAATCTTTCGGTAAAGATTGGGGAAGCTATTGAGGATGAAGTACGCTTCAATACTATCCTTGCCTCAATGTCTCCTAAGGAAGTCCAATCATTCAAGGCAGGCATGAACAAGCGTATTGCCTTTCAGTTCAAAAAAAGGTATGCCATTCAGAAGGAGAAGCATCTTGCCGATGAAGGTAGGGTACAGTTGTGGAATAAATGGAGTCCCTCCGATAAGTTCAATGTTGGCATGAAGATGGTTGAGTTGTTTGCTCTTAGTACCAGCCTAATACACATCGTAAAGGTGTTTGTTAATGGGAACATTAAGTATTTTGCAGAGCTTGACGCGGATGTAGCGAAGTATATTGAATATCAGGACACCTACCTCGCAGATCTCATGATGGAACATCGCCCTATGGTTATCCCGCCCAAGCCATGGACTAACCCCTTTGATGGTGGTTACTACATCAACCTTAAGAAGCCCTTACAACTTGTCCGCATGTCTGCTAAGGACTGTGATGCTTTGTACTCTGATGTTGACATGCCGAATGTTTATAAGGCTGTGAATGCTATTCAGAATACGGCATGGCACATCAATGCTAAGGTGCTTGAAGTGGCTAATGCTGTATGCTCGTGGGAACATATCCCTGAGGCTCTGGAAATGCCTACGGCGAATCCTGCTGAGCCTCCTGCACGTCCTATAGAGGCAGACACCAATAAAGACATCCAACGTGAATGGCGGCAAGCTATGACATCCTATTATCAGGAGGACAACAAACGTAAGGCTAAGCGTATTCTTGTTAACTGCATCCTCAAGCTTGCCAACGACTTCAAGGATGATGAAGCAATTTACTTCCCGCATAACCTTGACTTCAGAGGTCGTATCTATCCTGTGACCCTGATTCACCCCCAAGGTAATGACTTTATGAAAGCTATGCTTGAGTTCTCCGAAGGTGTTGAATTGGGGAAGGATGGTCATACGTGGCTTGCCTTCCAAGGTGCAAACATGTGGGGTCTTGATAAGAAGCCCATTGAGGAACGCATTGCGTGGGTTTACGAGAACTCTGATATGATCATCAGCATTGCAGAGAAGCCCTTGGACAACCTGCAATGGACTGAGGCAGACAGTCCGTGGGAATTCTTAGCATTCTGTTTTGAATGGAATGACTATCTTAAAATTGGGGAATCCTTCAAGTCTAAGCTTGCTGTAGCCTTCGATGGCTCCTGCTCTGGCTTACAGCATTTCTCTGCGATGCTTCGGGATGAAGTCGGTGGGGAAGCCGTCAACCTCAAGCCTGACGATCATGTCCATGACATCTATGGCATCGTTGCGGAGAAGGTTAATGAACTCCTTAAGAAGGACATGCAGGAAGGTACAGATGACACCATAGAAGCCACTGAGGATGGTTCTAGCTATCTTAAGAAGGGTACCAAGAGCCTTGCAAAGGAATGGCTTGATCATGGGGTTTCCCGCAGTGTTACCAAGCGTCCTACGATGACCCTTTGTTATGGTGCTAGCAAGTTTGGGTTTGCAGATCAGATCCTTGAAGATACTGTCTACCCTGCTCTTGCCCATAATCCCCTGTCTTTCTCTAAGCCATCTCAGTCTGCTCGTTATATGGCAGGTCTTATTTGGGATTCCCTGAAGGGCGTTGTAGTGAAGGCTGTGGAGGCTATGGAATGGCTTCAGACTGCCTCAGGACTACTTGCAAAGGACAAGAACATTGAAGGTAAGAACCTTCCTACCACTTGGATTACTCCTGCAGGTTTCCCTGTGAAGCAGAAGTACCCTAAAGTTCGAGTTAAGCGTCTTAACACTGTCCTGTCGGGTTCTATCAAGATCTTTGATACTACCTCAGGTTCTACTGAGGAAGCTACTGAAGGTTCTGTCTTGCGTCTTGCCTTTGCAGAACCTACTGATGAGATTGACAGTCGCAAGCAGAAGCAGGGCATCGCTCCTAACTTTGTTCACAGCATGGACGCATCTCACTTGATGCTTACTGTCTGTGCTTGTGTTGACAAGGGTGTCAATGCCTTTGCAATGATCCATGATTCCTACGGTGTCCCTGCAGGACATGGCTCTATCATGTTCACAACTGTCCGAGAAGTCTTTGTAAGCACCTACACGGAGAACGATGTTTTGCAGGATCTCCATGATCATATCTGCAACCTGCTGTCTCCTAAGATGCTCAAGGATCTCCCCGAAGTACCAACCAAAGGCGATCTGGATCTTGATTGCGCTAAGGAGTCTATGTATGCATTCAGCTAGTACACTAGCATTCAGCTAGTACACTAGCATTCAGCTAACCTTTAGTATAACGTACACTAGTAGAGAGAAGCTAGTTCACTAGCAGAAGCTAGCCCGCTAGCAGAAGAGCATATAAGTCTCTCTCTCTCTACTTTTTTCATATCTGACTTAATAAAATGTACACTAGTAGAGAGAAAATCTCTCTTAAGTACACACAAAGGAAACACACACTATGAACGATATTCGACTTACCACTCCGAAGGGCTATGCACAGTATCCGTACCTTAAGGATCCTGACACCAAGTTCAATCCTGATGGGGACTATAAGGTTAACCTTGCGATGGACGATAACGAAGCCACTGGCAAGCTTATTGCAAAACTTCAACAGATTCTTGAAGACTTCTATGACAACGATGAGGAAGTTGCTAAGGCTGTTGCTAAGGGTCGCAAGGTTGTCATGTCTGACATCTACGAGAACGATGAAGAAGGCCGCATTGTCTTGAAGTTTAAGCAGAAGGCTAAGATCACTAAGAAGAATGGTGAAAAGATCGATATCAAGCTTCCGCAGTTTGACTCCCGTGGTAAGCCTATGGAAGCGGCTAACATTGGTCGTGATTCTGTTATCAAGATCAACTTCTCTGTTCGCCCGTACTATCTTCCTACTACCAAGACCTGCGGCCTCTCGCTCCGCCCTGTGGCAATTCAGGTAATTGAACTGCATGAGTTTACCGGTGGTGGCTCTGCGGAATCATACGGATTTGATGATGAGGGGGAAGGCGGCTATGAGGCTTCCCCTAAGGAACCGTGGGAAGACGATAGCGTTACTGATGACGAAAGCCCCTCGAATTTCTAAATAGGAGAAAACCATGACTTACAAGTTCACTGAAGAAGCCATCAAAGACGAGCACAAGTTTGCCCTTGTCTCTGAATATACCCGTGAGGTTATTCTTAACAAGATCAATGAGGAGATCAATGATCGAGGTACTTCATTTTTATACTTCGTTCAGATTGCTGGTGAGTATCTGACATTCAACAATAGGGAATTGAATGCGCTTCCGATCTCAAGTGTCAAGTTCTTCGTAAACCACAGTGATCTTGAGGATATCCCTGAACCACTTAAGGAACTAGAGGCAGGGATTTGGATTGACGTGCGGGATCTCAAGAACTATGATCTTTCTGAAGCAATTAGTGATGCTTATGTCGTAGTTGCAACTGCTTCAGGTGATGAACTTAAAGGTAACTTTATGTCACACACTTCCCCTTATGTAGTTGGTAGTCTTATCAATTCCAAGATGCTTGAGATTGTTTCTCTTGATGATAATTCTTACGACCTGTACATGTTTGATCGAGTCATGTTCATCCCATCTGCCGCTAAGACTAAGAAGGAAGGATAACCTACATGACAACCCGAAAGGCCGCCTACAGTTACATGAAGCGGCATGATGCGGGTACTTATAGGTCAGGTCTTGAGGAGGCTAACAGCGATCTCCTTAAGACCTTTTCAATTGAACCTAAATATGAGCAATACTATCTTGAGTATGTAGTACCCGAAAGTAAACACAGATACACCCCTGATTTCGTACTTCCTAATGGTATCATCATAGAAACCAAAGGGGTATGGGACGCAGAGGATAGAAAGAAACATCTGCTCATCAAAGAGCAACACCCTAGCTTAGACATTCGTTTTGTCTTTAGTAGGTCAGCTACTCCTATTTACAAGGGATCTAAGACTACCTACGCATCATTCTGTGACAAGAATGGGATCCCCTATGCAGACAAAAGGATACCTGAGGAATGGCTTAAAGAGCCTGTAAAGAAAATACCTAGGGGTATTCTGTTTAATAAAAACAACAATAATAAAAGAAGTAGTATTAGTAAAAATGACTGTTAACTATAAGAAACCACATATTGAGACCCATAAGAGTTTCATCAAGTATAAGACAAGAACTGAGACTAAGTTTATTGTTGTCCATTGTTCTGCAACACAACCTAAAAGTTCCTATGACTGGAAGACAATTGATCAGATGCACCGACAGCAAGGGTGGTTAGGTATTGGCTATCACTTTGTTATTAAGACTGATGGAACTATCCAAGAAGGTAGATCTCTGGATTCCATTGGCTCACACGTTAAAGGTCATAACAGCGATTCCGTAGGCATCTGCTTGATTGGTGGTATTAATTGTAGTGGCAAGTCTGTTGATAACTTCACTAAGGAGCAGAAGGATTCTCTCAGAGTTCTTATTGATTACCTGAGAGGTGTCTATCACGATGAGGTTACTGTATGCGGTCACAGAGATTTTAAAGGGGTGCATAAGGACTGCCCCTGTTTCGATGTTAAAACTTGGTATGGTACAGGGGCTAAGTACGTTAAGTTCTCCAATGAGGATGGAGCTTTTCTGAATAAGGTAGGACTGTCTAAGGCAGACTTTGAGGAATACAATGGTAACATTGAGGATATCCAAGAAGGTGATCTTGTCTACTTAGGCTATAATGAATAAAACGTACACTAGTAGAGAGAAGCAATGCTTAGATATCTTAAAGCGTTTCTCATTGGTGTAGCCTTCTTTATTGGTTTGTACCTAGGGTCTTCCTATGAAGAGAACAAATATAGGGAGATCCTAGTATCAACCCAGAAAGAGTACATTGCAAAGCTTGATGAGGTAACCAAAAGAAAAGATGCAACGATTAACTTACTTCTTAAAGACATGGCTACCACTGATGCTTTGCAATCTGCTCTTGATAAGCGGATTAACAGGTTGCAGTACAACATCAACAGTGGAAACAAGGCCATCATGCAACATACCGACAGAGTTACTGCAGAGTCAGTCATCACGTGTAGACAACTATTGTCAGAAGGTGCAGAGCTACACGGAGAAGGTGTTAAAATACTCAGAGACACCAACAGACGACTTGAAGCAATAATTAACTTACATAAAGAATAGTTTTATTGGCTATTGATAGTATCCCTTCTCGCTATTAGAGAAAGTGGAGAAAGCCTTAGCCTTCAGATAGACAGAGTAGCAAAATAGGTTACTGCAAGCTATAACCAAGGCCAATTACAGGTTCGAGTCCTGTCTCTGTCTAGTTTTAACTCTCCTTAGCTCAGTTGGATAGAGCATATGCCTTCTAAGCATACGGTCACTGGTTCGAATCCAGTAGGAGAGACCAAATTTTATAGAGAGGCTTTTATGCAGACTAAGAAAGAACTTGATCGTAGTGAACGTGCTTGGGAATCCCGTTGGGAACAAGAGTACGAAGAGTATCCTGATAAGCTGTGGGTCACTGGTTCGAATCCAGTAGGAGAGACCAAATTTTATAGAGAGGCCCGTTGGGAACAAGAGTACGAAGAGTATCTTGAATCTCTTGATGAAGAAGATGAGGAAGATTACAACGATGAGGACGACGAAGAATGAATATTTGTACTGCGAAGTGTCTTGTTCATTATGAAAACCTGTGGACTTTCGAACTGACGTATCCCCGATACATCCATAGTGAGTTCATGACGCATCGTGTCTTTTCACGTAATGCTAGTAGCTCTCGTGCTATCCCTGTGAAGCGTATGATTGAACAGGTTGATGGCAATCCTGTAGTTCCACCTAAGGTCTACATGAATAAGGCGGGTATGGTAGGGGATGTAGAAGCTCCTCTTAATGTAACTGCTGACTTCTATAATCTTTGGCTTGACGCGGCTAGTAACGCCGTTGAGATAGCTAAGAATATGGAAAAGCTCGGTATCCATAAGCAACACATTAACCGTATCCTTGAACCCTTCCAGTACATTAAGGTGATCGTTACAGCTACTGATTGGTACAACTTCTTTGTTCTTAGACTTGCACCTGATGCACAGCCTGAGATGCGAGAACTTGCAAATACAATCTACGATGAGATGAATCGTTACCATAACAAGGCTGTAGGTGTCCTTGAGCTTGACAAAGAGCATAGTGTGGTGTCCCTTCCGTACATCACTGATGAGGACATTAAGGAGATCGGAAAGGAAGAGTATCATCTCCTTATGAAGATCTCTGCCGCTCGTTGTGCTCGTGTCAGCTATAATAATCATGATGGTTCTAAGCCTGACATTGAGAAGGATCTTAAACTGTATGGTCATCTCTATAACAGCAAGCATATGTCTCCTATGGAGCATGCTTGTATTAGAGATAAAGATTATCGTAAGAATGCTAATCTGAATGGTTGGAAGAGTTTGCGTTATCTCAATGAAACCTGCGAATATTCATAGTAAATCATGAGCAACTATCAAGAGAGTACATTTCTTTATCATGAACCTTGCCCTAAATGTGGTTCCTCTGACGCCTGTGGTGTCTTTAGTGATGGCCACCGCTACTGTTATTCTTGTAATTCTTATTTTAGAGCTGATGGGAAAGTAACTGACAATGGGGAAGTAATCCATAAAAAGGAGAATGCTATGAGTAAGGAATGTATCCCTCTTGATGACCTTAAAGTGTCTTATCTTTCTGCAAGGAAACTTAATCAGGACACCTGTTCCAAGTTCAAGTACATGGTAGGTGACTATAAAGGTACTCCCTGTCAAGTAGCTAACTACTATGATGACAGTGGGAACATCGTAGGACAGAAACTGAGGTTTCCTGACAAGTCTTTTGCAGTCCTTGGTAAGATCTCTAATCGTCTCTTTGGTTCACAGCTGTGGTCTTCAGGTAAGAAGATCGTGATTACTGAAGGGGAGATTGATTGTCTTACTGTGAGCCAGCTTCAGTCCAACAAATGGCCTGTTGTGAGCATCCCTAATGGTGCTCAAGCGGCTAAGAAGGCCATTGAAGCTAACCTTGAATACCTTGACAAGTTTGAAGAAGTGGTGCTCATGTTTGACATGGATGAGCCCGGTCGTAAAGCTTGTGAAGAGTGTGCTAAGGTGTTGCCTGCGGGTAAGGCATTCATTGCTAACCTACCTTTGAAGGATCCTAATGAGTGCCTACTTGAAGGTAAAGGTAGTGAAGTTATTCAGGCTATTTGGAATGCAAAGCCTTACAGACCTGATGGTATTGTTTCAGGTACAGACCTGTATGAGAAGTGTGTAACAGACATTGATGACCTTAAGGATTCTGTAGAGTATCCTTGGAAGGCGCTTCAGAACAAAACTAAAGGGGCTAGACATGGCGAACTATATGTCTTCACCAGTGGAAGTGGCATGGGAAAGTCAACCATCCTCAGAGAGCTTGAATACTACTTTGGTGTTCGGCGGGGAGAACTATGCGGAATTGTTGCTCTTGAAGAATCTACTCGAAAAACTGGGTTGGAACTCATGTCAATTCACCTTAATAAGCGACTCATACTCGATCCTGAGGGTACAGATGAAGATGAGCGAAGCAGAGCTTTTAAAGATACAATTGGGAACGGAAGATTCTTCCTATACGATCACTTTGGGAGCCTTGATTCAGGGAATTTGCTTAGCAAGCTCCGCTATATGATCGTTTCATTAGGATGCAAACGGATCTTTCTTGATCATATTTCCATTGTTGTCTCTGGTATGGACACTGATGAGGATGGGGGTGAACGCAAGGCAATTGACAAGCTAATGACTAACCTTCGTTCCCTTGTGGAAGAGACTGGTGCTACAATGTTCGTAGTGTCTCACCTTAAGCGTCCTGAGAAGAAAGGACATGAAGAGGGGGCACAGGTGTCACTGTCTCAGCTTCGAGGCTCTGGAGCTATTGCACAGCTCTCTGATATGGTGATCGGCCTTGAGCGTAACCAACAGGGAGACAACCCCAATGTGCTTACTATTAGGGTCCTTAAAAACAGATTTTGTGGCTTGACTGGTGTCAGTGGGCACCTTAAATATAATACTGAGACTGGGAGATTGGAGGAAGATGAAGAAGGAGAAGAATGTCCTTTTACTGCTGACACTGAGTTCTAAGAAGTGTTCTTGCTGTGGCGAAGTTAAACCTACTACGGAGTTCACAAGGCTGAATAGGCACGGAAAGTGGGGTTTCTGTTCTGGGTGCAAGGAATGTAATAATAAAAGATCTAAGAAGTATTACAAAGATAACCCTGAGAAGTGTAAGGAAGCTGTTAAGAGTAGTGCCCTTAAGAGAAAGTACGGCATTACTAAAGAGGACAAAGAGAGGATGCTTAAAAACCAAGGCTACAAGTGTGCTATTTGTGGTCAAGAGATCTTTTTGTTTGGATCTTCGCATAAGCTAACAGCCCACGTAGACCACGACCACAAGACAGGTAAGGTTAGGGGTCTTCTCTGTCATGGGTGCAATATAGGGTTAGGAAAGTTTATGGATAACACTGATTATTTACTTAGTGCTATCTCTTACCTAAAGAAAAACAAATAAGCAAAGCTATTTAAGGAATTAAAGATGAGTTTTAAGGAGTTTGTGTACCCACTTACTTTCTGGTATTACGACAAGGACCTGTCCCTTACGGATCGTGCTATCGCAGGCTTTTTTCTTATCCTGTTACTCCCTATAGCACCCGTAATTCTAGCCTCTGAGCATGAGAATTCTGTCACGTACAGCGCCCTAAGCTCTCTGATATTCAAGATCTACGTGATTGCTATGTGGGTGATTACAGTTACAGGTATCTCACTTCTAGTGTTTCTGTAGGATCTTTTTAGCAAAGCTATTTAAGAAATAAGCAAAGCTATTTAAGGAATAGAAAATGCTGACTTTAAAAGACAAATTCATTGTATTCGATATTGAAACTGATGGGTTGCTTGACACAACCAAGAGGTTTTGGTGTGGTTGGATTTATGACTCTTATACTGATTTATACACTGGTTACACTGATCTTGATGGGTTATTTGAAGCTTTGAACAAGTATGGCACTAGCGGGTATAACATCGTAGGCCATAATATCTGCAAATTCGATATCCCAGCTCTTAAGAAACTTAAGGGTGAGAGGTTTGCATTTGATGTTCGAGATGTATGTATTGACACTCTTGTACTTGCTCGTTTGATCTACTCGAACATTAAGGACACTGACGTTGGTCTTATGCGTACTGGCAAGCTCCCTAAGGCTCTCTATGGTTCCCACAGCTTGAAGGCATATGGGTATCGGTTGGGTGAGTTGAAAGGTACCTATGGAGAAAAAGAGGATGCATGGGACACGTTTACCACTGAGATGTACGAGTACAACAAACAAGACGTTATAGTCACCCTTAAGTTGTTCAGGAAGCTGATGGCTAAGGGTTACCCATTGAAATCCATTCAGCTTGAACACGATATCGCCTGGGTTATGGCTAAGCAAGAAAGGAATGGTTTTGTCTTTGATAAAGATGCGGCAGTAAAGCTCTATGCTGACCTCTCTGCTAAGAGACAAGAGCTTTATGACAGCCTTGTTACTGAGGTAGGTACTTGGACTGTCTACAAGGGTGATAAGGTCTACAAGAGGGATAACGCTAAGAAAGGTATTAAGGCAGGCATTCCCTACCCACAGTACGAAGAAGTAACCTTTAATCCCAACTCTAGGGCTCATATAGCTAAAGTCCTCATGGATCGAGGTTGGGATCCCCCTGAGGTTACACCTACGGGTGCACCTAAGGTTGACGAAGATACCCTGCAGTCTGCTATGGATATCTCATTGACACCTAAGATCCTTGAGTACCTATTGATTAACAAGCGTATTGCACAGCTTGCTGAGGGTGATAATGCTTGGCTTAAGCTTATGAAGGAAGATGAAGATGGATACTATCGCATTCATGGCTCTGTCAACCCTAATGGGGCTGTTACTGGTAGAGCAACTCATTCTTATCCTAACGTTGCACAGGTACCTGCGGGAAGGTCTTCATATGGTAAGGAGTGCAGGTCTTTGTTCACAGTGCCTAAAGGATGGTTTGAGGCTGGTATCGACGCTTCTGGCCTTGAGCTTCGTTGTTTTGGGGCTTTCCTGTTTCCTTTCGACAACGGTGCTTACATAAAGGAAATCCTTGAGGGTGACATTCACACTCATAATCAGAAGATGGCAGGACTTCCTACGAGAGACCAAGCGAAGACAATGATCTACTGTATGCTTTATGGTGGTGGTGACGGTAAGCTTGGTGCTGTCATTAACGGGACTGCTAAGGATGGTAAGGCTCTTAAGGAAAGATTCTTTAAGGCTGTACCTGCATATAAGAAGCTCTGTAGCTCTATCGATAAGGCTCTTGTTGAATCCTCTGAATGGGTAGGTAATACTCAAAAGATAAAGTGGAGGAAGCGTGTGCATCCTGATTGCCCTACTCTTAATATTTCTCATCATATTCTTGGGCTTGATCGCCGTATTGTTTATGTGCGAAGCCCTCATTCAGCGTTAAACACTATCCTGCAGTCTGCTGGAGCTCTCATTTGTAAGAAGTGGGTGTGTCTTGTTGAGGAGAATATGCGTAAAGCAGGCTACAAGCATGGTTGGGACGGAGACTTTGCCATGATGGCTTGGGTACATGATGAAGTACAGGTAGCTTGTAGAACCAAAGAAATCGCAGAGGATTGCGTAAGGATTGCTCAGGAGTCTATGAGACAGACTCAGGAGTTCTTTAAGTTTAATTGTCAGTTGGATACTGAAGGTAAAATTGGAGATAACTGGTATTCTTGCCACTAAGGAGTAATTATGATGACTAAAAAGATTAAGATCGTTTTCAAGTATGACCATGATGAATATGGGAATTACCTTAATGCTCGCATTGAGACTCCTAAGGGAGTCCATTGGCTCTACGACATCACTACTGAGGAAGCTATCGTTGAGGCTCTTAAGGATGTCAATGTAGAGCTTGAAACGGACTATGACTTTGGTGATGATGAGGAGGACTACGAGTAATGCATAAGTATCTTATGTTCCTTGGATATATTGACGCTCATCCTCCTAAGCTTCAGTCTGACTTCTGTCGATACAAAGCTAAGCTTATAGCTGAGGCGGCATCCCGTGGTCACATTACGTGCTTCTGCTTTGGTAAGCCTACTAACAAGTGGCACCTGACTGCTGAAGGTTTTGAGCTTTATAACTCCAGTAAGGATATCTACTATGGTCAAGTTATTGATTGATGGGGACATTCTTGCCTATAAGGCATCCTCAAGTGTCCAAAAGGACATCGACTGGGGTGATGGTCTTTGGACTTGTCATGCCTACCTTGAGGATGCAATAGAGCAGTTTAAGAACCTTTTGGATGGCATTTTGTTTGCCCTAAAGGAAACTACTCTTGAAGATTATTCTATTTCAGATATGATGTTTTTCTTTTCTGATGAAGATAACTTTAGAAAACATTATCTTCCTGCATATAAGAGTAATCGAAAGAATATCCGAAAGCCTACCTGCTATAAAGCTTTGGTAGAATGGGTCTATAATAACCACGAATATACTGTAGTTAAACCTATTAAATATCTTGAGGCTGATGATGTAATAGGCATTTATGCTACTACCTATAAAGACACTATTATCGTGTCTATGGACAAGGATTTTAAGACTATTCCATCTAAATTCTTTGACTTTGGTAGAGGTGAATTTAAAGACATTACTGAAGATGAGTCAAAATATTGGCTCATGTATCAGACACTCATTGGGGACACTACAGATGGGTATAAGGGGTGTCCTACGTATGGCCCTGTGAAAGCTAAGAAGCTCCTTGATGCTACTCCTGTGGAGTCCTATTGGGATGCTGTGGTCAAGGCTTATGAGAAGCAGGGACTCACTGAGGATGATGCTATCCTGCAGTGTACGATGGCTAGGATTCTCCATAAGGAGGACTTCCTTAGGTTCACTGAAGGTGAGCTTCCTCCTTTGTTTAATCCGAGTAAAACGTACTCTTAAAATACACAAGCATTAAAACTTAAAAGGTACACTAGTAGACTGAAAGGAATACATAACTATGGAAAAACCTGAAAACGTGGTTGACATTGATGAAGATTTCCCGTATATACCTAAGGATCTCCTTGAGAGAATCCAGAAGGACTTTGATATCCGTAAGATGATCTGGTACTCTGATGACCGTAATCTCCTTATGGGTATCCAACAGGTTATCTCTTATCTTGAAGATCATTATAATAAACAATCTAATTAATGGAGATAACTAACTATGGGTGCTCTTTTTAAGAAGCCTAAGGTTCCTGACATTAGGGTCAATGCTCCTGCTATTGAGAACCCTGTTCTTGAGCCTGAGGCCCCTGAGCTTGGAGCTGAGGAGACTGAGGAACATAAAAAGAATAAGGGAAAGAAAGCCTTAAGGATTGACTATGTTGGTTCTGCACGAGGGACTAATCCCCTCTAGTAAGGCCTATAAGATTTGTGTCTTAAAAGGTAAAGAAGACATTAAGATCTTAGATTATATTTTTGATAAGGGAATTGAGCTGATTAAATATAATCCTAATTCCCTTCCGTTTGTCTCTAAGTATTCTAATAAAGATATTGTCTATGATTTTCTAAAGCAGATTGTCTTATCAGAAGATAATACCGGTTATTGTGTACTTAGTTGCTACGATAAGGATATGGAACTCGTGGGTGCATCCCTAGTGTCTTGGGGGAGTCCTTGGTATGCACCTACGAGTATCCAAGTCATTAACGAAGAATGCACTGTAGCTTTTAAGCGAGGTGTTGGTTTAGCTAGAGCTTTGGCACATGTCTTAGAAAAGACTGCCAAAGATAAAGGCTTTAAACTGGTAATGTTCTCTAATGCGAATCTTCCCAATAGAAAGATGTTGGAGAATACCTTTGAGAAACACCTAGGTTATTCTTCATACAAGACTTTTTATAAAGAAATTATC
>ERZ1034626.677-NODE-677-length-24337-cov-10.438391_pt1 | contig 24337 bp, 15 predicted proteins | sample MGYA00520652_ERZ1034626 | MGnify/ENA primary metagenome ERZ1034626 (study PRJEB33766, sample SAMN09781765) | gut metagenome | biome: gut microbiome | host: Homo sapiens | place: Madagascar | study: EMG produced TPA metagenomics assembly of the PRJNA485056 data... | reverse complement strand
TCTCTCGGCTGCATTGCTATTCCCTATGGCAGTATCGGCACAGACTGACAAGATTCAGGGAACCATTGTCTCTGAAACTGATGGCCAACCGCTGATAGGTGTAGTAGTACGTGTGAAAGGTACCGCTTCAGGAACCGTTACCGACATCGACGGACATTATCAGTTAAAGGTAAATCCTAAAGATGTGGTAGAATTTTCATGTATTGGTTATAAAACAGTAACCCAAAAAGGTAAGACTGGCACCTTCGACTTTAAGATGGAGGAAGACACCAATATGCTTGACGAGGTGGTAGCCATAGGTTACGGCTCAATGAAGAAGAGCGACCTCACAGGATCAGTGGCCGTAGTAAAGGCTGAAGACCTGAAGAAGACCCCTGCCGCCAGTGTAGACCAAGCCATACAGGGCCGCGTGGCCGGTGTGACCGTAAACGCTAACAGCGGACAGCCTGGTGCTGGCGCTGTGGTGCGCATCCGCGGTATCGGTACTGTGAACGATTCGGCTCCTATCTATGTGGTAGACGGCAACATCACCAGCGACATTTCATTCCTCTCGCCCAACGATATCGAGTCGACAGAGGTATTGAAAGACGCTTCGTCAACCGCCATCTACGGTGCCCGTGGTGCTAACGGTGTTATTCTTATCACCACGAAGAGTGGCGAGAAAGGCCGTGGCAAGGTATCGTTTGATATGTATTATGGCTGGCAGAACCGCTGGAAGAAGCTCGACTTGATGGGTAAAGACGAGTTTGTACAGACCTATCTGAAGTTGGCCGCTCCTAAATCAGAGCGCAACTATTACGAGAAGAAGGGCTTTAACGAGTGGCTGCAGAAATATAAGTTGGGTAACGATGCTTACTATGCCGTAGCAAAGACCAAAACTTATCAAGATGGTTTCGACTATAGCGCCGTCAACACCGACTGGCAAGACGAGGTATTCAACTCGAACGCTCCTATCCAAAACTATCACGTGTCGTTTGATGGTGGCTCTGACAAGAGCAACTACTCGTTCTCGGCATCTTACTACGACCAGGAAGGCACCATCATTGGTTCAAAATATAATCGTCTCACTCTGCGTGCTAACACCTCGTTTCAGGTGAAGAAGTGGCTGAAGATTGGCGAGAACCTCTCGTTCGCAACCAGCCAAGCTCGCAACGCCATGAACCAAAACGCATCGCCAGGCGCAAGCGTTATCTCGGCAGCATTGGCAATGGCTCCATGGGATGTGCCTTACTATCCCGCTGGCACCTATAACCGCAAACATGAAGATATGAGCGGAAAGGTGGGCGTTCCCTCTAACTTTAAGAACGTAACTAACCCGTTCTCAATGGTTTACTACTCGCACCCGCACAACGTGGTGAACCGCTGGTTTGGCAATATGTACCTCGAGTTTACACCCATCAAGGGCTTAAACTATCGTACAAACTTTAGCTACGACCAGGTGAACGAGAAGAACCGCACCTTTACCGATGCCCACACCGTAAACAGCTATGACGACTCGAAGGGCAAAAACTTCTTGACACGCGGACTGGTGCAGTATACCACCTTTACTTGGGAAAACATCATCAACTATCAGTTCGACCTGGGCAAGATACACCACTTCAACGCTATGGTGGGCCAAACCACTGAAGAGTATAACTATTATTCAATAGGTGGAAGCGGTTCTACCATCCTCAACCCATCAGAAAAGAACTGGTATCTCTCACAAACCACCGACGACAACACTAACCCCATCGCTGATGGCGTAGGCCGCACACGCCGCCTGTCGTTCTTGGCACGTCTGAATTATAACTTGATGGATCGCTACTTGATAACCGTCAATTTCCGTGCCGACGGTTCAAACAAGTTCCCTGAGAACACATGGGGCTATTTCCCCTCTACCGCCTTTGCATGGAAGGTGAGCGAAGAGCCCTTCATGAAACGCTTTAAGAAACTCGACTACCTGAAGCTGCGCTTGGGATGGGGACAGATTGGTAACGACAAAATTGCCAACGACGCCTTTAACCAAACCATCTTCACCTCGCAAAACGTGTTTGTGGGCTACCCATTCGGCGTAAACCAAACGGTGGGCACTGGCGCTACCATCCTTACCTATGTTAACCAGGGTGGCAAGTGGGAACGCACCGAAACATGGAACGCTGGCGTTGACGCTGCCTGGGGTAACGGTCTGCTGTCGGCCAATGTCGATTTCTTCGTGCGCAACACAAAAGATATGTTGCTGTCGGTAAAGGGTCCGGCCTGGAGCGGCAACCGCTTCGATGCCCAGAGCAATGTGGGCACCGTGCGCAATGTGGGTGTTGAAATTTCGCTCGGACACACAAACCACATCGGCAAGGTAAACTACTCGGTAAACGGTAACATCTCGTTCATCAAGAACAAACTTACCAGCCTAAACGGCGGACAGATTGTTTATGGCGACCGCGTAATTAGCGACGAGGGGCTGCCTCTGTTCGAGTTCTGGGGATATAAATACCTGGGCGTTTACAAAAGCAAGGAAGAGGCCAACGCTGCACTGCCTGGCTATGCTCGCGATGGCGAGGTGAACCCCTACGGTGCTGGCGATGCTATCTATGCCGACCTTGATGGCGATGGCAAGATTTCAGAAACAGGCGACCGCACAAAGTTGGGCAACAACTTCCCGAAGGTAACCTACGGCTTGAACCTTTCAGCCGACTGGAAGGGTCTTGACCTGCAACTGTTCTTCCAGGGCGTAGCTGGCAACAAGATATATAATGCCGTGCGCGAACGCACTGAAAGCAATGGTCTGACCTCACAGCTCAGCACCAAGATGCGCGACGTATGGACCGAGGATAACCCCGATGGCACCATTCCTAACCCCAAGGGCGCTAACAATATGCTCAACTCGAGCCGCTTCCTTGAGAGCGGATCTTACTTCCGCCTGAAGAACATACAGCTGGGCTACACCTTGCCTAAGAAGCTGCTGAACGGATGGGGCATCTCTAACCTGCGCGTTTATGCTCAGGCCAGCAACCTCTTCACCATCACCAACTATTCGGGCTACGACCCCGAGGTGGGAAGCGGTGTAGACTATGGTAACTATCCGCAGAGCCGCACCTACATGTTTGGTTGCAACTTCACCTTCTAACAAAGGTGTATGTAACGCTATCTTAATGTTCAACAGACAGAGAAATAACATCATTATATAATATATGAATCAGTTTAAAGCATTAACATATTCAGCTTTGGCGTTGGCTACACTGAGCCTCAGTTCGTGCAACGACTGGCTGACAGAAGAAACACCAGGAACAACAAAGGTGTCTGAATTCTTCACTTCATTGTCTACCGCCGAGGCCGTGGTAAACGCTGCTTACGTGCCAATGACATGGGAGTTTGGTACAACCTACTACCCCGAATGGTATTTCGGCGACATCGTGTCAGACGATGCCCTCAAGGGCGGACAAGATATTAACGACGGTGCCGACCTGCGCGAGCTGGAAAACTTCAAAGCCAACTCGGATAACGAAATACTGCTTGAGTATTATCGCGCACAGTGGCAAGGTATACAACGCGCCAATTTGGCCATCGACGAAATTCCTACAACACGTATCGAGACCGAAGGGGATGAGGCCGAAAAGCAAGCCCAATATCGCGACCGCTATCTTGGCGAGGCCTATTTCTTGCGCGGCTACTACTACTTCCGCTTGGCCCGTATGTTTGGCGGTATGCCACTCATCGACTACGTAATCAAGAGCTCGAACCAGTGGGCACAAACACGCAGCACAATGGACGAAACGCTCAACTTTGCCATCAAAGACTTTAAACGCGCCGAAAACCTGCTGTGGGAGAAAGACAAATACAGCAACGAAGAGCTGGGTCGCGCCACAAAGGGTGCTGCACAGGCCATGCTGCTAAAGGCAAACCTCTACCGTGCCGACTATCTGCGTAACGCGGGCAACGAAACCGAGGCTCAGAAATACTTTGCCGAGGCAGCCAAGTGGGGCGAAAAGGTTATCAAGAGCAGGCAATATTCGCTCTGGCCCAACTACCTCGACAACTTCCGTCTGGCAAACGAAAACGGACGCGAGAGTGTGTTTGAAATTCAATACACCGAAGAGGCAACATCCGACTACGGTGGCGAGGGCTACACACGCGGAACCATGACCACCATCTTACAACGTTCACGCTCGTCGGCTTTCGGCGAGGCTGGATGGGGCTACGACCGCCCCACACAGAACCTGTACAACGAATATGAGGCTGGCGATGCGCGTCGCGATGAGACCATACTTGTTCCTACCGATGAACAGATTGAAACCCCTGCACAAGAAATATACTGTGGCGACCGTATGCTGAACCGCAAATATGCCATGTATAACGATGGCACCAACGGTGGCATCTACAAGCTGGCACACGCCACACGTTCACCTAAGAACAACATTCAGATACGTTATGCCGACGTGCTGCTAATGTATGCCGAGGCGTGCTGCGAAAGTGGAGACCTGCCCAACGCCAAGACAGCACTGAAAGAGGTGCGCGACCGTGCGGGCCTGAGCCAGTTCCCCTACACAGCTGTGATACAGGGCCAAACTGTTACCTTTAACGATAATCAGGAAGATTTGCGCAAGGCCATTCGTCACGAGCGCCGCGTAGAGTTGGCTATGGAAGGCCACCGCTGGTTCGACCTCACCCGCTGGGGCATTGCCAAAGAAACGATGGACACCTACATGGCAGGCGAAACCGAGGAGGCTAAGGAGCTGTACGGCACCTTCCAGAAGGGTAAACACGAGCTGTTCCCCATACCGTCGAAGGAGATCGACCTTAGCGGCATTAAGCAGAACCCTAACTGGTAACACGCTTAAAGGTTGAATAAGCATCATACTTTGAATAACAACATACGCTTTGCTTGCATTTGGTTCAGAACAGGAAGCATGAGGCCGTGCGGTTTCTGCTTCCTGTCAAAGCCAAAGCGCAGACAAAACGAAACAGGAAAAAAGAATTTATTTAATCATAAACAACATTACTAATTTTAAAGACAAAACAACTATGAAAAAATTTACTCTTTTGGCAGCATCGTGCTTCATGGCACTTGCAGCAGCAGCTCAAACAAGTTATGTAACACCCGCAACCGATATAGATAGCGGTGACCCTACATTCGACTTCAAAGGCACGACCAACTACGTTATTCTCTATGCTTCAGAAGACGAGGCCGACGCACTGGGCGAAACAAAAATCTTGAAGAACGAGAGCCCCACTGATCTTGACGGGTCACGCCCCGTTTACATCTGGGATAACACCTACACGGGTGGCGAAGGCGAAGGCTTCAACTCATTCGGTGGTTCAGGCTATATGAGCTTCGTAGTAGGCACAGTTGGATGGTCAGGACTGGGACACTGTGGCGTGGTTGACGCTGATAAAGAACTGGATGGCTTCGATCTCAGCATGCTAAAGAACGGTAAGTGGTATCTGCACATGGCTATGAAAGATGCTGGCACTATTCATGCTACACACAACATTGCCGTAGGCCCCAACGCTTCTGGCTGCTTCGCCCTGGGCGAGACCAAGAACGATGCCAAATATGAATTGATTGGCGACTTTGCTCGCGACGGTGAATGGTACAACATTGACATTCCCGTTGACGTCCTCGTTGATCTGGGCTTCGACCTTACAAATTGCACTGACAAATATGCTGGCAACGTGCTCACCTTCCTCAGCGGTGGTGCTACAGGTGCTCAGCTCAACTACGACGCTGTATTCTTCTATCAGAAGGCAGCCGACGCTACTGGCATCAACCAGGTAAAAGCCGACAACAATAAGGTAAACGCCATCTACACCGTTAACGGCATGCAGGTGAAGGATATGAGCAAACCGGGTCTCTACATTCAGAAAACTGCTAACGGCGTTAAGAAGGTGTTGAAGAAGTAATTTCTTTAGTTGACAAGGAGACGAATTGACAAGGAGACAAGGAGGCTTGCCTTGGCAAGAATTTGTCAACTAAGAACTAAAAAAAATAAAACCTTTCAAGAGCGGCATGCGCCGTGAAGGTGTGGCCGCTCTTACTTTATAAACATACCCCTAAACACCCGCATCAATAAACAATAATATTTATTTTATAGAATGATGAAACATCTATTCACTGGCATGGCAGCCATTGCCTTGGCATGTATGGCGATGGTAGCTGAAGCCCAACCTAAACAGCGCAGCGAAAAGCGTGGCGTGGCCGAAGAGCAGTTTACCTATGCTGAAGAGATTGACGCATTGGCTCCTGGCGTATGCTGGACATACAACTGGGGAACAGCGCCTAACAACTTGATAAAAGACCTCTTCGGAACGGGCGAAGGCAAGAAGATGGAGTATCTGCCCATGGCATGGAATAGAAACGCAAACATAGCCTCGATAAAAAAATATTATGATGAACACCCCGACTGTAAGTATCTGCTGGGATATAACGAACCCAACTTGGCCGACCAGTCGAACATCACACCGCAACAGGCCGCCGACGCGTGGCCAGATCTTGAAGCCATTGCCAACGAGTATAGCCTAAAGCTCGTCTCGCCGGCAATGAGCTACACGGGTTCAGCCATCAACGATGGCAAGATATGGCAGCCCTTCGAGTGGATGGACGAATTTATAAAGCTATATAAAGAAAAGAACGGTCGCGAACCCAAGATGGACTATATCGCCATTCATACCTACATGAACGTTACGGCACCCACCCTGGCCTTCGTGCAACAGTGGATAGACAAATACAACAAACAGATATGGGTAACCGAGTTTGCTGCGGGCGAAAACAACCCCGACTCGCTTACACAGGTGCGCGAAATGGTAAAAAAGGTTGAAGGCCTTGAGCGCAACCCAGGCGTGTTTCGCTATGCTTGGTTTAAAGGCACATCAGGATCACGCATAGTAGACAAAAGTCCCTACTGGCGTTTGCTCTACAAGCCTAACCTGCGCACACATCTGCCCGCAGCTGGCACCATGACAGGCCAAGGCGTGGTTTACACCTACATGTCGACCTTCGACAGCACCTATTATTATAAGCCTGCCGAGCTTGTTATGGCCAAAGACTATGTGGCCAGCAACAGCATAACACTGGAGGTAAGTGGCGACACACTGAAAGACGCCATCAACACACACCTATCAGTAGAGATTGGAAACTCAGGCAGCACCGAGTATCTTATCGACGTGCCTGAGAACGATACCTACCTCTTCAGCTTTCGGTACAGCGACCGCGCATCGGCCGCACGCCAACAGGTGCTGAAACTGAAGATTGACGACAACGAAACGGGCAGTGTAACACTAACCTCAACAGGTGCCTATCGCGACACGAAAGAGGTGTATGCTACCACCACAACGCAGGTACCCCTCACGGCTGGCAAACATCGCCTTACACTGGTAGGCTCGCAGCCCATCAATCACGCTCGCCTAACATGGTTCAACTTTGTTTCGGCCACAGGCATCAGCGAGATAAACAAAGCTCAGGCAAACAACATTATCAGCAAGCGCTACTTCACCCCACAAGGACAAGAGGTGGCACAAGCCCCACGCGGCCTCAGCATAGAGCGCACCCTTTATGCCAATGGCCAAACGGTGTGCCGCAAGATAATGACAAGATAACAGAAGTAAGAATAACCCCAAAAGGTACCTAAATATTAAGAACATCTAAATTTTTTAAAAAACGACATCAACCATTAATCGTATGAAAAGGATTTGCACCTTTATGCTTTCGGCATTAGCATTGCCGTTGAGCCTTTCAGCACAGACCACCACGCCCCCCACAGGATATAAGATGGTGTGGAGCGACGAGTTTAACGGAACAAGCCTCGATACCAAGGTATGGAACATTGAGGAGAACGGAAACGGTGGAGGCAACCAAGAGTTGCAATACTATCGCAAGGAGAACGTGGCCGTAGCAAATGGCAACCTCGTGCTCACCGCACGTCGTGAAAACTATAACAACAAGCAGTTTACATCAGGACGTATCAACAGCCGCGACAAGGCCTACTTTAAGCATGGCATCATTCAGGCACGCATCAAGTTTCCGAAGACAGCCAACGGCGTATGGCCTGCCTACTGGATGATGGGTAACGACTATGGCAAGCTGGGATGGCCCCGCTGTGGCGAGATAGACATTGTTGAAACAGGTAACGCTGAAGGTATTAAGAACGGCACACAAACCCGCCACTTTGGCGCCACACTACACTGGGGAACCAGCGCTGGAGCTAACCACAAACAGTATGGCACCAGCTATCTGGCACCTGAGAACAACCCGCTGCAGAACGACGAGTATCACATCATCACCACAGAGTGGGACGGACAGTTCTTGTCGATGTATTACGATCTGAAAGACTTTACCGTGGCTGCCAAGAACAAGGCTCGCTTCTATAGCGCCACCATACCCGCCAGCACTAACAGCGCCGACATAGGCCACTACTTCCAGAAGCCCTTCTTCTTTATCTTTAACCTGGCTGTGGGCGGAAACTATACTGGCATATACAATGCTGGCGGCATAACAGCACTGCCCAACGCGGGCGACGAAGCCAAAATGTTTGTCGACTGGGTGCGCGTCTATCAAGACGAGGCCGATGCCGAAGCACAATATAAAACACCCGATGGCGACAACACAGGCTCCAATCCCGACACCCCCATCACCCCCGAAGCCCCCGACACCAAGACCGAATATGGCTACTGGGGCTCAAAGGCGCTCGATGCCTCTGGCACCACCACCTTCGACTTTAAAAACTCGTACGACGCTGTGCTCATCAGCACCAGCATGGGGGTAACCAATGCTTTCTCTGAGAAAACAAAGGCCGACTATAATGTAGACAACCAAAAAAACTTTCTCTACATTTGGGATAACACTTACAACGCTGAACCGTCATCAGGCGTAAACTCGTTTGGCTTTGGTGAAACCTTTAACCACTTCACCGTGGGAACAGTAGGATGGTCAGGACTGGGCTTTGCTTCTCAGGGAGGAGGAAAAGACCTATCAATGATTGATGACGAATATATCTTTCATATTGGCTTTCGCGGAACCTCTACCGATGGACATACCAGCCACAAGGTTACTGTAGGCAATGCAGCCTTTACCGTAGGCAATAACAGCGTTGAGGGCGCAACCATCATTGGCGACTTCAAGCGCGATGGCACATGGACCTACTTTGACATTCCTGTTACCATACTGAAGACACTGGCTGGAGGCGAGCTTTTCGATAACGCTACCAACTATACTGGCAACGTAGTGGCCATACTGAGCGGCGGCACACAGGGCGCCGATCTGCAGTTTGACAACATCTTCTTTTATAAAAACCCCAACGTAAAAAAGGGTGTGCCTACTGAAGACAACACCACTAAGATAGGCCAATATGCCACAAAGGCCCTGGAGGGCGGACAGAGCACCTTCGACTTTACCAATGTGAGTAAGGCCGTACTAATAGGTACCAGCAGCGGCGTGACCGATGCCTTGACTGATGTTACCGTTAAGAACTATAACGTTGACGAGAAGACCAACTTCTTCTGGATATGGGACGGTGGCGACTATACTGGTCTGCCCTCAAACGGCAAGAACTCGTTTGGATGGGAAGAGTCGTCTACCCGCCTTCAGGTTACTGGCAACAGCACATGGTGCGGCGCTGGCTATGCCTCACAGGGCACAGGCAAAGACCTCTCAATGATTGACGACACATGGTATCTGCACTTCGCCATGCGTGGCGACGATGCCCTCACCCACCCCTCACAAACCGTTACTGTAGGCAACGCCGTATTTGTTATAGGCAATGCCACCTCAGGACAGCAAATCGTAGGCGACTACCGTCGCGATGGCGAATGGTACAACTTTGACATTCCAGTAGCAAAGCTGAAGCAGATAGGCGGAGGCACACTGTTTAACGATGCTGCCAACTTTATGGGCAACGTGTTTGCCGTGGCTACCACACATAATAAGGGCGCCGAGGTAAACTTTGACCAGGTGTTCTTCTACAGCAAGAAAGATGGCGGCGAAACACCCGATATACCTACCTACGTTAAAGCAGCCCTTGATAATGAGGGCAAAAGCACCTTCGACATTGAAAACACTGGCAACTATGTGCTCATTGGTACAACAGGAGGCGTAACTACCACACTGGCCAAAAAGGTGAAGGCCGACTATAACGTTGACGACGTAAACAGCGCTCTCTATATATGGGAAGGCACCATGACAGCCAGCAACGAAAGCGGCGTCAACTCGTTCGGTTACGACGAGGGAGGCTATCCGGTTTACACCGTAGGCACCGTGGGCTGGTCAGGATTGGGTTACGCATCAAAGGCTAAAGGCAAGGATATGTCTATGCTCGACGACACCTACTATCTGCACCTGGGCATGAAGGCCACCACTAACGCTTCTTACCTTATCGCAGTGGGCAACGCAAAATTTGCTATTGGCGCTTCGGCCTTCGTTGATGGCGGCACAAGCTACGCTCCCCTTTGCGACTTCCCCCGCGACGGCAAATGGTATAACATCGACATTCCTTACAGCGAGATTGAAGCTCGCGCCACAAAGGTGTTCGACAATCCTGAAGATGTTACTGGCAACGTGCTCTACTTCCTTGCTGGCGGAACAACAGGCACCAAGCTCACCTTCGACCAGATTTTCTTCTACAACGATGGCAGCGTGCCCTCAGGCATCAACACCGTGAAGCAGAACAATGCCACCACTGGCAACAACCGCACCTACACCCTCAGCGGCGTTGAGGTAAAGGGCGACAACCTGCCTAAAGGCATCTACATTCGCAACGGAAAGAAGATTATCGTAAGATAAACGTAATAACAAATCAGATAACATGTATGTTCGCTCCTCTCAACAGTGAAGACGAACATACATGTTTAAAAGCGAATAAGGGGTTTCCTTATAAAACCTTATAAAACCTTATAAAACCTATTTGCTATACGCATTACCTTTACACCACAAACAAGGAAGAATAATTACCAATCAATATTCTGTACAACAATTACTAATTAAAATCAATAAACCTATGAAACAAAAATTATTAACTTTATTCGTATTACTTGTCACTGCTATGACAGCCTTCGCTGATGCGTCGGGTAGCGGAGTAACCGCAGGCAACGAAATGAACAAAAACGGTATTTCCTACAATTACCAATTTACTGAACAAGACGGTAATGTGACATTTACCGTAACGCCAAATTTGGATGGCATCATAGGATATGCTGGCACGTTTCTTTATGATGAAAACCGTCTTCAGGGTGATTACGAAACTCATAATACGACTCGTACCTGGACAGGTCTTGCAAAAGGAACTGAAATCAAAGTAAAAGGTTGGTTCGATGCAGCGGGCGGCCGTATGTGGTTTAACGAAGTAACTTACACAACTGGCACTGAAGCTGCCCCTGACACCGAAAAGCCTGTAATGGTAAAAGCCAAAGCTACTTCAATTCACGACACAAAGGCCACGCTAACGCTGAACGCCACCGACAACAGCAACGGAGCCTTGACCTATACAGTTACCATTGGCGAGAACCACTATACTGTTACAGGCAATGCTGGTAAAGATGTAACGATTGACATCACTGGCCTTACAGCAGAAACAAAATACGATTTCTCTGTAACCGCTACCGATAAAGCCAATAACGTATCTAAGGCCAAGACAGGTTATTTCACAACAGCCCCTGCTTTTACCTTGACCGCTCCTGCAACTCCTACAGTTGATGCCAGCAAGGTTATTTCTGTATTGTCTGCAGCCTACACTCCTGCCACCACTTGGAATTTCGGCGGTTGGGGCCAAAGCACGGTTTCTGAAAATATCGACGTTGATGGTGCACCCGTCATCCACCTGTCTAAGTTCAACTACATTGGTCTTGATGGTTTCAGCAATCAGCTTGATTTATCAGGCATGACCCACATGCACATCGACGTACTGCCCATTACAATGGAAGGTAGCCTTGGCGTAACTCCTATTTTGGCATCAGGAGGCCCAACAGAGAACCCAACAAAGGTGGGCGACAAAACCACTTTAAAACTGGGCCAGTGGAACGCTATCAATATGCCGTTATCCGACTTCGGCCTTGACTTTATCAACAACAAGGTATTCCAAATAAAGTTTGACAAGGGCAACAATGCTACCGATGAACTTTACATTGCCAACATCTACTTCTACAACAACTCGGTTGGCGAGCAGACACTGCAATCAATCACAATCAACAACAGCTTCACTGGGGCCACAAGCACACTAAACACAACCGTTGTCCCCAAAGCATCTGACGGCACCGTCTTCACAGGCGATGTTACTTATACCATCAGCGATGGCGCACACCTCACTGCAGAAGGAAACAACCTCACCATTACAGCCGATGCAGCTGGCGCCTATACCCTGACAGCTACCAGTGGCACAAATACCGCTACAACACAGGTTTACTTTGTGGGCTCTGCACCCACACCTACTGAGGCGGCAGAAAACGTTTTGGCTTACTATAGCGACCAATATACTGTTGAAAACATTGAGCAGTATAACAGCGGTTGGGAAAAAGGATGGGCCACATCTACCGACATCAACCTCTCTGCTACTGATCAAGCCAAGTGTGTTACAGGTGTTGGCACATGGGGACTTAGTAAGAAGGAAGCTCAAGACATGACCCCTTACGCCAAACTTTGCGCCGACATTTATGCCATAGAAGAAATTCCGTATCGAATTACCATTCAAGGATCATCGATTCCCGAAGCTACAGGAACGCTTAAAAACGGATGGAACCATATAGAGGTGCCATTTAACGATGCTGCTCGCACTGGTGTGGATTGGGTAAAATTCAACATCGGCACTGATGCTAAACACGACTATACCGTGCTGTTCGACAACATCTATGCTTCAAAGGCCGACATCAAGTTTAACATCACTACCAGTGGCGACGTTGCCAAGAACGTTGCCAAGGTGGTTGGTCCTATCACTGCTGCCGAAGTTGAGCAGATAAACAATGTTGATGCTATGAACATCGACTTGACAGGTGTAACTTCTATTGAAGAGGGTGTTAAAATTCAGCCCTTGCGTAAAAACGCTATCATCGTAATATCAGGCACATACAAAGAAGAAACGATTAACGAAAACAAAGTTTGTACCACCACAGCTGATAGCAAATTTGATGCTATCAAGGATATGAATAACGTTGTTGTCTTAGCAGCAGACGGTTACTATCATCCTCTCAAACAACTTGAATTTGTTGATATTCCTGGAGAGCCATTCTGGACAGGAGGTCTGAGAGACTTGAACGATTTCATTAGCACTGGAAGCACTGGATGCAAAGTGACCCGCACCATCGAGGTAGGTAAGCACGCCTCAATATGCGTACCTTTTGCTATCACATCCATCCCTGAAGGTCTGTATGTTTGGGAAGCTACAAATTATGATACTAAGAACAACATCATTAACTTCAACAAAGCTGTGGAAGTGCCAGGAAATTTCCCTTGTATCTTGCGCAATACAACAGACCAAGACATCGAATTGAACTGGACATGGACAGGTGACATTAATTTCGGCAATTATGTTGGTAAAGATGCCGAAAAGAAAAAATTGGGCGATACCGACGTATATTTCTGTGGCAACTGGAAAGAGGCACTCGAAACCGATGGCAAACAGTGGATTATCAAGAACGAAGGTATTAATGCTTCTATCGTAAAGGCTGATGGCGTTAAGATTTCTCCGTTCCGCGCTTACTTCACAGGAATACCTGAAGGCGCTTCAGCAAAGCTGAACTTCGATGACGAGGAAACTACTGGCATTACCAACGTAAACGCTGCAGAAAGCAACGACGACACCCTTTTCAACCTCGCTGGCCAGAAGGTGAACGCTGCTTATAAGGGCATCGTTATCAAGAATGGCAAGAAGTATCTTGTAAAATAAGCACACATTGTTTAACCCACTAATAAACAAACGACATGGAAAAGAAAAAATATATTACCCCCCCCGAGATAAGCGTTACGGTTATTGAAAGCATGGCTATCATGGCTGGCTCGCTCAATGCTGCAGACCCGACTGGTACTGGTACCCTAACTATTGGTTCAGGAACCGAGACAAGTGGCTGGGCCTCTTCAAAACACTACGACGTGTGGGCCGATGATGAAGAACAATAATCATCAACCATAAAACTATAAAAACAACAATCGCATTGCAGGAAGCAATTACCTGCAATGCGATTTTTTTTGTTATTCAGTGTTGTTGTATGTTCTGTATTACTGCGTTTCCAAGTAACACCCCTTCACTATCGATAAAGGAAGAAGTGGGCGTTACGTCCGTTACAGAAGTGGGTTACGAGGTCGATAATCAGTTGGGCAGTGGCCTGCACATCGTGCTCGTTGCCATCATATCCGTTCACCAAGGCCACGAGGCGGCGTGTGCCCAACGTCATCTTTGTGCGTTCGTTATCGCTGGTGGGCGTTCCTACCCCACCCGTAGCATCGCGATATACAGGCAATCCTGCAATGTTTAACATACCACGGCCTATGCCCTCGTAAGGCTCGCCCTCGCGACCTACGCCCAAGGTTAATGTGTCGCCATCAAACTTATCGGCATCAAAGCCACCAATGCTGTAGCCATAGGTAATGCTGGCAAGGTTGATAAGGTCGACCAGCGTGTCAATCTGATACAGCTGTTTGCCCTGCAGCATACGGCGTATCAGCGCCTCTGACGACGGACGATAGCGCGACGGATCCTTACCGCACGCCTTATATACGCTGCGTGTGGCTGCAATGGCACTAATATCTTTTACGGTTTGCGTGGTGAAGAGCTGCCTAAACTGTTCGCCCTGTCGGTCAATCACCTTCCACAGTTCTTCCGAGTAAGGCGAGTTCTCTACCTCGGCCTCTACACAGGCGCCCACAAAGCGTGGGCACACATTTTCAATTTGTTGTTCTACTATTATTTTCATGTTTTTCTTTTTTTCCTATTTCAACAACCTCTTTTTACCATTCACCACCACAATGCCTTTTTGCTGTTTCGTGGCGGGCAAACGTCGGCCCATCAAATCGTAAGCAATGTTTGAGCGAGCCCCTTGGCTCAACGATGTAGAGCCCAACGCATCAGGCGCGTCAATGCCCGATGTGGCTGGTAAGAAGACACACTGTGCCGACTCGATGGGCGAGCTAAAGACGAAGTAGGCACGCGTGGCATCTACCTTTCCCTCGCCATTAGGTACAGCAAAGCTGGCGCCATCAGAACGTAGGAAACGATAATCGGTGCCTTGCAAACGTGTGGGCGCATAGATGCCTTGGAAGGTATATTCGCTACCATCGGCCGTTGTTAGCGTTACAGGCACAGGTTGTGCCGACGCTATCAGCTTATTTTCAAACACACACTGCTCTACCTCGCGCGCCATGCGCACCAAATACGGATGCCCCGCCAACGTATGAGTAACAGGTCGGAAGCCCAAGGTCAGCGCACCATCAGCCTCCATTGTCACGGCATAAAACTCGGCCACCTCGGCCCCTCTCATCACCTCTTTTATATCTTGAGCCGTAAGGTTGAAAGGCAAGCATAACGTATGCCAGCCGCCATCGGCCACAAAGTGGCGGTTCAGTGTAACACGTTGCACCGTTGCGCCCTTTGCTTTTGTGATAACAGGTGTAAGGTCGGCGCCATCATCAGTCAAGGTTAAGGAAGGGATGATGCGGGTGCGACGATAGATTTGAAGAGAGTCGACACTGGTGAGCGAGGTGTAACAATTAAAGACTTTCGATGTGTGTGAGAAACGCATCACCATATTCTTTGCATGAGGGCCTGTAAAGTTTATGCAAGCATTACCTGAAGCCGCCTCTATTGAAATATTAGCTAAAGCATACTCATTATACTCATTCATCTTTGAGGTGGTTTTCAGTTGTGTCGAACTGGTTCCCGTAGCACACAACCATTGCTCATCCCCCACGCCCAAAGCCCATGTATCGTCGTGCTTCTTCAGCGTTATCAGCTGCACCTCCTCGTTAGGCGTTAATTGTTCATCAACAATCTCTACCTTCACGCCTTGCCTATTATTTGTATTTTGTTGCTTACTCAGTGCATAGCCATAGCCCGCGTTAGCAATCACCACCACATCACCATCTTCCAGCGTTGCAGCATCGTGCACACAGGTATAGGTTTCTTGGCTGTCGGCTTCGGTCAGCGGTACATTCGTCTGCCCCATGACGCTGCTGCCCCACAGCAACGCCACGGCCAGCACCCAGCCTTTACACATTGTTTTTATCATAAGTGTTATCATTCTCCTTCAATCATCTTCAAGAACGTGTCTTCATCAACGATGGCCACGCCCAACTTCTCAGCCTTTTCAAGCTTTGAAGGCCCCATGTTTTCGCCCGCCAATATAAACGACGTTTTACCGCTGATACTGCCCACATTCTTTCCGCCATGACGCTCTATCAGCGCCTTATACTCGTCGCGACTGTGGTGCTGGAACACGCCACTAATGACGATGCTCTTGCCCTCAAGCACATTTGAGGCGGGTGCAGCCTCATCACTCACAATGCTCATCTGCAGGCCACAGGCGCGCAAACGTTCAACAATCTCGCGGTTGGTGGGGTTACGGAAGTAAGACAAGATACTATTGGCAATAACCTCGCCCACCCCATCAATCTGCATCAGGGTAGAGAGCGACGCATTCATGAGCGCATCAATGTTGCCCAGGCGGCGAGCAATGAGTCGTGCCGACGTCTCGCCCACGAAGCGTATGCCCAGGGCAAACACCACGCGCTCGAAAGGCACCTGTTTTGATGCCTCAATGGCCTTCACTATTTTCAGTGCCGAGCGCTGTTTGTTTCCGCCCGCACAAATGTCGGTCACCTTAATGTCATACAGGTCGGCAATGTTATGTATCAGTCCGCGGCGGAAGTATTCGTCAACGGTTTCAGGGCCCAGCGAGTCGATATTCATGGCTCGGCGAGCGATAAAGTGCTCAATGCGCCCCTTTATTTGTGGCGGACAAGCAGCATCGTTCGGACAGTAGTGGGCTGCCTCGCCAGGATAGCGCACCAGCTGGGCCCCACATTCAGGACAATGGGTTATGAAGGTTACAGGCTTTGCGTCGGCTGGGCGTTTGTCTACCTCTACGCCCACTATCTTAGGTATAATCTCGCCGCCCTTCTCAACATACACATAGTCGGCAATATGTAGGTCAAGGCTACGAATAAAGTCTTCGTTGTTCAGCGTGGCGCGGCGCACGGTGGTGCCCGCCAACTGTACAGGCTGCATATTGGCCACTGGCGTGATGGCACCCGTTCGGCCCACCTGATAGGTCACCTCGTCAAGACGTGTGAGCGCGCGCTCGGCCTTAAACTTATAGGCGATGGCCCAGCGAGGGCTTTTGGCTGTGTAGCCCAGACGCTGCTGTTGGCGCAGCGAGTTTACCTTCAGCACAATGCCGTCGGTAGCCACAGGCAGATTTTTGCGCTCGGTGTCCCAATAGTCGATGTAGGCAAAAATCTCTTCCAGCGTCTTCACCTTCTTCATACCTTGGCTAATTTTGAAGCCCCAGCGCGCCGCCTCTTGCAGGTTTTCATAGTGCCCATCAGTGGGCAGCGTGTCGCCCAGCAGATAATAGAGATAGCTGTCGAGTTGTCGGCTGGCCACCAGTCGCGAGTTTTGGCTCTTCAGCGTTCCGCTGGCAGCGTTGCGTGGATTGGCAAACAGAGGCTCTTCGGCAGCCTCGCGTTCGGCGTTCAGGCGTTCAAACACCTTCCAGGGCATCAGTATCTCGCCACGTATCTCAAACTCGTGCGGATAGCCCGTTCCTGGCAGCACCAAGGGTATGCAGCGAATGGTTTTCACGTTGGCCGTTACATCATCACCATGAATACCATCGCCACGTGTCACGCCACGCACCAGTTGGCCATCCACATAAGTCAATGAAATGCTCAGTCCGTCATATTTCATCTCGCAGCACACCTCAAAAGGCTCGCCCTGTAGGCCGCGCTGCACGCTTTGGTACCAGTCGCGCACCTCTTCTTGGTTATAAGTATTGGCCAACGACAGCATGGGGTAACGGTGTGCCACCTGTTTAAACTCTTGGTTCAGGTCGCTGCCCACGCGCTGTGTGGGCGAGTTTGGGTCGGCCAGTTCGGGGTGCTGTGCCTCCAGCTGTTGCAGCTGTCGCATCAGGGCATCAAACTCAAAGTCGGTGATGTCGGGCTCGTTCAGCACATAATATTTATAGTTATGTTCGTTTAGCTGCTTGCGCAGCGCCAATATGCGTTCTTTATCGTTCATGATAATATTGTGTTTATAGCGTTTTTCTTTTTCAGTAATGGCGATATGAGAGCCAACCTATGCCCTACGTTCGGCATGCAGGATGACATATAGCACCACTGGGGCACCCACCAAGGGGGTGACGGCATTTACGGGCAGCACCCCTCCACCGCCAGGTATCGAGCACCCTATCTGGCACAACACCGCCACCAAGGCGCCCATGAGCAACGAGGCAGGCATGAGACAGAGATGGCTGTCGGTGCGCACGGCCAAACGTGCAAGGTGTGGAACGGCCAAGCCTATGAAGGCGATAGGACCACAAAAGGCGGTGGTAACGGCTGTGAGGAAACCTGTGAGCAGCAACACCATGCGGCGCACACGAGGCACGCTTACGCCTAACGACTGGGCATAGGCATCGCCCAGCAACATGATGTCGAGGCGTTTTACCAGCGTAAGGGCCAGCAGCAAGGGCACCAGCACGGCCACGGCCAGCCACGGCAGTTGTGTGGGCGACACGCTAACAAAGCTACCCATGCCCCACACAAGGAACGACTTTACGCCGTCTTCAGTTGCAAAATAGTTGAGCAAAGTGATGGCCGACGAGGCCAAATAGCCTATCATCAAGCCGATGATGAGCAGGGCCACTCGGCTACGTACCACCAGGGCACAGCCAAACACCACCAGCGTTACGGCCATAGCGCCCACAAAAGCGCCTGCCACCACGGCACCCATGCCCGCCAAGCCCGCCACAGCGCTACTGCCCCCCATCAGCAACATGACCACGGCCACACCTAAGGCGGCGCCACTGCTGATGCCGAAGACTGAGGGGTCGGCCAGCGGATTGCGAAAAATGTTTTGTAACAAAAGGCCACATACCGACAGGGCAGCACCACACAGCACGGCCGTAAGGGTTTGTGGCAGACGGGTTTGCAGCACTATGAAGCGCCACGCCTCGCTGCTATTGCTGGCTTCGCGCCCTAACAATATGTCTACAATGCTGTGCGCAGGTATGTGTACGGGCCCTACAAAAAGGCTCGACACCATGGCCACAGCAAGTGCCACAGACAATATTAATAGGGTTTTTGTTGCTCGCGTCATGATGTAGGGTTACGTGGTAATATGTTTTAATGTGTATGCAAAAATAAGCATTTTATTGCATACAGGCGGCAATAGAACAAGAAAAATAGAAAAAAGTTTGCAAAATATTTGGCAGAACAAAAAGAAATGCATACCTTTGCACTCGCTTTTAAGAAGTATGGCTCCGTAGCTCAACTGAATAGAGCATCTGACTACGGATCAGAAGGTTGCAGGTTTGAATCCTGCCGGAGTCACAAAAAGAGGTTATCTGTTTTTCAGATAACCTTTTTTATTTTTACTATATACCATTCTTTATATTACTGTATACCACGCTTGATATTATTATATACCACGCTTTAATCTTATCTAAACGGATGCACCCTCCAAGTAGGACGGTGGCCTCCGCGCCACGTCCTCCAGCAACCAATATATGTTATCATGGAGGACGGGGCACGGAGACCCCAGTCCTACTATGGTATCACCTGCTTGAATAGCCCCGTCCCTACTATAATTCATTTATCAATTTATCAAGTGTATTCAGCTGTTTCTTACCAGCGATAATATCTTTCAACTCACGAAGTGCTCCTCTCAAATCAGCTGCTATATTCTGAGTATCCTCAGAAACAGAGTCAGAAGGCGTAACTGGAACCAAGCGGAAGCTACCTTCACGCGACTTTAAAATCACGTGTTCACCAGAATTTACCATAGAAAAATACTTTCCTTGATTGGCTCGAAAATCTCTTGCACTTACTATTGTCATATCTATATACCTTTATGTTTACGCCACAAAGATAAACAATATTATTCATATTGGCAACCATTTTGGTACCAAGATTGATACCAAACACGAAAAAATATAAGTATTGTGCCTTTGTAGAAGCCATACCACCATCATCTGCCATGATGTTGACATTGCGAGATAGATGGAAGGGTGCTGGAGGACGGGGCACGGAGGCCCCAGTCCTACTTATATATGCCCTACTATAACAAACTTACATTGGTAGAACAGGGGCACGGTGTCCTGTTCTCACGACTAAAGGGGTAAATCATACAAAAGCGTGGGTTCATCGCAAGAAAGCAAGGGGATCATCGTGAGGAAGCAAGGGGTTCATCGTAAGAAAGCATGGAGAAAGTTGTCTCACACCGACCGTTATGAACATGAGCAACGGTCGTTATGAACACGTGTATCGACCGTTATGAGCATGTGCAACGGTCGGTGTGAGATGACTTTTAAATGGGGTTTATAAAACGTTCAGATGGCTTTCGAGCAACGAAATCATCGTTATCAGATGATTTTCAGCCACTTATCACACTACAATCAGGAAGCAACAGCCTTTATTTTTCTATCATTTTCACTCAACATTTTTCACGATTGTTTACTTAGCCACTTCACACTTTATTTATTTCTTTACTAAACCGCTTTACATTATAGCAAAGCATTGCTAAACCACTTCACACGAAAGGCTCTGTTTGCAACGTTACAGAAACATGCCACACTTTAGCAAGACACTACAATGTATCATAAAAATTATGTACGTATTATCCATAATTTTGTATAACATTTTTAAGCGAAAATCTTTAACTTTGCAACTGAAAAGAGAGATATTGGTATGAAGCTATTGATAAAAAATATGGTTTGTGGGCGCTGCATTACTGCGGTGAAAGAGATACTTGTGGCCGAAGGTGTAACGGTAAAAGGGATAACGCTGGGTGAAGCCGAAATAGAAGAAGCGCTTTCTCGTGAGCAACTTGTTTCTTTGGCAAAACGTTTACAAGAAGAAGGGTTTGAATTGCTTGACGACCCTCGGTCGCAATTAGTAGAGCAGATACGCATAGCCGTGTTAGAATGGGTAAGAACAAACAATGAACGGCCCAAACTGAGCGATTATCTTTCACGCTATCTCAACAAAGACTATAGCACCCTGAGCAAACTGTTCTCTGAAGTGAGAGGCATCACTATCGAGCGGTTTTCTATTCAGCATCGCATTGAATATGCTAAAGAGTTGCTATGCTACAGTCAGCTTTCAACAAGCGAGATAGCCTACAAACTGGGATACAGTTCGCAGGCACATTTCTCTTCACAGTTTAAGCAAGTGACGGGTATGACGCCAAAGGCTTTTCGCCTACAGAGAGAGCACAACAGAAGACCCTTAGACGAGTTGTAGAAAACTGAAATAAAGATTGTTATAAAGGATAAGAAGATTGTTTAAAGGATAGGTATATGAAAAGATTGTTGATAGGATTGTTGGGCTATACGTTTGTGTCGCAGCACACATTGGCGCAAACAGACAGTATAGCCAACACACAAGAGCTGAAAGACGTGGTGGTAAAGGCCACCAATGGTATAAAATCGAAATACAGAATTGACAACACCGACATCATAGGGCAAGGCCAACTGATACGTGCGGCTTGTTGCAACCTGGGCGAGTCGTTTACCACAAACCCCTCGGTAGACGTAAGTTACAGCGACGCTACCACTGGGGCCAAGCAGATAAAACTGTTAGGGCTTAGTGGCACGTATGTGCAGATGCTCACCGAGAATATACCCAACTTGCGCGGTGCGGCCTTACCATACAGTTTGGGCTATGTGCCTGGCCCCTGGATGCAGTCGATACAGGTAAGCAAGGGGGCATCGAGCGTGAAGAACGGATACGAAAGTACCACAGGGCAAATAAACATTGAGTTTTTAAAGCCACAAGGCACCGATGGCGTGCGGGCAAATGTTTATCAGGATAGCGAACTGAAGACAGAGGTAAACCTTGATGGAAGCATACATCTTACCGACCGTCTTTCTACGGCCACCCTTCTTCATTTTGAAAACCGACAGATGGATCACGATGGCAATGCCGACGGCTTTATGGATATGCCCAAGCTGCGCCAGTATAACCTGATGCACAGGTGGGCGTATGTGTCGCAAGGCTGGATTAGCCAGCTAATGTTGCGCGGCCTGCACGATGAGCACGAGGGCGGACAAAGCCTAAAGCATGCTGGCGGAGCCTTGACAGAACCGCTCTATACCACATGGGTCAAGACCAACCGCTATGAGATGCAATGGAAAAACGGTTTCACGCTGAACGCCGACCATAACACCTCAATAGCCTTGATGCTACATGGCTCGTGGCACGATGCCGACCATATTTTTGGAGCCATGCAATATGACGTTACGCAAAAAAATGGTTATGCCCAACTGATGTTTGAAACAGATATTAACGACAAGCATAATATTAGTGTGGGCGCATCGTTCAACCACGACTATTATAACGAACACTTCAACCCATTAGCAACATTACAGAAGGCCGAAAGAAACGTAACGCATGAAACCACCCCTGGCCTTTATGCTCAATATACGTATAAATGGGGCGACAAACTAACTATTATGCCAGGCGTGCGCTGGGATCACTCAAGCCTTTATGGCAGTTTTTTCACACCCCGACTGCACGTAAAATATTCGCCCTCAAAGGTTATCACCATACGCACATCGGTGGGCAAAGGTTATCGGTCGCCACACGCGTTGGCCGAAAATGTATCGCTCTTGGCAAGTGGCCGACAAATTATAATTGTCACCGACCTAAAGCAAGAAGAAGCATGGAACATGGGAGCATCGGTAGGCATGAACATTCCGCTATGGAGCAAGACATTAGAGCTGAACGCCGAGTATTATTACACCCACTTTGTTCATCAAATGGTGATGAACTTTGACGGTGCAAAGGGGGCTCACACCCTCTCGTTTGAAAACCTCGACGGCAAAAGCTACAGCCACACCCTACAACTGGACGCCACCTACCCCGTGCTTAGTGGCATGACAGCCACTGCTGCCTTCCGCCTTAACAACGTGAAGTGTACCTATGATGGGGTGTTGCGTCAAAAGCCGCTCACCTCACGCTACAAAGGTCTGCTCACGCTATCGTATAAGACGCCGCTCGAGCTATGGCAGTTTGATGTTACGGGGCAGCTAAACGGTGGTGGCGAGCTATACGACCAAAGCCGTTATCCCGCCTACTTTCAGTTGCAGGCGCAAGTGACGCGAGAGTTTCGTAACATAAGCTTATACATTGGTGGCGAGAACCTTACCAACTATAAAATTTCGAACCCCATCTTAAACGCTCACCAACCTTGGAGTGCCGCATTTGATGCCACCCAGGTATGGGGACCTGTTACTGGAGCGATGGCCTATATAGGAGTGAGATTAAAATTTGAAAAACTATAATAACTTGTCTTTGACATGCTGTTATACATACACAAACATTAAAAAAAAGAAAATATGAAGAAACAACTTTTAGCAGCATTTATGCTCTTACTGGCTGGCAACACGTTTGCTCAAACCTCAACCGACACTTTAGTAGTGACCACACTGCCACAGATGCACTGCCAAAACTGTGAGAAGAAAATTAAAAGCAACATCCGTTTTGTAAAAGGCACAAAGAAAATCGACACCTCGGTAGACGACCAAAAGGTAACAATTGTATACGACTGTAAGAAAGCAAACTATAACGACTTTGTGGCCGCCTTCAAAAAAATAGGATACGAGATAAAGAAAAAATAATAGACAAAAGAGAACATCGCCTTCTTACTATGTTACTTGCAATAGTAAGAAGGCGACGATTTTTTTATTTGAGGGGGCGGATTAGTTATCACGAAAATCTAATAATAGTTTATCTATCATAGGTTTTAACGTCGGGATATCATATACAATTGTATCCCAAAGACTTGTAGGAGCTATCGTATAATATTAACCTTTTCTCTCATAAATCAAGAATTTATCTTTATGCACTGTTTTTTCGGCGAATGGCAGTAAGCGTCCTTCTTCAACAAGGTCTACACTTCGATGTAGTATGTCTTCAAGCCCTATCATCATGCCAGAGATTGACATGAGCGTAATTCTTGCGTTGTCTCTATCATATTCAACAAGAATATCAACATCGCTATCAGGAGTTTCTTCCCCACGAGAGCAAGAGCCAAAAAGCCATGCTTTCTTTACAGGATGTTCAATAAAGAACTGCTGTATCTTCGGAATCATGTTTTTAACATCATTGCTAATCATATCTCAGAACATATTGTTTAATAATTGCAAATATAAGCATTTGCTGAGATATAAC
>ERZ1034626.675-NODE-675-length-24344-cov-7.410433_pt1 | contig 24344 bp, 19 predicted proteins | sample MGYA00520652_ERZ1034626 | MGnify/ENA primary metagenome ERZ1034626 (study PRJEB33766, sample SAMN09781765) | gut metagenome | biome: gut microbiome | host: Homo sapiens | place: Madagascar | study: EMG produced TPA metagenomics assembly of the PRJNA485056 data set... | reverse complement strand
CCTCGGATAAGGGCATTGTCTTTCCATCTTATACCTACTTCATTTACACCAACCGTTCCGAATAGCTATGGGACTTTGATTTGTTGGGCAATCTTATCCACGGTCATATGCCTTATATGAAGTTTCTGTTCGTTAGGTCAGATGTTTGTCTTGGGCTTCAGATTCCACCTCGCGATGGACACCCTTGCCTTTGACTATGCAATTCCCGCTATTAGGCTTGCTCGGGACTTTCACCCGTTAGACAATGCTCATGCCGAGCGTACCCCAAAACAGCGGCCTACGCCTTGGCGTAAGTCGCTGTAATAGGAATGTGGGCCATCTAGGGCTTGAACCTAGGACCTCCAGATTATGAGAACGATAAGATGACGTTTCGTGATAGCTCGCTTAACTAATCTTAACTGAATAGCAGTTAGTTACAAAATTCACTATCCTCTATGAGACTCACTAAATACCCCTAACTGAAACCGTTTGTTTACGCATTGTTTACGCAGAATTGGGTGTATTAAGACAGCTATTAGACCTATTGGGAATAATGCCAGATCCCTTTTTTGTTTGCGCAAGTCTTATTATTGTCGCAAATAATTTGTGTTTTTGCGACAAAAAAATGGAGTGTAACTCTAAACATAGACAACAAGAGCACTCTAACATTTTCAACACCAACTTAGACACTCTAACACTTCTAATGCTGGCTCTGACACCAAACTTAGTAATTTACACGTTGACTTAAACACTTCTGACATCAAATGAATACTAACTTGGACACTTTCAATTCCAACTCTGACACTAAGCATATTGGAAACATATAAATAGAAGGCATAGCCAAATCTCTATAGATACTTTATAACGTTTATTATACTGATTCAAATCAGTATTTTAGGTCAATTTTACCGTAAACTCAATTATTTCTTTTGCCAAGTGAAATAAAATCACTATTTTTGTGAGCAAATAACAAATTTTGCCAATATGGAAACAGATATAAATCGTCTGAAAGTAGTTTTAGCAGAAAAGAAGAGGACAAATAAATGGCTGTGTGAGCAATTAAATGTCAACCCATCCACCGTTTCAAAATGGTGTACGAATAGTTCTCAGCCAGATATTGAAACCCTAATTAAAATATCACACCTATTAGATGTAGAATTGAACGATTTGGTAAATAAGGACTTTAAAACTTTTTAGCCTATAAATCGGATGTCAGATTTATGATAAAAATCCAAAATGAGGAATAAACGTATTGAATATATAATAGATGAAATTCTTGACCAGTATGCGTATGCTGATGAGTCTACCCGACCATGGATTATAGGATTCAGTGGGGGAAAGGATTCTACTGTATTACTAATGCTTGTATGGATTGCGCTTGAAAAATTAAAAGAACTACCGGGGCCGTTTCAACTTCGTAGACCAATATATGTCGTATGTAATGATACAATGGTTGAAAATCCTATAATTGCATCGTATGTTGACCAAGTTCTTGAACAGATAGAAAAAAAAGCAAGAGAAGAAGACTTGCCTATTTTTGTTCGGAAGACTACGCCTCGATTGGAAGATTCTTTTTGGGTGAATGTTATAGGGAAAGGTTATCCTGTTCCAAACACAGCATTTAGATGGTGTACTGAGAAAATGAAGATTAAGCCTACAGCTCGTTTTATAATAGAACAAGTTGACGAGTGTGGGGAAGCTATAATTTTAATTGGAACAAGAAAAGCAGAAAGTGCGACTCGCGCTCGTTCCATCAAGAAACATGAAATTCATGGCAAGCGACTTACCAATCATACTCTGTTGGCAAATACATATGTCTATGCACCAATCAAAGAATTGATGTTGGAAGAAGTCTGGTATATAATAAATACCATTCCATCACCCTGGGGATTTGATAACAAAATCCTGTTTAACATTTATGTTGATGCAAGTGCGGACGATTACGAATGTCCAACCGTTGTAACAGACAAAAGTCATGGTTCTTGTGGTCAAAGTCGTTTCGGCTGTTGGACTTGCACTGTTGTGAAGGATGACAAGTCCATGCGTTCGCTTATAAAAAATGGCCGAGAATGGATGCAACCGCTTTATGATTTTAGGTTAAAGCTGGATCAAGAACGGAATATCATTGAGAATCGGTTCCCGTTGCGCCGGGATGGGAGAAGAGCCGTAAACGATATGGGACCCTACACTTTCACATATAGAGCGAAAATGTTGGAAGGACTGTTAAATGTTCAACATGAATTGCAACAATATAATCCTGAAATAAAACTCATTACTGATCAAGAATTGATTGCAATTCAAGTGAACTGGTATCGAGATTTTAACTTTGCACATCAAGTATCAGAAATATATAACAAAATCTATAATTCCTCATTAAATATGGAAGAGGGCAAGATAAAAAACAAATTGGAAGCAGATTTGATGAAAGAAATTTGCCAAGAAAACCTTGAAGAAGGTGAATTGATAGAGCAACTTCTTATGCTTCAGAAAAGCAAGTCACTCATGCAGCGACGCCGTGGCTTGAAAACAGAAATTGAGTCTCGTTTAGAGGAATTTGTAAATAAAAAAAGAAATCATGACGATACGCGAAATTGAACTTAATAATTTCCGAATTTATAAAGGAAAGAATAAGATTGAACTTTTTCCCGATGGGAATAGGAATCTGATTATCGTCAGTGGTAATAATGGTTTCGGCAAAACAACTTTTCTCATGTCATTAGTTTGGTGCCTATATGGTAAGAACATGGGGAAGGTTGATGAACTATACCGTAAAGAAATTGACGAAAAAGGAGGTTATAGTAAATACATTGGTAATAGTCTCAACTTTGCTGCACAGAAAGAAGGCGAAACTCGGTTCTCTGTGTCCGTTACATTTACGGATGTAGAAATTCCAGATACGCCTTGCACCGAGATAACAATTGTTCGTTCCTATGATAGTGCAACAAATTATGATGACGAGTTAGAAATTCTGATTGATGGCCGGAAGAACGATTTGTTCACGGGATCAAAAGAGGAAATTGCAAAAGAAGAGGAAATATTTATTCGGGATTATATACTTCCAATAGAGATTGCAAAATTCTTTTTCTTTGATGCAGAAAAGATAGTTTCATTTGCCCAAATAAATACTCCAGAACAACGAAAGGATTTAAGTCTTGCATATTCTCAAGTTCTTGGCATACAAAAATATGAAGATCTAAAAAATGAATTGGTCAGAATCCAGGATGACTATAGAAAGTCATCTGCTAAACCTCAAGAGAAACGCGAGTTTAATGGACTAATCGCAGATATTGATTTCAAAGAGGGTGAAATTGATAGGTTGACTGAGGAAATTAGTAATTTGGAAGAAGGCCGAGTTTTTAAACGTCATAATTCAGCCGAACTTCAATCAAAATTGATTCGTGAAGGCGATACTATGTCTGTAGACGAATTGCAGAAATTAAATAGTAGGAAGGCGGAACTTGACATAGTGCTAAGGGAAGCAGATGACAGCCTTAAAGATTTATATAGCCTTATTCCATTTGGCTTGGCAGGAGGTATTATGTCTGAACTTTCAACACAATTAGAAACAGAAAAAGCGTATAAACAGAATAAACTTCAACTGGAAGGAGTTAATGATAAAACTGATGTCATACTCGGCGATATTGAAGAAGCAAAGAAGGATCTCCATTTCTCAATTGATATAAAGACCAGAGATTTCTATGAACTTCAAATCAGGCAACTCATCAAAAAGCATTTTTATAACGTTTCTGATGAAAGTAAGTTTGAACACTTCAGTACATTGCATGACTTTAGTCAGGGACAGGTTGAAGAGTTTATGCATCTTATTGCGAAAATCAAAGATAGTAAATCTTCTTTTGAGAATCTAATTAATAAATATACCAAAGCCAAATCTGAATTATACACAATCGAAAAGAATATTCGAGAGGCTGAGAAAAAAGCAGAGAGTGATTATGTTCAGGATTTGAGAACCCGAAAAGAAAATATCGATCGTCAGATAGATTCCATCGGTGTAGAAATCGGGAAAAGACAAAGTGAAATAGAGTTACTTAAAGAACAAGTGATTGCTCATAAAAAGCAAAAGGAGATTCTCTCTAAAAAAATAAATGTTTCAGATCAGAACCGTGCAGTTGACAATGAAGCTGCGCGCCTAATCAATACAATACAAAAATTCCTTATTCGTTTTAAGGAAGAAAAGAAAAAGGCACTTGCGAAGAAACTGGAAGTAAAGCTTCAATCATATTTGCACAAGACCAATCTTGTTAAAAAGGTAATTGTTGACATCAATGGCAATGGTGATGATGTTGACATTTGCCTATTTGGATATGATGATAAGAAAATTGATAATAGCATTCTTTCCATGGGGGAACGTCAGATGTCTGCATCTGCACTATTAAGTGCTTTGGTTGATGAAACAGAAATTGAGTTTCCTGTTTTCATAGATAGCCCAATGCAGAAATTTGACCCGCAACATACAAAGAATGTACTCACGAAGTTCTATCCAAATGTTTCAAAACAAGTGATTCTATTTCCTCTTCTTAAAAAAGAATTGACGGAAGAAGAATATCAATATATTCAACCAATCGTAAATAAATCCTATTTGATAAATAATGAAAAAGATGGTTCGCACTTTGTTGAAGTGAAACCAGAGAATCTTTTTGAAGAATATAACAATAGCGGATATGCAAATTAACATCAAAACATCTGGCGAAAACCAAGCCATTGTAACCCAATTAACAAAAAAACTTACTGGGGGTACAAAAGAAAATGTGATAGCTCGTATTGCATTAGGCTATTCTTTGTCTACAGGTAAACGCTTTACACAACAGGAATTTTCTGCATACGATTCACAAGGAAAAGAATACAAGGACCATATCCTATTTGATGGACAGTATAGAGATTTCTATATTGCCTTAATTTGTCAGGCATATGGAATAACTAAAAATGACGAGCTTATCCCCAAGTACATAAAACTACATATTGATCATGGATTAGAAAAGATAAATTACCTGTTTGAAAATAATCCACAATATACTTTCTTCGATTTCTTAACTGAATATTTCAGAAAGGGAATTGATATGATTGAAGATTCTCCCGAAAGATTCGATTGTGTTGAGAATAGAAATCAACACATCACAAAAAGTGTGTTTTCTGGTCCTATTAAAATCAAAGTGGGATATAATATCGAAACAAGAGAGGATATATATTGTTGCTTCAACGATTCTACTCGCTACAACAATCAACACATTGCCGTAGCAGGAAAATCTGGTTCTGGCAAGACTCAATTTGCACTTGAATTTCTTCGCCAATTGTATACACAGACGCAAGGTCAAGTCAATTTTCTGTTCCTTGATTTTAAGGGACTAAGTGAAGATGACAGGAATAAAATGAGAGATTTCTTTACAGAAACTCATACAGAATGTATAAATGCGCCTCATACACCATTTCCATTGAATCCAGTTTCATTCATTGATAATGTTAATGAAAAGAACAAACTTGTAGGTATAAATAAATTTGTTGATATTATTGCTAAATACTCCAATATTGGCAAGAAACAACAGCAAACACTAAAAGATGCTACGAAAGAAGCGTTTGTTCAACATAAAGATGGAAAACACCCTTCATTAAAGGAAATTTACGATTTAGTGATAGAATCAGTAGGTGATAACCGTGACACTCTTACAGAGATTATGGAGCGTTTGAGTGAGTATGAACTCTTCGCTTCAAAAGTCAACGACCCAAGTATCTTCCTAAACAGCAATTATTACTTTTCACTATCAGGTGAATTGGATAGTACTGTTCGATTTACATCAATCTTTCTTATCATCAACTACATCTTTAATGTGTTTACTAATATGGGTGGTACAGAAGTCATTGAAGGTAACCGAAGCATGCGTTATGTGTTAATGATTGATGAAGCTCACGATTTATTCCGTGAAAAGAAGTCTTTGGAGATTTTGGAAGTTTTACTTAGAAAAATTCGTTCATATGGAGTCTCTATAGTTCTTCTCTCTCAAGGCATATCGGAGTATAATCAAGGCAATTTCGATTTCTCGCAAGAATGTGAAACAGCATTCCTTTTGCCGATAAATGACCTCAACAATACAAAAGCTATAAATAAGTTCCTTGGCCTGAGTGAAAAGGATGGTTCTCGAACTATGCGAAATCTTGAAAAATTAGATAACGGACAATGTGTATCTAATATTAAAGAATTGCAAAAAGGCGACTTGTTTGAAGTTGTTCAGTATTGGAAAGAAAAATAATATAAGAAAAAATTATGGACTGGATAAAATCACATAGGCGCAAATTGATGTTCTTCATATTATTTTTCTTAATATGTGGATCTAGCAGTATATGGATGTCTATTCTGTTTCTGGATATAGGATGTAAAGACGTGGCAATTGGATTAATTACAATTGCTATTGCTTCTGTATGTGCTTCTGCAGAAAGAATCTTAGAAATGATAGACAACAAGTCAGAAACTAGAGATGACAACGATGACTTTTACGGTATTGCATGGTTAGTTGTACCATTATTGGCATCAATTATAGTAGTTGGTATTCTTAAACGATCTGAAATTGCTGCTCTAATTATATCTATACTTGTTTATTTCTTATATTGCTGGTTGTGGTGGTATCAGAATAGAAATAGAAATATTTTCAAAAATCCGACAAGTCCACTTGGAGGAGATATATAGAATTATATTATCGTATGAAAAAAATATATGGAATAAGAGTTAGTCAACCTCTTGGAGACTTCTTTATTGCAAAAATCAAAGCAAAAGATTTACTTGAGATTTCAACATCTTCTGTTGCTCGTTATAATAAAGAGGGGAAATTGGTCGGAAATCAAAGACCTCTTAAATTGCCGAGATTAAAGGCAATCGCGAATTTTATAAAATCTGCCGAGATGTGTTTTCCTACTTCTATTTTAGTTGCCGCAAACGTTGACAATGAAGGAAATATTATAGAAGAGCAGTCTAAAAGATGGAGTATACATCCAACTTCTATTTCTGATTGCTTTGAAATAAAAATTCCTTCAGAAGTTTCATCACTAATAATTGACGGTCAACATAGGCTTAATGCGTTCTCTTATACAGAAGAACAATTTAAGGATATAGAATTAGTCTGCTCCATATTTTTGGATTTACCCAATCCTTATCAAGCATATCTTTTCGCTACAATAAACGGTAATCAAAAAAGAGTTGATAAAAGCTTGGCTTTAGAACTTTTTGGATATGATGTTGAAGACAAACCTTCAAATACCTGGTCGCCAGAAAAATTAGCTGTTTATCTTACTCGAAAATTTAATTTTAGAAAAGATTCTCCGCTTTATCAAAAGATAAAGTTAGCCCCGCTTTTCTCATCAATAGAAGAAATTACAGATAGAACAAAATGGCTATTGTCAACGGCAGCTATGGTAGAAGGTATCATGCACCTCATATCTTCTAATCCTCAAAAAGATAGAGATTTCCTTGCCATGAAACGTTCTTTGTGGTCTGGAACTGGTATTCGTTCTGATTTGGGAAAAATGGAAAGTAATGGCAAACGAGATACTTCTGTATTAAGGAACTTGTATATAGGAAACAAAGACGAAGAAATATATGAAATTATATTTAGGTATTTTGATGCAGTGAATGAAATTCTATGGAAAAATGCGTCAGCAGATAGTGTCATTACTAAGACAATAGGCATATCTGTGTTGTTTGATATATTGAAAGCTATCATTGAGAATGAAGGCATTCAAGATTCATTTGAAAAATATATTTCATTAATTTCAGACGTTGATTATACTAGGTTTTTTGACAGACGCAGATTTAATAGAGTCTGACATTAAATTTCTACAGAAACCATAAAGTATCCGAGTTAAAGCTGAAACATATAATAAGCAATAATTATTATCAAAGAATATGACAGAGCAAGAACTACTACAAATGCGTGACTTGGCAGAGGATGGAAAGTTACAATTTAAGGAGCGTGCGAATGATCGATATGACATAAGTTGCGAGATAGTGGCGTTTTGCAATTCTCGTGGTGGACAACTTGTCATAGGCATAAATGACAAGACGGGGGTAATCAATGCTCTGTCATATCAAGAATTGCAGGAAGCGACAAATCTGCTGACAAATATTGCATCAGAAAATGTTATTCCCAATATACTAATAGAAGTGGAGAATGTTCCAGTGAAAGGTGGTGGAGTTGTTATCGCCACAATTCCAGAAGGTAAGAACAAGCCATATCATGACAACAAGGGGATTATATGGGTGAAGAATGGTGCAGACAAACGTAAGGTGTTCGACAATTCAGAGCTTGCAGAGATGATGAGTGAATGCGGTAGTTTTGCCCCAGACGAGGCTGCCGTACCTAATGCCACTATTGATGATTTGGATGCAGATACTATCAAACTTTATCTAATGAGCCGTTTTGCACCGGTATTTAAAGGGAAAAACATCGACGAGTTGAATATGAAAGATTATTCGCTTGATGCAATGGCCGAAACCATTATAAAAGGAACAACCATCGAAAAATTGCTCAGAAATCTACATTTCATCCGTCCGGATGGCAAAATAAATGTTGCGGCAATGCTGCTATTCGGTAAATATACGCAGCGTTGGCTACCTGTTATGACTGCAAAATGTATCAGCTATATCGGTAATTCTGTTGGTGGTACACAATTCCGTGATAAAATGCATGATATGGAAATTGAGGGTAACTTGCTCCATCAATTCCGTACCATTATGAATTTCTTTACTCGCAATCTGCGTAAGGTTCAGGTCGAAAAGGAATTCAATTCTATTGGTGAACTGGAAATACCTTACGAAAGTCTTACCGAGTATGTCGTTAATGCACTTGTACACCGCTCGCTGAATATTAAGTCTCCGATTCGTATTTTCATATTTGACAATCGTGTAGAAATTCACAGTCCAGGAACTTTGCCAAATGGGTTGACAATTGAAGATATAAAAAACGGCACATCAATGCCTCGCAATATGTTCTTGTTTACGAATGCCAACTACCTGTTACCCTATACCGGAGCAGGAAGTGGTGTGCGCCGTGCGCTTGAATACAATCCAAATACCGCTTTTTCCAATGGAGTAGAAGACAAAGAAATCACTCATGCCGCCAACGAATTTGTTATTACCATACCTCGCGAAAGTAACCAAGTTCAAGCAGAAAGTAACCAAGTTATGATTGCTAATGAGCGTAAAAGTAACCAAGCTAATGAAAAAAATAACCAAGTTCAAGCAGAAAGTAACCAAGCTATGATTGCTAATGAGCATAAAAGTAACCAAGCTGATAAGAAAAGTAACCAACCTCGTATGAACTTGGTTACTCGTAAACTGACAAAGAAGGAAGAGGATATTAGAAACTTTTGTTCCGTACCGAGGACTGCGCAGGAAATTATGGATAGGTTGAAAATTTCCAATCAATCTAAAAATCGGCAGAAGTATATTACTTCCTTAATAGAGCTCGGTGTTCTTGAACGTACTATTCCCGAAAAACCCAACGACCCAAATCAGAAATATCGTCGAAAAAAAATAACTACATAACAAGAATTTAACTTGCCGGTAACCTGCCAAAGAAGTATTGAGAAGAGAAAATACCAATGATTTTTAGGTGGTTCCATTCTGTTTTTAACTTGCCGGTAATTTGCTGGCAAGTTAAAAACAGCGCAAACTTTGACTATTATTTCTGATATGTCAAATGGCATAATATACCACTAGTCCCAATCCCACCGTATAAACGAACAAAAATATCAGCAAGACTTTTATCCAAAAGTCAGAGAACCAAATGCCCTCATTCCGTCTGAGGATTTTGCGCATATTGGATTCATGCTCGGTAATAAGTTTCGATTGTTCGGCACGGTGATTTGCCAATACCGAGATCCAACTTTCTACAGAATGGTCTATAAGTTGCCTAAGCTTTGTAAGTTGCTCTGGGGTAATTGTTGTCTTGAATTTCGTGTCTCGTTCAGCTTTCACAATTGCATTACAGATACCACTGACTATATTGTCACAACTACCAGCTGCCGCTTTGAGCGCACCTTCAATGCGGCATTCGACAGCAATTACTTTCTCCAAATCCTCATTGAATTTTATCAGCGTTTCCTTTGCTTCTCTTATTTCTATGAGAAGTTTATCAAATTCTTGTTTTTCTGACTCAATTTGTTGGTTCATTTCGACGTTCTCCAACATGTCATTGACATTTATAGGCGAAGTGCCCCTTGATCTTCCTATACCCATGTTCTTGTATTTATAAAAAGTGAATTATCTGTGCAGCCCTTTCCTGCGTTTGCACATGCTGTTTGCCATTCGTGCGCAACGGCGTGCCCATTCAAGTTCATCCTCGTCCTTGTCTTTTCCCCAACCTCCAGTGTCAGAACCGCCACCGCCACTTGAAACAGCTATACTGGTAGCAGCATCCATATATCCTGCAAAGAGTAAAAGAGCCGTGTGTTGTATCTCTTTAATCTTAGCTAACGGATGAGCTTCCTCCAAAGAACAATCTTGCCGGATGATATTGTCAGCGGCTTCGGGTATCTCTACATGGTAGCTGTAATATTCGTCTGTCGCAATATCGTAATGCTTTATAACAGGCAGTAAAATAGGAGTCAAATCTGCTGCCCATGTTTGTTGAGGAATAGATTTTGTTGGCTCGGATTTCCTTTCCTGCTGATGCAGTTTTGCCCAAGTAGCCTCTATCTTTGATGGAGTCAGATTTCTCCCGATACCCAACACGGATGATTTATAATTTGAGTTACCCCGTTTGATGGAATAACCATAAACTTTTCCCTTATCATTTTCTTGTATGTGTACTTTGTAACCCCGTTTTGTCAGTTCCATTTCATATTGTCGCCAACTGAATTTGTCCATTGTACGAAGTATCTCCATGCAACAGTTTGAGATTTCCTGCCTATGCCGTATGCCGATTTCTTTGGACTGTACCCATCCTCGTTTTTCGTTGATGATATTCGCAGCCATGACTGCCCTCTCACCAATCTTATGACTATCATTTATTTTTCCATTCATATCCACACGGTTGGCATCAATGTGCAGGTGGAGAATGCCACTTTTGGAATCACGATGCAGAGCGGCTATGTATTGCGAACCTTTGAGATTGGTCTGCTTTGAGGAAGCCCGTTTGGTCTTTTGGGAAAGGTCTATGGAATCGAATACCCGGATGAACTCATCTGCCAAACGTGTCCAGTCGTCCATTGTCCAGTTTCGGCTCTCTGCCTCGGACGGGGAAATTTCAATTCTTATCACGTTTCTGCCAAGAGGTCTGCCCTTGTTAATTTTCTCGGCAAACATCTTTTGCACGAGCATCATCCGACCGTACATCGCTTCCGGTGAAATGTCATCGGGCAACAGGTTGACTTTGACTATATCCGCTCTGTCTTTATTGACAGAATACCTTATGGCATTTGCGCCATGCGATATGGTACTGGCTTTTGCTATCATAACGGGTAAGGAAGATAATCTATGATGGTTGTGGCTATGCGAGGTTGTCCGTCCCATGTCTCTTGTGTAATGAATTCCTGTACAGGATTAAAACTCCGTTCAGAAGAAGTGGTCTTCAGTATTTCGAACACCTTATTCTGTGTCAGACGCATCCAGTATGTCCTTTCCAGATAGTCCTGTATCTTTCCTGCCGACTCCTCATCAATTTTGTTACCATTGACATTGCGGAACAAAGGGCAGAAACACACATCGTCCTGACAGAAGGTATCATACCTTATCTGACTAAGATTCTCATCCAGTGTGAAAATAAGCCGGAGATTACTGATGGAACGAACCGGATTCCCGTAACTGTCTGTTGCCAGATTCTTTTTCCAATTATCATCCATACCGCTATTCTTTGATACGAATGTCACCTGATTCCTTTGCCAAAGACAGTGCGAGGTCTGCATCCACTACGATTTTTCGTCCTATCTGTGTGATAGCCTTGTCTATGACACCGCTTTTCTTAATGCGGTTTGCCGTGGGTACACTGCATCCGAACACACGAGCGATACCCTCTATGCCATAGTAGTTGCCTTTGGATGCCACTTGGGGAGTGGCCGTTTCTGTGTTTTCCACGCTCTTGGTGATGAGAAAGCAAAGTTCTTCGCCCGTCATCATGGCGATAGGCTTTTGGAGTAATTGGTTGAGATTGAGTTTTTCTTCCATACCTTTACTTGTTTGATGATTAAATACTTTAAGTCTCGGTTCAACTCTGTGAAACCGATTTCGCAAGCAAAGGTAGTGTGTGAAACTCTGTGCATTGGTCGGTTTATTTATACCTTAATTTAACCGACCGTATTACAACAGTTGTTTGCAAAATAAATACGGATAGCTGGATTTCCCAACTACCCGTTACTGATAAAATAATCCGTCCATCGGTCTATTCTTCGTTTTGCTTTGGTGTAACTGCTTCCTCTTTGGGGTGAGTTCAAAGTAAGTTCCTTGATTTCCCCGTATCGCTTCTGTGGTATATCGTGCCCATAATGCCGTTGGGAGAACTGTTCTATGGCACGGTGGAATGTCATGTATCTTGTGGACGCTTTTATCTTGCCGGACTTTACCAATGATTTCAACAGATAGGCAAGACTTATGTCCTCTGTATTCTCTTCAAGAAACAAAAGGATACCCTGCTTGATACGTTCCTTGTCGCCCAAAAGAATATCATCCAATGATTGTATCACCTTTCTATTGCCTCGCCTGCCTTTTACTTTTCGTAAGGCAAACATCACTTCCTTCCAGATTTCTGGGGTACAGTCTTCTATAGTATCTTCCCAGTCTGCTTTAGTTTCTGCGCCCATCTCTATACTTCTATTAACAAGCAGGGTAACGCATGACTTTACAAGAAGTATATCGCCATGGTCAACCTCTTCATTGTTCAACAGGCGGTTGAATAACTTGGCCATACGTGAAAGACCGTGGTCAAATACCACGAAATAATACATACAATAAGCCAAGTCTTCTTTCTTTTCCATTACACGGTCATACAGGTTAGCCATGAATCCGCCAATGAACACCGCATAAGAGAGGAAAATAATTTGAGAGATATAGGTCAGGAACTGATAAACCATTTTCCTTTCCAACTTACTCAACAGATAACATCCCTTGCTGTTTCTCATGAACATATCTAATTGTCCAATCAAATAGGACCTTAACTCCTGCGGCAGACGATTCCATATTTCAATAGGTGTTTCAGAATGAACCATCAGCAGCCCTGATTTCGGAGAAGTAAGCAGTTCTACCGTACCTGTTTTCACATTGATGCCTATCCATAAACGCATGTTGGTGATACATCTGGCGATGGTCTCGGTATATTGGCCAGCCCATTGTTGGTTCGTGATGGCTGTTACATCTTTGCCGTTCGCAAAATCAGAGAGCCAATTGTACATAATCAAAGCTTCTGGTGGTGTACAGTCACGCATCATCTGATACATATCTATCAGAACAGACATATCACCTTTAGCCACAGCATCGATGCGCTTATAAAAGTCGGCATACACTTCTTCGTTAGCTGATTTCCATGCACGGATAGCCATATCAGCCGCATCCTTCCTTTTGGAATAGGATTTTATCCTTTCTATGAAATTTATCATCAGCATTACGGATTAAGGTTATCTGAATAGTTTAAGCAGTTTTTCTGTGGACATGCTTGCCAACTTCGCCAACAGAGCATCCCTTTCAGAAGAATTCTCCAAGTTTAACAACTTTGAATTGTTCTGCATCTGTATATCAAGAGGATAATGCTCAATGTAGATTTGGGTAATGGCATGATCAAAAGTTGAATGCCCCATGCTTTCAGAGATATAATCCATATCCACTCCGGCATTATGCAGATTAGTAGCAAACGAGTGTCGGCACCATGTGCCGGACGGACAGATGGACTTATCCCAATTCAATGCCTCATGGCAAATCTTGATAACACGATCTTTCACGTTTGAGTTCTCTTGCATAGTGTATTTGCGGCGCAACTCTTCCGTTTCCGCTCCTTTTAATATATCGGGGAAGACAAAACCGTCCCGGGTAGGAGGTGCAGCTATCTCATCCAATACATATTGTAAGGGAGGGATGATAGGGACTATCACCTCTGAACCGTCTGCACTTCGTCGTGATGTTTTCTTTCGATTGAAGCGGAAAGCCTTGCCATTTGTCTGATAATAATAACTATTATAGGTCAAGCGACCAGCATCAGCCATATTGAAACCGTTGCAAAGATATTGGGCAAGAAATAATCCCAATGAATAATGCGCACGTTGCACATATTCTTCCGACCAATGTTCAGGATACTTCTTTGATACGAAAAGGTTGTATAGTTCCGTCATCTGATTTACGTTCAAGAAGCTCTGCTTGCGTTTTGCACTCTTGGGAATGCTCACAAGCCCTTTCTCTTTTTTGTTGGAAAAAGGATAGGGAACATCTTTGAGGTAACCCTCATGTACACACCTGTTCCATACGGCACGGCAACAACGCAAATAGATACCAGCGGTAGTGTCGCTGATTTTCCCGACAATCACACCATTTTCGTCTTTTACTCCATTGTGCATACCATCCTTCCACTTCTGAAGTTCTGCCGCACAGATACAAAAGCCCTTGATTGCATTTTCTCCAAGAATCTTTCTGAATGATTTGAGCGCACACTCATAACTCTCGGCTGTCGTAAAACGTACCCCACCGTCTTCTGTTCGGAGCTCATGAATGACTTGCTCCCATATACTAATAAAGGATTGTGATTGGGTTATGTCCTCTTTGGATAGCACCACTTCTTCACCCATGATACATTGACGTACCATCTCAAATGTCAGGATGCCGCCTTTGTTCAGGTTCATCAAGATTTCTTTGTACTTGGGGGCAATGGTATCTTTCCACTCCTTCTGAAGTTTGTAGTTCTCGCTTTTACATTTCGTCGCATTGCAGACGTCCGAGAAATTTTTTCTCAGTAAAAGAACTTCCAACTGTAAAATAGAAGAACTTGCGGTCAATCGTGAAACGGAGAGATAATGGAAATTCATACGCATTTTTCCTACGAGTACGTGAATCCAACACGATAGAGACAGAACAGTTACGCTCTTTGAAAAGAGACAATGACTTGGTTAATTTTTCCATTGCATTCATTGTTTATGTTCAACATAACCTCTGAATACAGCCGCTTTGCAATGTGAGGCGTACATATACAAAACGCTGCATATAACCACTGAGTCCCTATCCTTTGACGGATAAAAACATTGTCGTTATATGCAGCGGTGCAATCTCGTTGTCTTCTGTCGCTGACTGGTAACCGGGCTTCCGCTAATCGGTCTCAACCCCTGAAGCAACTCTCACGTATTGTTTGAAATAGAGTATCTTCCGACTAATACTCCCTCTACGCTTCGATTCATCGGAATGGGATGACCCTCCCACGAAGGTTAGGCAAACTCACTTTTCCTTTTTAGGAAAGAGCACCTCTTGGTCATGATTTGCCATAAATGCATTGTATTTGCAAAGTTACAACATTATTCTGTAAATCAACATGCAAATGGAGTATATTTGAGTTTATTTAATCGTAAAGTGTTGTTGCACTAACAAAACTTCGGGTAAAGATATTACAGGATTGCATAGAGCATCATTGAAATTCTATGTGTAAAACACGGTCAACTCAAACAGTTTGTTTACGCATTGTTTACGCAAAGGCAAGAAAAAAGGAGTTACGAATTTCGTAACTCCTTGATTTTTAAAGTGGACCAGCCTGGGCTTGAACATAGGACCTCCAGATTATGAGTCTGTTTGTGGGTAATTTATTGCCAGCTATAGTAGTGTTGCTAATCTTTCTCTCCTTTCTAAGTTTGCGCAAGAGATTATTTATCTTATATTCTTTCTGCTTGTCATCAAGTTGGTCAGGCAGTACATCCCAAAGCAGACGCACTATTTCAGGTTTCGTCAACGAACCATGATCCTTCAACGAATCAAGCAACAATGCCTCGCATTTCTTATCATCCAATCCCTTATGCTTGGAATATTCTATCTTCTGGTCTGTTACTTGAGCAATATCCTTTGCTATGAAGATATGGGGTAAACGACCTTCTATCAGTTTGCGCTTGCGGAGCATGGCAATAGCTCCTGGCGATATGCGCTTGCCTTTCTGTACAGAGTCTAACAGAACTGCATCTGTAAGAGACAGATTTCTGTTTTCTAACAGTAAGAGACTGTAGTTTTCATCAATGACGGTACCAGGTAAGGTCAAGACAACTTCTGTTGCTGTGGATTTGTCATAATCAGGCATTGGCAGATAACGTTCCTTTTGGCTCACAAACATCTTGTGAATGCCATAACCTTGGGTATCAATCATCTTGATATTTACCATAGCTTTTACCAGTGCTGGGTTGCGATAGTGCCTTGGTGTTTTCTCACCAGTTATATATTGGCAATAGTTTCCTTCAAAGAAGTAACCGTCATTTAGGAACGTCAGTTTGTCCTTGTCTTCCGTAACAATGATTCGTGCGTCGCTTTCGTACTTTTGATGAGCTATTGAATTATGAAGTCCTTCAAGAATGCTCTCCGTATCATATTTCCACACCTCGGCAGGAATAAGCGAGTTCTTCGGGTAAATCTTGAAGCGATAATTCCTTATTCTGTTCAGCAACTCACAGTAAAACGTACGGCAAATATCTTTGCACGGATTTTTATGCAATACTGCCACTTTTTCCGCGCAAAGCATCATGTACAACTCTTGTTAAGTATTATTTCTCCCCAAAGGCAGACAAAAGACATAAAAAAAAGATTTCCGGTGCCTGTCAACCGAAAATCTCTTCCCAATGTTTGAAACGTTCCAAACCTTCGTCACCGAATTTTGCTATGCTGCGTTCTGCCTTCTCCACTGTCTTCTCCCTGTCGAGATGCGTCTTTGAAAAGAACTTGTCGGCATAGCATATCACCTGCTCTTCGAGGGTCTCCGGCAGGAAATCCCTATGGGGCAGAGGCAGGTCTTGCGCCTCTATCTCCCTTTTGCTGAGTCCTGCCCCTGTATGGCGTTCACACACACGGGCATGACGAGGCAGTCCCTCGCTGCGCAGCATCTCTGCTCCGAGAATGCCGTGGCGGATATATGGCTCTGTGCCATGACAGTGTATGCCGGGAGCATCGGTCTTTATGATGCCGATGTCGTGGAGCATCGCCGCCTCTTCGATGAAGTCGCGGTCGAGATTCAGTTCGGGGTGCAAAGAAACAATCTGCAGCGCTTTCTGCGCCACAGATCGTGAGTGAACGATGAGGATGTGGCGCAACTCGCCATCATCCTCACCGCAGTATTTGTCTATTATCGCTTCCCAATCAATCATGGTCGCGCTCTATATATCCTATCACGTCGCCGCGGTTCACCTTGCCGCCCTGGCGTGTGGCAATCTCCACGAGTTTGCCGCCGAGACAAGCAGGAACTTCAACGAACTGTCCCCATGGTGCCTGCACATAGCAGAAGGTCTGTCCCTCATCATAGTGCTGGCCGATGAACGGCTCGATGCATGGTGTGCACTCGCTTGAGCCCTGGAACTCGAAGAACACCTGTCCCTTAACCGGAGAGACAACGGCGTCTGCCTTGGCATGCTTGAACTCTGCAATCTTCTCTGGTGTGAGGTTGCTTCCGAGCTTGGCGTCTCTTGCCTTCTGAAGGTCGGCGAGGAAACGCTTCTTTGCCATACCGTTCTTGAAGTCGCGATACTGCTCTGGGTGCATAGCCAACTCGAAGAGCTCTTCGTCGTCCTGACCATATTCCCATCCGTTCTCGTCCATCTCCTTTCTGAAGCCATCGAGAGCATTAGGGATGAGGGTGTGAGGATCGGCATCGGTGAATTCCTTGCCGTTCTTCTTTGCCAGAGCCACAATCTCGTCGTCGAGTTTGCCAGGGAGCGTACCGCTCTTGCCGAGGATCATACCCCACATGGCGTCGTCCATCATCACGAAGCGACCCTTGCCCTGAGCCATGGTGAGCAGGTTCATCAGGGCGATGTTCTTGACATACTGTGAGAATGGGGTTACGAGTGGCGGGAAGCCGACACGTGGCCATACGTAAGCCACCTCGTCGAAGAGCTTCACGAGCATCTCGTCGGTAGAATATTCCTCCTTGCCCTTAGAGCGGAGGATAGAGTTGATGGAGCGATGGATACCGGCGAGGTCGGCCATCATACTTCCCATCATACCGCCTGGCAGACCGCAACCGAGGAGCAGTGAGCTCATGATCTTGTTGCCTGGGTTGATGAAGCATCCCAACCAGTCGTCGATGAACTCCTGTGTGAGACGGCGTGCCTCCATATATGCGTTCATGTCGATTTCAGGAACGTCGAAACCTTCGTTCTTCAACATGCTCTGCACAGAGATGATGTCTGGATGAACCTTACCCCAAGACAATGGCTCGATGGCTGTATCGATAACGTCGCAACCGTTGTTGCAGACTTCGAGGATTGAAGCCATTGAAAGACCAGGACCTGAGTGGCCATGATACTGTATGATGATTTCAGGATGTTTGTCCTTGATAGACTTGGTGAGCTTTCCGAGCAATGCTGGCTGACCGATACCTGCCATATCCTTGAGACAGATTTCTGTAGCACCTGCTGCGATGAGCTTGTCGGCGATTGCCGAATAATATTCCACGGTGTGGACAGGCGAAGTGGTGATACAGAGTGTGGCCTGTGGTGTCATTCCTGCCTCAAGAGCCCACTTGATGCTCGGGATGATGTTTCTCACGTCGTTGAGTCCGCAGAAGATACGGGTGATGTCAACGCCCTGGGCGTGCTTCACCTTATATTGAAGTGCTCTCACATCGTCAGGCACCGGATACATACGCAGAGCGTTGAGACCGCGGTCGAGCATGTGAGTCTTTATACCCACCTCATTGAATGGCTTACAGAATGCTCTTACTGCCGCATTCGGATTTTCGCCGGCGAGAAGGTTGACTTGTTCAAAAGCTCCTCCATTGGTCTCCACACGAGAGAAGCATCCCATCTTGATTATCACAGGAGCGATGCGCTCCAACTGATCTTTGCGCGGCTGGAACTTGCCAGAAGATTGCCACATGTCTCGGTATACGAGACTGAACTGGATTTTCTTTTTCATTTCGTCTTCGATTTAAAGCGTAACAGGCTATTCTTAGCGGACATTCAAAATCACAACTACTATTCATGTCCCACCGAACTGAGTCTGTTGCGTGTGTTTTTATTTTGCAAATGTAATCGTTTTTTGGGAATAAACTAAATTCTGAACGAAAAAACTGCTTTCCAACTGCATTTTAATACAATTTATCGACCTTGGAGGGGAACGTTGTTCAACAATGTAAAATCAAGTTTACAAATAGTCGAGATACTACTCGTCAAGGTGTATATTAACAACATTCATCCTGCCTGCTGCCGTTTTCTCTACTTTTGCAGCGAGGGAACACACTGGCTGGGAACGATTATTGTCATCACCTCATCGCATGTGTCAAGCAGCCCTGATAACCAATTTGGGTTAAAACTATCGGCCAATCATTTCTTCATATCAAAAAAATACATTATCTTTGCAGCGCTGAAATTGAGTGTCAGTGCATATATATGTATTGTGACATTATTTTATGGCTCCGTAGCTTAGCTGAATAGAGCGTCAGATTCCGGTTCTGAAGGTCGTGGGTTTGAATCCCACCGGAGTCACTTGTTTATATATACGACAAACGATTTCTACATTATCCATCAATAGCTGATATCTGGAAAGAAAAAGTTCTGAAGGTCGTGGGTTTGAATCCCACCGGAGTCACTTGTTTATATATATGCGACAAACAATTTCAACATTATTCACCAATAGCTGATATCTGGAAATAAAAAGTTCTGAAGGTCGTGGGGTTGAATCCCACAACCATCTATTCTAAAACTTGTACTTCACCGTGGCCATTGCTTCTCTGCCCCGCAAAGGAAGTGAGAAATAACGGTAGTTGAAACCGGTGAAGGAAGCGTCAACATATTGCTTGCGGTTCAGGACGTTGTCAATACGCAGACCCAATTCCCATCTCTTGGATGGAGTATAGAGCAGCTTGGCATCGGCAAACAGGATGGAGTTATACTCACCCTTGGATGTCTCCAGCAAAGAGTAATCGCATGACACCGTAAGAGAGAGACGGCTGAGGGGCGACACCACAAGACTGAAATCGTTGAAAAGGCTTTTCAGCGTCTGACTGTTGCTGTTGGCATAGCGGTCTTGCCAGGAGAGGTTGAAGGTTGCTTCGTTGGTAAGCTGCAGCCACGACAGATCATACCATCTTACCAACAGACACGACGTGGCGACATTCGACACCACACGCTGCTGCAGTCCGTTCTGCACCACCGGCAACTCATTGCGACTGTAGCTCACGGTGCCTTGTATGGCAACATGTACCTGTGTGAAAGTCTTCTCCGCCCGTGTCTGTGCCATGAGATAGCGTGTGGTGGCAGACTGCCACAGAGGAGTCAGCTTGGTGAGGTCGTTGCTGATATCATAGGCAAAACGCCAGTCGGAATGGCGCCACGACATTGTGGCAAGGAGGTTCCATGTGAACATATTCACGAAATCACCATAATTTATCTTCAGTGACGCATTCGACGACCGTGCCCACCCCATGCGGTCTGGGGTAGCGGTGAGAGTGCGGTAGTCAGAGCGGTAAGTCTGCGGCGTTATGATATCGTCGTCAGCGCCTTGGAGCATTGCCCCGGCGATGGTGAGTCGCCATTGGGGTGAGAAATTGTGGTTCCAGCGCACGGATGGCGAGAGGTATGTCCGGTTGACATGTCTTCCACCTGACCGCCAAGGTATCGTTGCAGCATAATGGTTTATGGGACAATCCACCACCAGTATATCCCTGGAAAAACGCATGGTGTATGAAGGGGCAATGGTGTTGAGCAGACTGCTGTTGCCGTTGTCGTCGGCAGCGTCAATCCTCACCCTGTCTGAGAGATATGAGAATTCGTATCTCAGGTCGAGGATATGGCCAAACAGTGGGAACGACGTGGAAATGCAGTTGGCTGTCTTGAAGCGGTTGAAACCGATGCGCTCACGGATGTCATAGACTCCCCCTGCATCAGTCGCCGCCAACGTCTCGCTTCGGCGGAAGTAGAAGAGCGTGGAACCGATGTTGTAGGTATGCAGGCCGGAACTTATCGTCATCGCCAACCTGTTTTGGACGTATGACGGATGGCGTGTCACCTGCTGCCCCACCTGTCTGCCGTTGCTATAGATGTCGTTCTGACCCGTATGATAAGAGAGGGATGCCGACAGCTGGTCGAGGAGATACACTTTGGGGGCGTTCAGCTCGTATCTGAACTTTGGGGCGATGGTCTTCTCGCCCACCTTTATGCGGTTGCTCTGCGAGAGAGTGGCGGTATGTGCTCCGCCATAGAGATAATAGGTACTGTCGGCAAGGTTGTCGGCAGTGGAATAGAGGTCGATGTTAGTGCGCAGTCCGCCATACCGCCCCACCCTATGCATGTGGTTGAATCCGACGGAATACGCTCTGTTTTTGAGATAGCGCTGCTGCGGTATCGGCGAGAGGATGGTTTCCATAGCGTTCACGCTGTTGCGCGGCAATGCCACGTAGCCTTCCAGGTCGCTCACATTGATATTGTTTGATACGGCATTGCCACTGAGGTCTTCGCCTGTGTTGTTCATCTTTGCCGTGAGGAGCAGCTGGTTCTTGGCGGCGATGTTTATCACCGACAGGTGGTTGTTCCATGTGGCATCCTCGCCATATCCCGCTCCACCTTCCAGTTCTCCAAAGGGACGCATCTTGTAGCCGCTCTTCAGTTTGATGTTGAGCGTTGCCCTGTCTGACGGAACCGTAGACTTCAGTGCACGGATGGGCTGGTCGTTCTCCATCACCTGCACCTGTGATATCGCCTCTACGGGGAGGTTGCGCGTTGCCTGACTATATCTGTTGCCGAGGAGGTTCTGTCCTTCTATATTAAACTGGTTTATTGTTTCGCCCTTATAGAGTATCGTACCGTTTGACGACACCTGTATCCCGGGCATCTTTTTCAGCACATCCTCCAGATAATGGTCGTCCTTGCCCTGAAAGGCAGACACGTTGTATTTTATTGTGTCGCCAACCTGCTCCACAGGTTTCAGCCTGACGGTGACTTCCGGCAGTTTCGTCGTACGGCGTATTCCGTCTCCTTCATTCTGAGCCTCAGCGGCGATTACGCAGAGTGAAGCACACAGCAGAGTGGGTATTCTTTTCATCTATTCGAGTTCTATAGGGTTATAGGGGCGTCTGCCTGTGTCACCAGCCTGCGGAGTGAACACCGCACCCGGGTTCTGCAACTGGAAAGCTTTGTATATGTCAGCCTGTTCGTTTTCCACGGCCTTGCGCACTTTGTCACGCGTAGTATGCAGGATCTTGTTGCCCGAATTGAGATATACGGGCACTCCCTTGCCGAGGTTTTCCAGTCCATTCAGCGTGAAGCGGTAGTTGTCTTTTGTGTCACAGATACTGAATATCAATCCTGGCAATCCTCCGAAGAGGTATGGTCCTGTATGCAAATCAAACGTAGGGGCATACCATGCCGTCCAGTCTCTGCCGCCGAAACGGCACACGGCTTTTCTGCATGCCACATCGCATATTGTGGTGTCGCCTTCTACAGTCTGCCAACTGATTTCCGGAATGGGCTGGGTGTACTGGTATGTGTTCACATTGTTCACTTGTATGATTGCCACATTGCGACTGCGGTCTATCACCAATGGATATTCGTATGCCTTTCTTTTCATCAGTCCCATATTCATCATGAAAGCTTCCATCGGTGGGCGTTTGGCAGCGGCGAGCGAGTCGTTGATGAAATCTGTCCTGTCGTCAAAATAGTCAACGAAGCCCTGTGCCTTGTCGCCCACGAGCAGTATCGTCTGACCGTCCGTCCTCCCCCTGCTGAGAGAGTCTGGCCTGTATGAGAATTCATAATACACCTTCACGTATGCCGTGTCATACACCGTTTTCTCCACAGGTTTCAGCGGTGGCAATGAACCGCCATGCACAGACTGCGAAAATGCCGAACTCGCCACTGCTGCCAGCATCATGAATAAAGCCGTTATCTTCTTGATTTGCATATCTGTTAGTTTTAATTTTCTTCTGATTGGGAATATAAGATTATTGCAAAAATAGGGAAAATTTATGAAATGGAACAAAGAAGCATTGATATTAGCAACTCCTTTAAATTATATTACACTTAAAGAGCCGTTTACAGTTTTATCTTGTTCTCATGATCACGCATTATTTCGTTTTCAAGCTCTATTTTTTTCTTATCGTTCTTTCTAAAACTCCACCTGAATAAAATCCATGGAGTAAATGTCTTTTTCGTTAAATATGCGACACTCCTGTATTGACCAGTACTTATCGTGGTTTTACTACGCGGATTACCAATAAAGCTTGAGCATCCTATTGACAGCAGGATATCTGGAGTGAAACTATACGAAAGTGTGAGACTGCTCTCTGGATTGTAGTTTTTGGTCCTCGAGAATTCGGTGTGTATGTAATTCTGATAAGAAAAAACGGTTCGTGCTTCTATCTTTCCCCATTTTTTGCTCAACATCAACATACCTGAAAAATGTTTTTTTGCTCCAGCCGTTGTATAATAACTGACGTTGTGAGCTAAATCCATCATTAAAAACAAACCTCTGATACGCCATGACATATAATACTTCAACTTCAGTGAGCGATAACGCCCCATATTCCCATATGTAGTGAGCAGCACACCATCTCCTTCTTCAATGTGTACAGGCTCAATGATGTCGTTTGATATTCCATAAGACACACTCGTATTAAGATACAAGCCGCCTATAAAATATGACGAATTCCATCCGAAAGAATGCGTTTCAGAAGGCATAAGGTAAGGATTTCCATGACTGACAAGAAGCGTATCGGCAGAAGTATTGTATGGAGAAAGCATTGCGACAGGCGGTGGTGTGTTACTATATGTATAGCTGAACCGTGTACTCAAGCAATTAGTTATATTATAATACAAGCCAAGAGAGAGACGCGGTCTGAAATAACGGTGAATTATACTGTCTGATTTCATAGAGACATACTCCATTCCTGCTGAAGCATCGTATGTCAGTTTTCGCAACAACATCCCTGTGTATCCGGCAAATACGTATTCATTCAAACGGTGATGACTGAATAGAAAATCTTCAATGCCAATGTTCTCAATCCTGTCATAAGAGTATTGCGTTTCGTTCCCGATTTCCAGACTCCCGCCATTGTCAAAGTCTTTAGTAAAGTTCATTGTCAATGTAAGCTGTTTGTGCCTATTGTCATATTTCTGAGTATTCAAGTCCTTATTCCCATTTGCATTTTCTTCCAGACTGTTAACCTGAGTTCGGGATAAGCGACAGTCGTTTTTCTTGCTATGCCAGATTTCCG
>ERZ1034626.674-NODE-674-length-24355-cov-175.277490_pt1 | contig 24355 bp, 25 predicted proteins | sample MGYA00520652_ERZ1034626 | MGnify/ENA primary metagenome ERZ1034626 (study PRJEB33766, sample SAMN09781765) | gut metagenome | biome: gut microbiome | host: Homo sapiens | place: Madagascar | study: EMG produced TPA metagenomics assembly of the PRJNA485056 data... | reverse complement strand
GGAAAGCCGAAAGATTTATAAGGAAAGACAGAATGCTTATAAAGAGGAAGACCAGGATAGTATAATAGGTGGAAGGGAGGGAAAATGAAGGTTGATGCTGTGAGCCAGTGCCCTTCTCGACGAATGGACATGCAGTAGTGGCAAACTGATTAAGTGGGAATCGCTTGCGTCCCACCTACTCAGTTTGTAAGCTACCGGATGTCGTTTCGTGGGCACCTTCCGACTGAGGGGCTTTGCACTTACGTCATGCTCTGCTGACATAACTGCAAAGTCTATCAGGTGGAACTCCAGTAGCATCCTTCATGGCGTGGGGCGAAGCATTATCAGGGAAAATCAGCCGATTATCACTATAAGAACAGCTCATTTTGGTTAAAATCCGCATGTTTATACCATTTTTTTGCTGCTACGCAAAAAGATTTCGCACTATTTTTGTATCTTTGCACCCGAATTAGACAAATAAAAAGTAAAAATATAAAAATCCTATACGGAAATGAATTTAAATATGCACATAACATCACAATCATTCGTTCAGAGCTATCGACGCTTTGAACGGAATAGTTATGTACATACATCAAGTACATCAGATACAGCCGGTATAGGATTCCCACATCATTATTCGCATAGTTATTTCTACCGGGCATCGTAACAGCGTGCCCCACAGAGAACAAAGATAATATTGAAGAGTTGGAGTTTCCTTGCCGGGAGAATCCAACTTTTTCTTTTTAGTCAACAGCTTGCATATGCTCTGACATGGCGAGAAAAAGCTGGATGAAATCCAACCATTTTTTACGTTTAAAATGAAAGAACTATGCCAGCAAATAAGAATGCCTTAATAAGGTACAAAACTATAGACAACTGTTTAAGAAACAGATACAGAAGATGGACTCTCGATGATCTCGTGGAGGCATGTAGCGATGCACTCTACGACATGGAGGGAATCACCAAAGGAGTATGCGCCAGAACTGTACAGATGGACATACAGATTATGAGATCTGACAAACTGGGCTACAATGCTCCTATCGAAGTTTATGATAGAATATACTACAGATACGCTGATCCAGACTACTCTATCACTGAAATGCCTTTATCCATAGAGGACTGCAAGCTGATAAAGAAGGCTATCATTCTTCTTGAAAACAAGAAGGATAAGAACAACGAAGACACCATCCAGGTGCTCAACAAGGTACAGGACAGACTCAAATCTATTCTGAACTTTGTGTAAGGATAAAGGAGGAAAATTATGAACGAACATCAGCGAGACATCGTCTTACAAGAAAGCTAAAAGGCTTCTTTTCAAGCAAAACTGCCTGAAGAGAAGCCTTTCTTATGTAGAGCTTCAAGTAGGATTCGAACCTACGACCTGCTCATTACAAGTGAGCTGCACTACCACTGTGCTATTGAAGCATTTGGGAGTTTGATGGGGATCGAACCCATGACCACCAGAGCCACAATCTGGCACTCTACCAACTGAGCTACAAACTCCATATAAACTCCAGATGGATTCGAACCACCACCTCCAGATCTGAAATCTGGCATGCTACCAATTACACCATGAAGTTGTTTTTTAACTTGTCGCCCCAGAAGGAATCGAACCACCTCTTGCAGATCCAGAATCTGCCGCACTACCGTTATGCGATAGGGCAAGTTTGCGGAGGCTAAAGGATTCGAACCTTTGAGACGTTGCCGCCTGCCGGTTTTCAAGACCGGTGCAATAGACCAACTCTGCCAAACCTCCAATGTTGTGACTCGTGAGAGACTCGAACTCCCGACACCGACGTTCGTAGCGTCGTGCTCTGATCCAACTGAGCTAACGAGCCAATGTGCGGAAGCAGAAGGATTCGAACCTTCGGAACCTTTCGGTTCGGCACGTTAGCAGTGTGCTGGTTTAAGCCGCTCACCCATACTTCCTTGTTTTGACGATGCAAAGGTAGAAAGGGAGAGTGAAGTCTTTTTTCGTAGCAAGAAAAAAGTTTCAAAAAAGTTGTTTTTTGAGTGATTTTTCCTAAAAAAAGGCTTAAAAGAGTCTCTTTTTCGGCATTTTACGGCTTATGAATGTGTATTCATGTACACACCTATACATATATACATATATTCACGTCCACATGACCAACTACAATGAAAGTTGTATTTTTCTAATTGCGTCCACGGTGCGGACATAATTGGAAATGTTGCTATTTTTGCATCGAAGCATTCATATATGAAAATCTACGTACAAAAATAGCAACTTTCTTATGCAGGATTTTCAACGATTAAATTACCTCTGTCGCACCACAAAAACCGTTTTAGCCCCGATATTTGTAATTTTATTGCAGATTTCGAAGGTTAAATCCTGTTTTATATATGTTAGAGGCTTTTACTATCAATAAACCAATGAATAGTTCACATTGAAATAGGAATCTGAAATTTTCATGGTTGTAATCACCATGGATTTGTCCTGGTTGGTGAAACAATACTGCAGACTGGCTTCATCAGCAGAAACAAGCGTGTAGTGCTTCTTCAGATAGTCAATGACAAGCCCACGGTTCACACTTCGCTCCGTATCAATGACAGAATAAAGCGAACCGTCAAGACGGGAGAAACTGTAAAGAACGCCTTCACTACCCTGCCCAGTCATAAAGGTCAACTGGATGTTGTCGCCGGAAGTCTCAGCTACCTGGCGGTAACGCTTCATGGATTGAGCCATATAGCTCTTGATTTCATCCACATTTGCACCCATGATATGGTAAGGCTCTGTCCAAACGTCCAGTTTTGTTTCCGGACTCTCGACCTCCTCCATCGGGTCATCATTGTCGCAAGAGGTGAATACTACTGGTGAAGCCATCATCATCAGAAGGATGGCGATTGAAAGATACTTTTTCATTTTCATGACTTTTCGTTTTTGATGTTATTTAATTTCATTGTATTCATATCCACATGTGGACATGTATCAACGTCTATATGTATATATGTATCAACGTACACGTGTATCTATGTATTCATGTGTACATGGCTACACGTGTACGTGGCGACATGTATTAACGTGTACAAAGGTACGGGTATCTGGCAAGAGTTCCTCCACGCTTCCCCTAACAACCCAAAGTGTCAGGGGAAACGTCAGGATTACCATTCTGTATAATAACTCTGGTCGTTAGATTCACATTCATCTGCCCATTCCTCATCCGTGAAGTCGCTATGCAGACAATCCTTGCTGCAATAGTAGGCTACTCCCATGTCAGCGCAATAACCCTCACGCATCAGCTTGCCACATTCCGAGCATCGTCTGCAAGCCCTGTCGGTGTTCCACCAATAGTCCACGAAAGACTCTGCCACCACGTCCTCGCTTGTGTTTTCATCCCACTTGTCAAGATAGAATGAAGCAAACTGGTTCAACTCCTGCTCATTGAAGAGTTCCTTGTCTGTGCCGTTCACTGCCTGAGTAAGTCGGCTGAGAATTGATTTCATTGTTGTCATAATGCCATCTGATTTTATCTCCCTTTCGTAGATCAACTACTTCGGGGATGGTTAAAAATTATGTTGCATTCAGAAGGTGTTATGGCTATCCATACAAGGTTTTGTCTGCAAAATACTACCCGAATGGTGTGGAGATTTTTCAGCAAAGCAGCGCCCTGACCTTGTAAAGATAAGACAGAACCGTTACCTTCGCAACAGAATTATAACCGATTCCCAGAAGTCGATGAATGAAATCCTCCTATAACAGGACAATCCTTTCAGCAAGGAAAAGTATAAGCATAAAATAGAAAAACCTGTTGTATATCTGTTGGTTATTGACGGTTTTGCATCGTTTTAATAAGGTATTAAAATGATGCAGGATGATTAAAATGACAAGAAGTATAAGCATAAAAAAAGCGACCCGAAGGCCGCTCTTTATCAGGGGAGAAGGATTTACTTATCCTTCTGGGTCTTGCCCTGCAGAGAATCAGGAGTGTTCTCCTTCTCTACAGCTTCGTAGAACTTAGTGGCAACGAGAATCACTCGGTTGTGCTTGACTCCCTCGGCATCCTGCCATTCCTCTGGCTTGAAATAGCCCTCTACTGTGAGGAGTGCTCCCTTGACCAGACGGTCGAATGAAGCGGTATTCTCGTTCTTGCGCCAAGCCTCTACATTCATGAAGGCTGAAGTGCGAGAGTTTTCATCGCCATTCTTCTCATTGCGGCTGATGGCCAGTGAGAAGCGAGCTTGCGGTTGTAAACTGATGGATGCTTGCATCCTTACCTACGAAACCAGTTACTGCGAAAGAATTTTCCATCTTTTTCATAATTCAATATTTTTAGAAGTGAAACATTTATTTTTTACGGTGCTATCAGAGTTGGCAAGGGAAACATAGGAAGCAAGGAATTATCGAATTATTTCACCCTTGGGCAGGAAAAGTTTTTTGAATGAGCAGCAGACGGAAAAGTTTTTGAAAAAATTCAGAGAATAAGGCACCTGGTACTTGCAGAAATGTGGCTTGCACTAACTTTGCAGCGGAAAAAGTAAGTGTGGATGCTTCGTCCAAAAATATGAATGAAAAGGATGAGTAGAAAATATCTGCAGTTGGTTGGGTAAAGGAAAGCTGCATCCTCCTCGATGTTTGTTCAAGCAAACTGGTTGCGCAAGATGGCTTATAAGTTCAAGAGACTGGCAGGAAAACTCACACTTCATCATGAAATATGAATAAGGCTAAGCCAAGGACAGAACGATCTGGCAAACGACTGCCAAGGGTAAGCATCAGCATGTAGAGGGAAGCTGATCAGAGAAGCATGATGCCTGAGACAAGAGGCAAGCTCAACCAATATCTCTTGGCAACAAGCGAAATTGAAGAGAAGGACAACAGAATTTCAGCAAGGAAAAGAAGGTAGAGAATTGTATTTAGAGCCTTATAACTAACCATAACTTACTATGACTAACTAACCATAAAACCTTGATTTTCAATACTCTTTGATTTTTAACACTTTCTGAGTGCTTTTTGGCAGTTCCCGATTTTCCACATATTTTTGCAGCGTATTTCTACCGTGGAGAATTTGCGGAGCTTTTATTTTGTCATATCGTGAACGTAGTTGACAAGGGTTTACAAGTGGTTACGATGAAGGACAGATTTGAAGCTGATAGGCAAAAAGCGTTATATCGTGGACTGGGTTGACAAAGGTTGTCAATGGTTCACTTCCGTTTACTCCATCGGTGGAATACTCAAAGTATGTAGAACATAGCAATATCAAAGAGTATGAGACCGACAAGAAAATGTGAATTTTGTGGCAAGACATTCGTGCCAAGAAGCGGTATGCAGAAATACTGTTCCGAGGAATGCCAGGCAGAGGCAAAACGTCTTAGGAAGAAAAGACAGCAGGACTTGATTAATGGTATTGAGCCAATCATGGATCTGCAACATCAGGAGTATCTTACCTTCTCCAAAGCAGCCATTTTGATGGGATGCACCCGACAGTATATCTACAAACTTGTGGCTAACGGCAAGTTGAAGGCATCAAGATTGAGCAGCAGAATGGCATTCGTTAGAAAGGCTGATATAGAGAAGATGTTTGAGGGTAATCCCTACAAGCGTGTGATTCCTGCCAGCAAGAGCAAGCCCAGAAAAAAGGCAAAAACAGAAAAGCCAACACAAAACCAGGAACCAACAAAAGGGAAAGAGGAGAATGAGGTGCTTGACTATTATTCGGGCGAGGAAGTGATGTCCATTTATAAGGTCAAGAAGTCTTGGCTCTACACCTCCGCCAAGCGCAACCAGATACCGATGTGCCGTATCGCTGGCAAGAACTATTACAGCAAACGGCATATTGATGAGTTCTTCGGTACTGCCGTTGACCTCACCAGCATCACGGAATGGGTGACTGCTGATGATGTAGAGGAAGCCTTTAGCATGAGCAAGTCAGCACTTAGGGCATACACCTACCGCCATAAGATACCGACCAAACGTGAGTATGGTCGTACCTATTATTCCAAGGAACATCTTGAAGAACTGCGCAGGACTGACCTCATGAACGATGACAACTATTATACCACCGAACAGGTGCAACAGTTGTATGGTCTGACAAGTGCCAACATCTGCCATATAGTGAGAGTTCACCATATCAGCAAGGTAAAAGTGGGCGTAAAGAAACTGCTTTTGAAGACAGATGTGGAACGTGCAATGGCAGAAAGAGCTGCTAAAGGACTGTGAAAGCAAGTGATTTCAGCATTATCCATCAGTTACTATGAATAATTGGAGTCACGGATGCATCATTTTATTCCTTTGCAGCCGTGAAGAGACACTTCACCACGAATAATCATCAATAATACATATCAGTTATGAGCAACATTTGCAAGACCGTATCATTGCGTACACGCAAAATCAAGGACGGACACATGCTGTCCTATTATCTTGACTATTATCCAGGCTATCGTGACGAGAGCACGATGAAAGTCATTCGCCATGAGTCGCTTGGCATCTACATCTATGCCAAGCCGAAGAACCAGACGGAACAGAAGTACAACCTCAACCTTACGGCAAGAGCCGAGGCGATACGCTGCCGTCGCTTCGAGGCTATCGTCAACGAGCGTTACGACTTCTTCGACAAGGAGAAAATGAAGGGAGATTTCCTCGCCTACTTCAAGAAACTGGCAGACAAGAAGAACTCCAAGTGGCAACACGTCTATATGCACTTTCGTACCTTCACGCAAGGCAAGTGTACCTTCGGGGAGATAAACGTGGACTTGTGCAACAGATTTCGTGAGTATCTGCTGACAGCACCACAGGGACTGCATAAAAACAGAAAGTTGCATATCAACTCGGCAGCCAACTACTGGTCAACTTTCCGTGCATCAATCCATACAGCCTATCGTGACCGCAAGATAAAGGAGAATCCAAATGGTTTCTTGGAGCGTATCGAGACAATACCGACAGACAAGGAGCATCTTTCACAAGACGAGGTTATCCGCTTGGCATCCACTGAGAGCCGTGACACAGTTCAGTTTATACTACCGACTTAATCAATCATTATGTGACATCGCAATACTCTTTATCTCATTCAGCAATTCCTCCAAACGAATAAACACAGGTCCTAAATACGTCTCTGGTACTTTATATGTAGTTGCAGCAAAATATAGAATAGTAATGCTGTGTTCCTTGCATAGTCTGTGTTTCAACTCATCCTTATGTTTTTGAATTATAAAGGCTTTCTTTCCTCCAAACATTTCATTTGCATAGAAGTGTTGCATACCTTGACATTCTATTGCCAAATTCAATTCTGGCAAATATACATCTAATGGCATTGTACGAGACGTTTTTAACCATGGAAATTGTTTTTGAGGTTCAATAATGTAGTCTGTTTCTTTTTTCAAAAATGAGATGACCTTCTTCTCTAGAATTGACGTTGCGCAGTGTGGACATCCTTTACCTCGCAAATGCTCCCCAGGCAGCATTTTGAAATCTCCATGAGTTTTACAAGTGATTATGACTTTCTTTTCTGCTCCATTAAATTTTACCTTCTCGTAAGTATATCTTTCTTGGTGAAGATAAGTTGCGTCTTGTATAAAGCTCTCCGTAGTTTGATGTCTACCAATACAACGAGGACATCCCTGTCCTCTTAAATGTTTAATAGGCTTTTGCAGGAAATTCGAATCATGTTCATTACAATGAATAGTTATAGGCGTATTGAGATTTTTGTATTCTTGTTTGATATTTGGATAATCAAAGTCATCTTCATGTATGAGTCTTGCCAATCGCAGAAATTCCTCAACACCATAGGGTATGCCCGCAGGTTTATCAGCAAGTAACTTGCTGCTAATTTCACGCTTTTGCTTTATTCGTTCCCATTTTACTTTTCTCTTTTCAAGAATTTCTTGTTTTCTTTGTTCATACTCCATCAAGTCTTCTTGCTCACATATCGGACAACCAACACCATGTAGATGCGTCTTTGGCAGCAATTGGAAAACGTAATCATGTTTCTTACACCTTATTCGAATCATTTTCTTGTAAGAGCGATAATCTGTCGGCGTATAATCGTAACTTTCTCCATGTACAATTTTGGCTTGTTCAATGTATTCCTCTGTTGTCATTGCACTATTCATGTGCTCAGCTCGATATTGGCGACACTCTGGGCAACCACCATCCAACGCTAATAGATGAAGAAATGGAGAGGTAACAAATTTTGTATGTAAGCGACAGACAAAAGTTGTTTTCTCCTCATATCCCTTATACTCCAAGTTCGAGTAGTCAAATCGCGCACCGAACTTTTCTTCTGCTCGTTGAATGAATTCTTCTTTTGTTATCTTGTATGATTCAATAGCATGTTCCCTTGCACATTTAGGACACCCAAAATCAGATTTTAAGAAACTCTGAGGGTTTACTTTTACTTCACCATGATTAGGGCAAATGATTGTTATGTTGGTATTCTGATTAACATATTTGACCTTATCATACTTAAACTTGTATCCGAACTTTGTTTTGCATCGGTCAATAAATTCTTCTTGAGGAATACTACGTTTTGCTCGTATTGCTTCTAATGTACAATCTGGGCAACCATAATGCTTCATTGTTAGGTGGCAAAATGGTTGTTGAGTAAAATACCGCTTGTGAACATTACAATAAATAACAACTTCTGTGCGTTGGTTCACATACTCCACCTTGTCATAATTAAAGCGGTCGCCCCACAGCTCTCTACATTGCGATACAAATTGCTCCTTCGTTTTCCTTCTTGGCATAATATAAAGATATAGTGTTAAACTATTTTTTTATCGTTTCCAACGAGAAAATCCTTCATGTTTTTTGTTTAATTGTGCATTCTTACCAAGGACATTCTTCTAAATGTTCTATAAAAGCAAAGGGATCAAACCGAGCTAACCGAACTTTGTTTTTTTGCTTTTGCTCTTCTGCTAGTTGCTCCCATAGTCTAATGCGTTCTTTAGTATCGTCAAATATTTGAGGTTTTTGGCATTTTATAGAACTATCAACATTGAAAGAAATTGGTACCAAGTCCTTTATCTTTCCCATTTCTTTATCTTTTTCAAGTATCCGTCCTAATTGTTTGCGTAGCTGGCTTTTGATTTGTTTGCTTTGAGCCTTTATATTGGTCTCATATTTCTTGTTTTCTTCAATTGCGTTATTCAAGAACTCTTCATAAAATTCAAGAATTCTATCATGTACAAGATTGATAATGTCAATATGAAGTTGTGCAAACGATTCTTCGAACTTAATACGTAGATTTAATTCTGCATCGTGAAATTTTCTATGACATCCACGACATAGAGTTACGAGGTCGCGATCAGACTCGCAACCAGGATGTTCCCAATCTACATCGTCATAACGAAGATGATGAACTACTAAATTCTCTGTATTGCCACATAAAAGACATTTATTTCCATCACGCCTTTTTATTAGTGTTGCTTTGTTTTCCCATTCTGGGCTTGCAAGATACTTATTATACTGAGAGCTAGTAGTGTATTCTTCGTATGGAGTATATATTTTATTATTTTCCATCTTGATTTAAATTCAGAATCACTGCTGTCCAAAGAAAAATCTTGGATAGCAGTGATATAAATTGTTGTTTTTAAAAGTCGTCATCCAATTTCGCTTTCAACGAATAATTTCTGAGTCCTGTCAAGTATTGTAAAACTCCTAAACGTAAAGCATCGCAACACATTGTTTCACCTCCCGCAACGTTCTTTTCTTCTCCAATTAGCATACTCATTGTCAATAATCCTTCTCCATGATAATAACTTGGATCACAACTCATATTTTCTATGTAAAAAGTAGATTTTCCTGTCCATGCAAATCCCTCGCCTCGAACCCTTACTTTTTCATCTTTAATATCAAGAGTTAATGTTTGTCTTGTATTTCCATTGAATACCTCTGCACAGTTTTTTCCATCTATAGGGTTCATCTTTTTTACAACAATGGTTTGTAGTGCACCCATACAGACAATTTTTCCATTTTCTACATCGTCTAGTTGAATATTTTTAGCCCAATTTGTAAAATTTTTACTCATATATTCTTTTGCAAAACAATAAATTTCGTTTTTGGTAAGTCCAGGTAAAATCAAAATACTCTCCCAATTTGAACCTTCCATTTTTACGGAATCCACCATGTGCTTAGTATACTCAGTAACTTGCTCACTAGTCATTGGTACTATTTTTTTTACCTCAGAAGTCCTAGTTTTTTTAGCAACAGCTGTTTTTTTTACAGTTGTACTTCTCACCCCTTGTCTTCTATTTTGCGCTTGTATTCCAGATACAAAACACATCAAGAATAATAACAGAATTAATTTTTTCATACTAACTTTTTTTGAATGTTATAAATCATTTAGTTTAAACGCAAAAAGCGTGAGACTCTACACTTGCTCGTCACTTATTCTTGGTCGTAGGAAACCATTGCTTGATGACGAACAGATAGAATCTCACGCTGAAAGTTATACATAACCCCGAAAAGTGTGCCGCTGAGGTTTGTCCTCCTTGGCACACTACGAGGGTTGATTATACAACCTACCCGTGACATCTTCTCTGCTAAGCCATTGACAAGCATTTTGAATTTCCTACGTTCAGAATAATCAATGAACTAAGCGTTGATGACACCTTATGTATGTTTTGCAAACGCTTTGATTGCGAATGCGCTGCAAAGTTACTAAAAAACAATAAGAATAAAGACATTATTTGTTATCAGTTTCGTAAAAACTGAAATTTCAGTCCAATTATGCCATTATAATGACAGAAAACATCAGCCAATATGTCAAATCCATAGTGCATGATACAAGAAACCGTGTCAACGATGGCACGAAATGTGTCGGGAAGGCTTTGTGGCATGAAGATTGTATTATTCATTATCGGAAGACGGCAGAAACAGCGTTTCTTGCATTACTCCATACGGAATGGTGCAAGAAACGCTGTTTTTGCGACCAAACCCAAAGGAGAGAGTAAGGAAACAACGTGCACGGCTGATTCCATGAGAATTATTATCGGAAACAATGTAGTGGTGGCATAAACAATCTATTTAACGCAACAGAAACGGAGTTTCCACAGTATTCATCTTAAAACTTTTATCAAACTATGAGCGAAATTGGAACTCTTAGCTTGGAGCGTCTGAACAACGGCGCACATTTTCTGTTCATTTCAAACGTGTTGGCACGTGCTGAGGCCGATGCGAATGTAAAAAGTAAGCTCAGCGCACAGATTGTCTCGCTAAAGGCTGCCAAGGAACAAGAGGACGAGGACTTGAAAGTCTCGCAAAAAAGTATGCTGACCGATGACATCGCTACAGCCGATGCTGAGCGTGACGGACTTTACAGCGGTTACAAAAAGGCTGTTAATGGCTTCAGGAATCTGCCTGTGGAGAACATGGCAAAAGCAGCAAAGTTACTGACGCAACACATCAAGGACTATGCCATCGACCCAAAGATGCAACTTGACAAGGAAACGGGATTGTTGATGAATTTTATCGATGACTTGGAAAAGAAGTATTCAAACGAGGTTCAGACACTTTCACTTGGTGCATTCGTTACCGCTCTGAAAGCAGCCAACGAAAAAGTACGCACATTGACATCAACACGTACAGACGAGCGTATGGCAAAGGCTGTTGGTGCATTAAAAGCATCACGCAAAGCAAGCGATGAGGCTTACCGCCAGTTGGTGAAATTTGTGAATGCTTATGCTTTGATTGAAGGCGACAGCAAGTATCTTAGCTTTATTGACTATGTGAATACAGAGATTGTTCACTACAAACGCGAAGTTATAGGTCAGAAGTCTGGCTCTGCTCAGACAAGTGGTACTACTGGAGGAACAACAAGTGGAGGTTCTACTGGAGGCTCAACAGGAGGTACGACAGGTGGCACTACCAGTGGTGGCACAACTCCACCGAGTGTTGAAATTGAAGGCTAAACAAACTTTGTTAAATTTTTCCAATCCCATTAAGTGCATATTATTGTGATAGCACTTAATGGGATTTTTTATGGCTTGGCAAGAGGCTTCTCCTATGATGAACTGTCCGAAGAAGAAAAACGAGGACGCAAACATAAGAACAAGGTGGTGCTTGAAGCTGAACGTCAGGCGAAAGTCGCTCTTGACAAAGTGGAGAAGTATGCTGTACTTGCCATGATCGACAAGAAGGAGCTGACCATTCCTTTTCTCAACATCAAGGCTCCAGTTCAAGAAGCGATGAATGCCGTAAAGAAAGAACTTGCCATCCCGATTCCTACTATTATCGGACAAAAGGCGTGGCGTGAGGAGCGTGTGGCTAATATCTACGCTGCAATCAAGGCTCTTGTAGCAGCCATCAATGCAGAACGTGACAAGCAGAATGAAGATGTACGCAAGTCTGTCAACAAGACATACACTTACTATATGCAGAATCTCAATAAGCAGATAGAGGAGAACAGGTTGCTTCGTGCCGAGAATGATACGCTAAAGACTGAAAACAACAAAGTCAAGCAACGCATCTCTCAACTTGACGAGAAGGCTGTGGAGCGAGTGACAACTTCCTTGCTTTTGTTGACCACATGTCATGCAGTGCAGACACATACGTTTCGCTCGGTGGCTCAAATGGTTGTGCCGACCAGTTGACGAATTGGGACGGAACACCCAAAAAAGGCTTGGAAACAATTTCAAAGAAGAGAGGATTTTGTCATTCAATTTAATGATATTTGTATCTTTAATTCTCGTTTTGTGCCCAATACTGTGTTTATATGAATTTTGTGCAATACAATCCGAATTTATCGTAAGGTTTCTATTCCTGATTCTCCGTAACTTTGCAGCGGAAAATAAAATCAAGAATATGACAATGAAGAAAATTTCACAAGAGAATAAGCGACAATGGCTGTTCATGCTCATTCTGAGCGGACTGATGGGTTGTACCACACTTTCCACCGACATCTACCTGCCAGCCATGCCAGCTATGGAGAAGGCGTTAGGAGGAAATGTGGAGTTTACCATCACAGGATTTCTTATCGGTTTTGCCATCGCACAACTGATATGGGGACCTATCAGCGATCGCATCGGCAGGAAAAAACCGTTGTATATGGGGATGGCTATATTTACAATAGGTTCTATAGGATGCGCCATGTCCGATTCCATCACAGAGATTGTTATATGGCGAGTGTTTCAGGCTACAGGAGCCTGCATCGGACCGATGCTCTCACGCTCAATGGTGCGCGACTTGTACAATCGCACGGAGGCTGCAAGGATGTTGTCGGCTTTGATGACCATCCTTGCACTTGCTCCTATCATAGCTCCTCTTGCCGGAGGCTTCTTGCAGGATATATGGTCATGGAGAGCCATATTCTGGCTGATGACGGCTCTGAGTGCAATGCTTTTCGTGGCTGTATTTTTCTTGCCCGAAACTCTACCTAAAGAGAAAAGAGCCATCGACTCCATCAAGCGCGAATTTATGTGCTATCTGCGTCTTGTCAAAAACAAGCCTTATATGGCATATACGTTGAGTGTGGCTTCCTTTTATGTTGCCATCTATGCCTTTATAGCAGGTTCTCCGTTTGTCTATATTTCTTATTTCCATGTGGATGCAAAATATTACGGACTGCTTTTCGGAATGAACATGATAGGGGTGTCGAGCATCGGACTTTTCAACAGAAAAATGGTTACTCTTTATTCACTTGACAAGCTCCTGCTGTTCTCTACCTCTACAGCCATCATAGGTGGCATAGGCCTTTTTCTATCTGCCTCCACGGGTTGGGGTGGCATATTTGGCATCATCGGCTTCGTATTCATCATCTTCAGCATGAACGGCATTATCGCATCATGCACCAATGCGGCTGCGCTTGATGCCGTCCCTGCCACTATGGTTGGTTCGGCGGCGGCATTCATGGGGGCCTTGCAGTATGGCAGCGGCATCATTTCTTCATTGCTATTGGCTTCATTCTCTACAGGCACCCCCTTCACAATGTCATGGATTATGTTGCTCTTCGTAGCTTTAAGTTTCGTAGCCATCATACTAAATGTAAAAAACAAAATCACAACAGTCATAACAAAAACGATTATTGCAAAATGAAAAAGTTATTTATTGCAGCCGTTACGCTGCTTTTTGCTTGTGCAGGATTTGCACAGAACAATACGGGCAAAGCTCTGCTTGTCATAAAAGAACAGGGTAGTTTTATGGCAGGCGGAATCGTTGTCAAGGGCGAAGGAGTATATGATACTCACGACCAGACCAATCCGCAGGGACAGACCTTGCATGGCGACCACGCATACGTATCTTACCAGATACCTGCAGTTTCAAATCCTTACCCGATGGTGTTTCTGCATGGAGCAGGACAATCGGGCAAGACATGGGAAACTACGCCCGATGGACGTGAAGGTTTCGGAACCCTCTTCCTGCGCCGTGGATTCAGCACTTACATCGTAGATCAGCCACGACGTGGACGAGCAGGAAATTCCACCGTTTCGGCTTCCATCTCTGCTAAGCCGCAAGACCAGTATTGGTTTGAGAATTTCAGAATGGGACATTGGCCTAATCTTTTCGCAGGCAGTCAGTTTCCTAATGATCCTGCCAGTTTGGAGCAGTTCTTCCGTCAGATTACTCCCAATACGGGCGATTTTGACCCAGAAGTGATTGCCAATGCAGTTGCTGCCGTATTCGAGAAATCGGGCGATGGAATCCTTGTCACCCATTCACAGGGAGGTGGTCCGGGTTGGCTGACTGCCATCAAGAGCAACCGTGTAAAAGCTGTGGCAGCTTATGAACCTGGCAGCGATTTCGTATTCCCCGAAGCCGAAGTTCCTGCACCTATCAAGTGCAACGACTCGTATGGAGTATTGGAAGCAAAAGCCATCTCTGCCAAAGACTTCGAGCAGCTCACCCACATACCTGTTATTATATATTACGGCGATAACATCCCGGAATCTCCAAGTCAGGATTGGACGCTCGACCATTGGCGAGCAAGAGTGGATATGGCAAAGATGTTTGTGGATTGCATCAACCGTCATGGCGGCAAAGCCCAGCTCGTGGTATTGCCGAAGATAGGAATCAAGGGCAACAGCCACTTTCTCTTTGCAGAGAAGAACAATGTGGTTCTTGCCGACTTGCTGCAGAAATGGATTCAGGAGAATTTATCCAGATTAAATCAAGAAGATTATAAAAAAAGCAGTCAAGAATAGAACAAAACAAACGAACAAGACAAGCAATATAAAAACTCAAAGATTATGAATAAGATAAAGTTAAGCAATGGCGTGGAAATGCCACAGATGGGATATGGAGTTTATCAGGTTTCGCCTGACGAGTGTGAACGATGTGTGATGGATGCAATCAGCGTAGGCTATCGAATGATTGACACCGCACAGGCTTATCATAACGAGGAAGCAGTGGGCAGCGCATGGAAAAAGAGCGGCGTGAATCGTGATGAACTTTTCCTTGTGTCTAAGGTCTGGATTTCAAACTACGGTGAGGGACAGACTATGAAGAGCATCGATGAGAGTCTGCGCAAACTGCAGACCGACCACATCGACCTGATGCTCCTGCACCAGCCTTTCTGCGACCGCTACGGAGCCTATCGAGACCTGGAAAAGGCTTACAAGGCAGGCAAGCTTCGTGCCATCGGCGTGAGCAACTTCTTCCCTGACCATCTGGTGGATCTTGCGTCCAACATGGAGATTGCGCCAATGGTAAACCAGGTAGAAACCCACGTATTCAACCAACAGCACGAGGCACGCAAATTCATGGATGAGTTTGACACTCATATCATGGCGTGGGCTCCGCTGGCAGAAGGTCTCAACGGGCTGTTCACCAATCCTACCCTCACCAAGATTGGCGAGAAACACGGCAAGACTGCTGCCCAGATAGCTTTGCGCTGGCTGCTGCAGAGTGATGTGATCATCATCCCTAAGACCGTCCACAAGGAGCGAATGCAGGAGAATCTGAATCTCTTCGACTTCGAACTCGATGCAGATGACATGCAGACCATTGCCACGCTCGACACCGCCCACAGTCTCTTCTTCGACCACCACGACGGTCAGATGGCGAAAAACTTCATGGAGTGGCGAAGCCTGGTTAAGCCTGCAGAATAAATGAGACATTAAGGTCGTCAATAAGCAGAAATATCAAAGAGAGAACTATGATATTCAGAACATTAGGAAAAAGCAAGCTTCAAGTATCAGCCGTAGGGTTAGGATGTATGGGATTAAGTCATGCATACGGAGCACCGGCAGACAAGGAAGATATTATGACATTGCTGGCAAATGCCGTAGATATGGGTTGTACGTTTTTCGATACAGCCGAAATCTACGGCACGCCCGACAATCCTCACCTCAACGAGGAGATGGTGGGTGAAGCCTTGGCTCCCTATCGCAACAAAGTGGTGATTGCCACCAAGTTCGGCATTCGCTTCGACCATCCGGAACGTCCGGGCAACCATCCGCTTATCCTGAATTCCCGTCCAGAGATAATCAGAGCAGCGGTTGAAGGATCTTTGCGTCGTCTTCGTACAGACCACATCGACCTTTATTATCAGCACCGCATCGACAAGAATGTGGAACCGGAGATGGTGGCAAACACGATGTCTGAGCTCATCAAGGAAGGAAAAATCCTGCATTGGGGCATTTCGGAAACCACGGAGCAGTATCTTCGACGTGCCCACGAGGTTTGTCCTGTAACAGCCGTGCAGAACCGCTATTCTATGATGGCACGCTGGCATGAGAGTCTTTTCCCCGTGTGCAAGGAACTTGGCGTGGGTTTTGTGGCTTTCTCGCCACTTGCCAACGGAGTGCTCTCGGAGTGCTACAACACCGAGTCGAAGTTTGACGCACAGACTGACTATCGTGCAGTAATGCCTCAGTATCAAAAGGACAGTTTCGAGAAGAACAAATGTCTGTTTGAAATGATTGAACAACTTGCCATGGAGAAGCATGCCACTCCTGCACAAGTATCATTGGCATGGATGATGAGCAAGAAGCCTTGGATTGTGCCAATTCCAGGCACACGCTGCCTGTGCCGATTGAAGGAGAATATCGGGGCTGCCGACATCTGTTTCTCACAAGATGAGGTTGTGGCTATAGACAAGGCACTCTCTTCAATGGAGATAAGTGATGTGTTCGGTGGTTCGAGAATTGTCGACAAAGCACAATAAAAGAGCGTGTTTATCGTTATATAAAGTATGATTGACTAACAGAAAGTGAGAATGGAACAGCAACAAAACATTATCATTACCGACAGCTTGTCGGGAATAGGAACAGAAGCTTATAAAGGCTATCTGGGACATGCGCTATGTCTTGATGGCATGTGCCATATTATGTTCAACGGCAAGGGGCTTGAGATGAAGCGTGGCGACCTGTTGATTGTGCGTCAAGGCAGACTGGTTCAGTCGGTCAAGGCAGACAGCCGTTTCCGTGTGATAATGATATATATAGCAGCTCCATTCATAGAAATATGCACTCCACAATGCAACTATGGCATGAAAGGACAGTTGGCCTTGTTCCTAAATCCCATCATGCACCTTACTGAAGAGCAGTTTGAGCAATGTCGCCGCAATTTTGACAACTTGCAGATACGCATTGCTCAGACTGCCCACCATTTCTATCATGATATGTTGATAAATATAGTGCAGTCGCTCATCATCGACTTTTTTGATTTCCATGCCTCTCTCTATCAGGAACAGGACGTTTCCACACAATATGCCACACTTATGAGCCGTTTTCTTTCCTTGCTTGAAAACGGCGAATATCGCACTCACCGGGAAGTGACTTGGTATGCAGACAAGTTGTGTGTGACATCAAAGTATCTATCAGAAGTGTCGAAGTCTGTCAGTGGCTATGCCGCTAACTTTTGGATCAACCGCTACACGGTGCTCGACATCTCGCGTCTGTTGCGCGACAAGTCACTTACCTTTGTGCAAATCTCCGACATGTTCGGATTCTCATCACCAGCCTATTTTAGCCGTTACGTTTCGCACAACCTTGGCGTACGGCCTACGGACTATCGAGGTTGAACCATTGCTGTTCTCATCCTTACCACCAAGCTCTACTAATTAGAATACTATTTTTGATATTAGTATCATATTTTACACCACAAAGACAGCGTTTTATCTCGAAATACGGCATAAACAATGGAAAAACTACGTTTACCAAGTAAAAAAAAACAGTAAAACGTAGCATCGTAAACTACACAAAAATGCTTTTCAGAACAAAGGGTATGACATGTAATCACACCCTTCAAGGGAGTCGTTTCAACCGTTCCCCTTTATGAATTTCGTCCTATAACTTCCATTCACCACATTATGGGGTCGGTTAAAAGTGCCCATTCCAACCCTTATTTCGTGATTATTGATGTAAGCGAAAGTTAAATACGTTAAATCTTAGCCATTTCGTATCTATATTGAATCCATACAATTACTTTTCTACCGTTTAGAACGTATAGTACTGATAATCAACTAATAATAGATACTTCCTTTGAAACAGCTAAAGAGCAGCTGCCAAGGCAAAGCTTACGGCGCATACAGCATACAAGTTTAAGGTTTAAGTTTACCCATGTATATATACATGTTCTTTCAAACTCAATTAGTAAACCTCTACCGATTTTTAACCACTCAAACCAGGAAGTTTACAAGTTTAAGAAAACCATATATGTATATATGCCGAAATAAACTTGTTTATAACATATAGTCAAGGATTTTGGGAGAATCTATTTTTCCTTGCTGAAATGCACGGATAATTAAGACAAAATGGAGAGGGTAAACTCATCCATACTAGGATAAAAATCGCAAAAACATGCCGATAAGTCGTGGAAATCTATCAGAATTTAATAGATTTCCACGACTTATCAATACATTTTGGAGGTTTTTGCAGGATAAAAGAATTTTTATACAACAAGTAACTTCCACAGATAGCGACAGCTTTTGACAAGCAAAAGGTCGCAAATCAGCTAATTTGTGTTAATTACGCAACGCTTTTGCAAGTATTCGACATTAAGCTATGCATTTTTCAAAGAAAAAGCTTATCTTTGCATCAGTATTAATAAGAAAATGACATTGTTATGATACTTAGAGCTACATTTGAAAATATATATTCCATCAAGGATGAGACTCAAATCAGCTTTGTGGCAGGTAAGAGCAACGCACATCCGTCTCATGTTTCCCGTGCAGAGAAGCGTGACGATATTTCTGTACTGAAGGCTGGTATCGTTTATGGAGCCAATGCTTCCGGAAAGAGCAACGTCATCAAGGCCATTGCCCTGCTCCAGCAGATAGCCAATGGAAGCTTTCCTCAAAGCAAGGTGGAACCTTTCAAGCTTGCTGATACCGAAGAGAAAAACTCTAAGGTAGAAATCGAGTTCAAGACCAAGGGTAAGTGCTTTGCCTATGGCATGGAGTTCACCGTCGGAGGAATTAAGGAGGAATGGCTGTTTGAAATCAACAGCCGTACCGACAAGGAAGTTTTCACCAGAAAGGTTACTGCAGACGGCAACGAGTTCACGTTTGGCAAGGTGGATGGAAATGAAGAAACATCCATGCTCCTGAAGTTCATCGCCCACAGTACTCCTTCCGATTCCAGCTTCCTTTCAGAGTATGTGCGCAGAAACGGCAAGGGACTTGAAACCATACGCATGGTCAAGAACTGGTTTTCAGACGGCTTGAAGATCATCTTCCCAAGCACACGCCTGCAGGGAATTTCTTTCCTTACTGAAAACAATGACGAGCTGCAGGAAACGACTCGCTCGCTTCTTGCCTACTTCAACACGGGCATTTCAGACGTGCGCCTGTACAAAATGAAGAAGGAAGATGTGAACTTATCTTCCGATTTACTTGACAACATACTCAGCAAAGCCAAGAACGGCAAGGCGTACAGCATGGCTGCCACAGTTGGAGGCGAAATGCTTCTTTTCGAGGTAAATGCCAACGGAGGATATGAGATTTACAAGCAAAAGGCTGTTCACCGGAATCTTACTTCCGGCACAGAGGTTGTTTTTGATCTGAGTGAAGAATCAGATGGCAGCATCCGATTGCTCGACTTCATCCCAATGCTCATCGATTTGAAGCAAAATGAAGTTGTCTATCTCATCGACGAGATTGACCGCAGTATGCACCCGATGCTCTCGCAGAAAATCTTAGAGTGCTATTTCTCAGGACTGGAGTCAGGAAGAGACACTCAGCTCATCTTCTCCACCCATGAATGTAACCTGCTCAACCTTGACCTTATCAGAGCTGATGAAGTCTGGTTTGTCGAGAAGGGAAAGGATGGAGCGTCTCATCTTACATCCTTGGCAGAATTCAAGCCTCGTGAAGACGTTCGCAAGGGTTATCTATTAGGACGCTATGGAGCCATTCCGTTCTTTGCGCCTATAAGTCAATTAAAATGGTAACAGCTATGAGACAAAGAAAAGACTTTCAACGAATAGAAGGAGTTAAATCTTCTCGACTCATCGTCATAGCTGCCGAAGGAAGAGCAACCGAGAACATTTACTTCGAGGCTATGCGCCAGGAACTATGTGCAACTAATGTACAGCTGGTTGTTCTAAACCGAGAAGATGACAACTCTAATCCAGCCAATGTTCATCGCCAGATTAAGGATTTCATGGATGAATACAACATCTTGGACGATGATCAACTATGGATTGTAATTGATCGTGACGACTGGAAGGAAAAGATGCTTGCCGACATTGCACAGCTATGTCAGCAAAATAGCAATCTCAGATTTTGCATGAGCAATCCGTGTTTCGAACTTTGGTTGATATTGCACCTTGAAGACATCGAAGATTATTCGGAAGAGGACAAGAAAAACCTCTTTGAAAATCCTCGTTTGTCAACTCATGGTACATGGACGAAATATCATCTTCGAAAACTGATGGGACATTATCAGGAATCAGACTATGATCCATCCATCTTACTTCCACATGTCGAAGAGGCTATATGTAGAGCAGAAAAGCTGGATATAAACCCAAAAGACAGATGGCCACAGACTACTGGAACCAGAGTATATTTACTCGCAAAAAGCATCATGGACAGATAATGACCGTACAGATAAGTCGTGGGATACATTCCAAGACGATGCAATAATACCAGAGCCCCTTACGTTATTACAGAAGAAGAGGACAACCGCATCCGCAACCGAAGGGAGACCTTCATCAGGGAAACAGGCACCGAGAAAACGGTACTCATCACGATGATCACCTCCTATGGACTTGCGCCGGGCGGCTATTCTGATGACATCCAATGCCAGCTGACGATGGCAGATTTATTCAGATAAAAGCCGACCTCTCAAAAATGATAAAAACGGATAAAGAGACACAAAGTAAACAAGACAAGACATTGAAGATTGAAGATTAGAGCATGAAGAAGATATTATTTCTACACGGATTCTTTGCCACGGGCAGTTGTCCGATGGCGAGAGCCTTGAAAGAGGCGTTTGATGGGACGGCGGTGGTGCTGACTCCCGACCTCCCTTTGCACCCCAAGGAGGCACTGAAGGAGATTCGCTCCATCATCGACCGGGAACAGCCCGACTTGCTTCTGGGCAACAGCTGCGGCTCTTTCCTCGCCCAGATGCTGGCTCCGGTGGTGGGCATTCCTGCCCTGCTCGGCAATCCGTATTTCATGATGACGGAGTTTCTGAAGGAGCGAATCGGCGAGCATGAATACAAGGCACCGAGAAGGGACGGAAATCAGCGGCTGGTGATTGACGAGGCGCTGATTGAGGAGTTTGCGGAGCTGGAAGCCGTGCAGTTTGACCATTGCAACCCCTATTATAAGGATCGTGTGTGGGGACTTTTTGGTGAGCAGGACACCCTGGCTCACTTCTCCCCTCTCTTCCTGGAGCACTACAATCAAGCCTTCCATTTCCCAGGCGGTCATACGCCTACTGAGCAGGAGGTGAAGACCTGGTACGCTCCCCTTACCCAGAAAATGCTGATGGAGTTTTCGGCAAACTTTCAATCGTTTCACAGAAATAGATAAATTCTAACAACAGGAAAATGAGCATGAAACAGATAGAAACACTCGTCTTTGATTATGGAGGTGTCATCGTGAACATTGATGATGCCTCTGTTGTAAAAGCCATGGAGAGCCTGGGCGTTACGGCGTTCAAGCGGCTAATCCATGTCCGTAAGATCAAGAGACTGATGCACCAATATATCAATGGTCTGGTGGCGGAAGCTGAGACTTTGAAAGAGATGCTGAGCCTTTGCCGCAAAGGAACCACAACCGGGGATATTGAGAAAGTTCTCGAAGAGCTGTGTGGCAATCTGCCCGTGGAAAGACTGGAGGCATTGGTCAAGCTTCGGAAGCGGTACAAGGTCTATCTGCTCAGCAACATCAACGATACGCTTTGGCAGAAATCGGTCAATCAGATGAAGCAGCTGGGATATTCCACGGACGAGCTGTTTGATGAAGTGTTTCTCTCATACGCCATGCGAAAGGAAAAGCCATCTATCGAAATCTATGAAGAGATGACGCAGCAGACAGGAACAAATCCTGCCACCACCCTCTATTTCGATGACCGCTCAGAGAATGCCGAAGCAGGCAAGCGTTTTGGTTTCCAGAGTGTACTGGTAAAGTCCAATCATCTGGAAGAGCATCTGGAATGGCAAGAAATTAACAAAAAGACAGCTTCATATCTATCGTAATAGTAAAAAGATTCTCATTCTCGCTGGCAAGGCTCAGCCGAAGATTATCAGAGAGGATAAACTGAATGAATTGATAAAAATATAAAGAACGAAGCTTATGAACTTTCCAGAAATATATTCAGCAACAGGCATGATGGAGCTGATTCAGCAGATCGGCTTCCTCCCTCTTCTTGATAGCGGCATTGAAGGATTCTCTGCCGAAGACATCGTGGCGGAAGACTGCAGTTACGTAAGACTTCCTGAAGGCGGTTTGGACTGGCCATTATGGAAATGGAAGGGCGAGATTGTGCAGGAAATGCCGTGTATGTACGGAAAGTTCTTCAACAAGAAAGCAGGATACATCAGTCAGGAATGGTGGCCGGACTTCTGCAACTACAGAAGAAACAAATACCCTCGCCCAGATGATGACTCGATAGAAGGAGCCATTCTCAGTACACTTCAATCTACTGGCAGTCTCATCACGAGAGAACTTCGGGCAGCCTACGGTTTCACCGGCAAGGGAATGAGAAGTAAGTTTGACGGTTATCTCACCCGACTGGAAATGGCGACTTACATCGTGACCGAGGATTTCATCTATCCTCGTGACAAGCACAATCATGAATATGGCTGGGGATGGTCGCTGCTCAATACTCCCGAAGATCTCTATGGCAAAGAGGCTTGCCAATGCAACCGAACTCCAGAAGAGTCTCAACAGAGGATTTTCGAGCATCTGAAAGAAATTCTGCCTGATGCTTCGGATAAACAGATCATTAAATTAATTGGATAAAAATGACTTCACTTCAAGAAAGACTGTTCGCCATGCAGGATAAGCAGTATGCTGCTTTCCAGGCCAAACTGACACCGGGAGTGCCCATGGAAAGTTTCATAGGCATTCGTGTGCCCGTGCTTCGAAAGTTCACAAAAGAGTTTACAAAGGAGGCAGAATATGAGGATTTCCTTCATCAGCTTCCTCACGAATACTACGATGAGAATATGCTTCATGGTCTCCTCATTTCCGAGGTAAAGGACTACGAGGAATGCATTCGTCTTACAGACACCTTCCTGCCTTTCGTGGATAACTGGGCAGTTTGCGACATCATGTCTCCGAAGGTGTTTGGCAAACACAAGGAGGAGCTATTGGGGAAGATCAAGACTTGGAGTAAATCGTCACACGTTTATACTTGTCGCTTTGGAATAGAGACACTTATGTCTCATTACCTGGATAAAGACTTCAAGGCAGAATATCTTGAAATTCCAGCATCAGTAAGGAGCGAAGAGTATTACGTAAAAATGATGGTAGCCTGGTTCTTCGCCACCGCCCTTGCCAAGCAATGGGACCAGGCGATTCCCTACATCGAGCAACACCGCCTTGCTCCCTGGACGCACAACAAGACCATCCAGAAGGCCATCGAGAGCTACAGAATCACGCCCGAGCAGAAGGAATATCTGCGGACATTGAAGATAAAATAATTATGACACAAGATACTTCTACATATTACGTTTGGATAGGTGGCTCATGTGATTATGGCCATAAAGAGCGAGCTGGTGGTGCTGCCGTTGTGATTGAGCATAACGGCAACATCATCAGCCGTGATGTAATCAGCGACCTACACACCACGGAGTTCCGCATGATGCTAACCCTCATGGTGAAAGTAATGCAGGAAATACCGGAAGGTTCCGACATTCTCTTCCTGACCAACGCTGCCTATATTCAGAACTTTGACAAGACTCCAACGGCTAAATCAGCCAATCCAGACTTGATCATTCAATGCATCGAGGAAAAGAAAAGGCACAACTCAGTCGGGGTCAAGATTGTGCAATACCACAAAAGCCCATTGCTGATAGAAACCCACGATAGGG
>ERZ1034626.664-NODE-664-length-24533-cov-32.662268_pt1 | contig 24533 bp, 35 predicted proteins | sample MGYA00520652_ERZ1034626 | MGnify/ENA primary metagenome ERZ1034626 (study PRJEB33766, sample SAMN09781765) | gut metagenome | biome: gut microbiome | host: Homo sapiens | place: Madagascar | study: EMG produced TPA metagenomics assembly of the PRJNA485056 data... | reverse complement strand
CTAGTCCTAGTCTTCTATTTGTAGGCGGTAGCTGCAACTACCGCCTTTTTACTTTGGTTCATACAACTTACAAGACTTTCTTCGTTCTCCAACTCTTATATGTCTTTTCTTGCAATAGAATAGAAACTTCTTCATATCCTTCTTTCTGTATATGCAAGTCTTACATTTAAGTGCCATATTCTCTTCTTTTTACCCTCTCCCTGTTGCCAAGGAGAGATTATATTTTATATTTCTCTTCAACAATTTCAAAATCTACAATGTCAGCATACATAGCTTCCATAATAAGCATACCAAAGTATTTACCTAAATGCCTAGATATATCTTCTGTAGCACAACCTAAGAGTCCAGTATCAATACTAATAAAACTATATCGACGATCAGGGTTATATTTGCCCAAACCTTTATAATCAATATCAGAATAAACACCTACATGAAAAATTTCATAGATAGTTCTTTCACTTGTAAATTCACCAAGTTTTTCATATTTATCTATCTCTTTTGCACCACGATAACAAGTTGAACCTTTTATAACAAGTGCAAAGAAGGGATAGTGACTATATTTTTGACCATCTACATTCCTGCTAATGTGCATATCATATCCAAGATTGAGTGCCTTTCTGACAATATTCAACTTGAACATAGCAGCAGAAGCTTTACTAATTTCAGCTATGCTATTTACTTTAGATACAATATCATCATAGTTATAATCAAGTATATCACAAGCTTTCTTGAAGGTTGTAATATCCCTAAAATTGTATATTAATTCTTCTTTAGTAAAGGCTTGAAGTGCCAAATCTTTAAGAGATTCATCACCACTATTATACCACTCTATTGCTTTTTCAAGAGTGATTGTTATGTTTCTTTTTACCATATATCTTTCTTTTTACCCTCTCCCTTTTACAGGAGATGGTGGTTAGTTACTTTGAGTTGTGCCCCAACTCTTTGCCAATTTCATATAATCCCTTTTTAAGAAGGTTGCTTATAAATCGCATTCCTTCTACTGTATAAGCATTAATCTTTAACCCATTAAAATATACAATATTGTTTCTATATTCCAATTTTAACTCTGACATAATATCTTTATCTTCCATATTACTTTACTCTTTTGAATTGAACATTCTTTCCGTCTTTTCTGTCGATTGCGGCGCAACAAATATCTTTGCAGATATTTTCATAAATATTGCTGCTTATATCGTCAAAGAAGCAACCATTACATTCTTCTGTCTCGCTTTCAACCACCTTCAAGACGATTTCTGAGCCTATAGGTAAATCTTCCATACACTTAATTTCTCATTATATGACACTTAATAACCTTGTGAGCCGCATTTGGCTGCTGCTTATTGAAATTTTCAATAAACTCTCTTTCCATCTTCTCTGGGAAGATGGGCTTGGTGGGTTTCGGGATTGTCAGGATGGCAAGAATCTTGCTGCAATCCGACAATTCTATGAGACACCTTCTACTAATTTGTTCTATTCCAAACATACGGCTGTCCTCCTAGTATTTATATCCGTGAAGATACGGACGAGTTTCGTTATACTTCATTTTCAGCTTGATCTGCTCTTTTAGGTCGATTCTGTTGTTATGGGCAATCGCAAAGATGTCCATCAGAAGCTCCTGCAGGTATTTTGCGAGATACCAGCTTGGTGAACTATCCAAGTCCGAGAATCCCATTTTTTCGATGATGCGGTATAAGTCTCCGGCTAAATCCCATCCGAAGATATAACTTGCCAGCTTGTACTCACCTATGAGGTCTTCATCTTCTGATAGCTCGATTTTGTCTCCTTCCATGATCCAGCCTAAGAGTGAGAGGATGCGAATGGCGATGTCGGCATACTCAGACTCTACCGTACCTTCCAGCGTGTTCTTGTAGGCGGTAGGCATATCCCTGCCCATTTCAATCTCGCTCTCGTAGTCTTCGATGGAGCCGTGTCTGCCTTTTCTGTCGGCTTGCAACACCTCGCTCATTTCCACGATGATGAACATCAGGTAAAAGGCTGTATTAACATCCTTTGGATAGAAGCCCTTATTCTTGGCAGACTCGTAAGCTTGCTTTGATAAAACTTCCAGTTCCTCCTTTAAAATGATTTTTAATTCTTTTTCCATATTGTTTGATTATTGTTTTCTAATTGTGTTTCAATCCACATATCTAGGCTATTATCTGATAGTGAATGCCATATCATTGAGGGTCTTGCACCAGTTTATCCTGCCTTCTCTGACTAACTCGTTGAGGGCTTGATAGGGCTTGTAGAATCCCCGATTGATAATCTCTGTGGTTCTGACGTGAGGAGGCACGATATGAGCGGCTTCTCTCTTGGCTTGAATCTCAGCGATGATGGCTAGGATTTGTTCTTTCTCTGTCTTCATTTGGTGATGGTAAGAATGAGACGTGGGTTACTTCGGACTGGAACATTAATTGTTCCCACATTCCGTTCAAGTCTTGTTGATACCACAAGCCATCGTGCATCGTTCCGATGATAGGGTTGCCTTTATACCAGAGTACCATGGTCTTGTTGGTAAAGAGGGCTTTATGCGCCTTACTGATGCGCTTGCCTACCTTAATATATCCGAAAATATCCATAAGCTAGAAGAGTGATAACTGACCCGTCTTGTCGTGGTAGTGATTACCCGAAGGGAAAATCAGTTCCTCGAACATAGCGGTCAGGCAGTTGGTGACTATTGAATTTCCTGCCAGTGCATAGAGCTTGCTCTTGCAGATGATGCTGGCTCCCGACTTCTCCTTACTCAGGAGCTTGTCTATGTCGGCTTCGTGTACACCCATCAGCCGGAAGCAGTCTCTAGGAGTGTACTTCCTGATTTGGATTGAGTATTTCTTGCCGTTTGGAGCCGTATGAATGATTTGTTTGTTCATAACTGTAACAAATGTCATGTTTGATTTATCTATGGTTGTCTTGATGGTGGGGCTGATGCCTTGGAGAACCATCTGGTTGTAGAGGTCTAAGACTTGCCCACCCATATCCGGCTTCACCTTCCCTGAAAGGAGCAGGGATTTCATTCTCTTTTCTCCTGTTATCATATCTCCTTTACGATTAAGAATAATGGGATGCAGCCACCTCCGTGACCCATGGCTGAATTGAGGGTAGGTGAGATTCCCTTGGTGGAATAGACTCTGGTCTGCTGCTCTATTCTGCCTTTGATTTGGAGGCTTGCTAGCTTTATAATTTTGTCGCACATTATAATTTCTTGATGATTAAGACTCCACCTTTTGGATAATGACCAGTATCTAGCATATTCATTACGCTGGTCATAGAAAAACTAGAGGTGACAGCAACAGAGCAGCCATCAGCAGTTTTCGGTATTGAAATCTTCGGGGTAGAGCTTTTGGATGGATTCATTGATGTCTGCTTTGGTGAGATACTTTTCTAGGAGCGGTTGGGAGAGGTAATACTCAGGAGAAACATCATCTTCCAAGATGTCCTCAACCGTAGTCTCCAGCTTGATAGGAGAGGGGAAGTGATACTCTGGGTTCGGATCATCCTCGGTGCGGAGGATGGAAATGACAAAGATACGCTCACGATTCTGTGGGATTCCGTAATCTTTGGCATTCAGAACCTTGTAGAAGGAAGTGTAACCGAAGGAGTCTAGGTCTGCGAGATATTGGAAGAAGTACTTCCTCATCTTCTTGGTGAGCAGACCTTTCACGTTCTCCAGCATCACATACTTCGGCTTCTTGACTGCCAGCATTCTCTTCTCCTGAAAGATAAGGGATGAACGTGTGCCGCTTCCTTCCTCGCCACCTTGCCGGAGTCCTGCATTTGAGAAGTCTTGGCAGGGAGAAGACCAAGATATGAAATCAAAGTCGGGAACCTCATTCCAGTCTATCCTCGTCACATCACCATAGTTAGTGATGTCTCTTCCGTGCAGGAGTCCGTAGGCTTGGATGGCAGATGATTCTATCTCGGAATAGCCCACAACCTTGAAGTCGAACTCAGGGTGCTTCTCTTTGAGGTACTTGAAGGCTAGGCTCTGACTGCCATAGCCAGCGAAGGCTTCAAAGACTCTGAGGGGATGCTGCTTGTTGTATTTGCTGATTTGTATCATGGGTTGATGATGTTATGGATTCCATTGGATGCCCAAGTGTTCCAAGGTTCCGTTGTCACGATATATCTCCAACTGCTTGCGGCAGAAGCTTTGAGGATTCTTGTGAAGAACCTGAATCATACCATAGATACGCTGGCGAAGAGCGTGGTTCTTGTCTTCCTCTGTAATCTGCTGCTCCTTTGTCTTGGCGATAAGCTGACTGATTCCTGATGCAGACTCGTTGGTAGAAACTGGCGGTGGAGTGTCACCTATGATTTCGTCTTCCCAAGCTCTCTGGTTGAGGAAGGTCTGAAAGTTCTTGCGATACTGCTTATCAGGTTGGGAGATAACATAGAGTGGGATATACTCGATGGCTGCCTTGCGGTCTTTCTGACTCATGGAGTTCCACTTCTTTTCCAGCTTCTCCTTGCAGCCCACCTTCTTCTGATATAAATCCCAAGCTCTCGCAAAGGTATATTCATCTTTGACTTGCTTGGGTGGTGGGGTTACCTTGTAGCCGTTCTCCTCTAGAAGCAGGATGGCTTGTTTGATTTCGTCTGTCATAGTTCACCATTTAAATATTTGTCGATTGCTTTCATAAATTCATCTATAGAGCGGACGATGATGTACTTGCCGCCATGTCGTTCCACTTCAAACTGGAAAACCTTCTGTTCGGGTTCCTGCCTACCTTTGGGTGTCTTGTTTTCGATGCAGAGGAAACCATACTGAGAGGTGCTTTTCAGGAGGATCATATCTGATACTCCTGCCTTCATACCTTCTTCTTTCAGCCATGCGGCTTGTCGGGAGGTTCGCTTGCCGCCATTGGGAACGGCAAAGAAGACCCCTTCGAGGTCAGGATGTACCCCACGGATATACCTGACCTCTGCGGCTTGCAAGTTGTGCTCATCGTAGGATGAACGTTTGCGTATCTTCTTGCCTTCCTGCAATAGCTTTGCCTTGATTTCAGCGTAGCTTTCCATTACCAGTCGGTTGAGAAAAGGTCGTTGAGAGATTTTTCACCCATCAGAAGGATGGCTCTGTTTGCTGCTTCTTCTGATTTGAAGTAAACAGAACCATTATTAAACCATTTAAAGAATCTGGCAACATATTTTCCGTTTTCAATACGAATAAACCAGTTTTTGTTGTTACCATCGAAATCTGGCATCCAATCACCATTGAGATACTTGGCGATGTTCATCAGCTTGTTGAAAACCAACAAACGTTTTGCCTGAGCCTCGGTGGTGCAGTTATTTTGGTCATTATAGTTAACTACCCCTATCGTTGCTGTGTAGATTTTGGTTCGACCAACCCAAGATGCAATCTTGTCTAAGAAGAGTTCTTTGAGAATATCATCATAAGTGATAGACTTCTTCTGAGTCTTCTCATTAAGAGCAGGCTCATCATCCTGCTTCTTGCGCACCATCAGCTTGCCTTCCTCATCGAAGAAGAACTTTAGGTTCTCAGGGATAGGGTACTCTACAGCCGTACCATCATTCGGGATATACAACTTAGATAAGGAAGCATTACCTTCGTTGATGTTCTGAATATCCTTATCTGTGATACCCTCTGTATGGATGGAAGGGGTGTTCTCGTCCTTCTCCTTCATCTTATTGGCAATCATTTCTGCACCCTTGCCGAGGAGTGCTCCAAGAAGCATTGAACCGATTGGTGAAAACTCTGGCTGGTTGTTGCGCTGACGATTACGTCTGTTATTGCGCTTGTCGTTTCTACGTGTCATATTATGTATAATTTTTTAGAATGTTATTAAACTCGTCTTCTGATACACCATCGGCAACCATGATGGTAAGGATGGTATCCAAGACCTTGGAATAAACTTCGTTGAAGGCTGGCTCATCCATCTTGGCGAATGAGATAGACTTGGCTCGCTCCATGAACTTCTGTCCGTTCAGGTCGTAGAGTGGTTCGCTGAATCCAGAAGTTATCAGGAGCTGTTCACGGAATGTCTCTACCGAACGGAGATTGATGCGCTGCTGCTCGGTGAGACAATCCCAAGCAGCTCGGATCAGGGAGAAGAACTTGCGGTGGAACTTCACGTTGCGTGGGCGGACGATGTTCGCCTTGACAACAGAGCCAACCTTAATCTTTCTCAACTGCTCATAGTCCTCGTCTGCATAAGCTTGAAGACCAAGAGAAGTACGCACAAGATGGATTTCCATAACCTTTGTTTTTGAATATCAACTAATTGTTGGCTGGGAATGGGAGATTACCCTGCTGACCACCATATTGAGCTTGCTGCTGAATAGGCTGACCATTGACATCAACCTGAGGGGGAAAGTTCTGCATCTGCTGCTGGATAGGAGCTGGCTGCGGAGGATTCTGCTGGAATCCCTGCTGAGCACCCTGCTGGTAGTTCTGCCCTACCTGACTAGCGTACACCTGACCCTGCTGCTGCATCTGCTGAGGCTGTGCGGTTGGTCGCTGTACCTTCCAGCAATCCAACTGATTGAACCATCGTCCGTCCTTAGACTGATGTGCCTTCAATCCGATGTGAGCGGTGATGATCTCACCAACTTGGATATTGAACTGCTGCAGCTTGTCGGAGCCATAGACCTGAATCACGGCTCTTGCTGGGTACTGCTGGTTCAACTCCTCGATAACATATTCACACGAACTCCATTGAGTTCCGTTTTGGCTTGTTCCTGATTGAACTTGCCCTGCTGCAATAATCTTGCCTGTAAATGTTACGTTCATATCTATACTTAATTAAGTTTGATTCTGATGGATGGCTTCGTAGTAGTATCTTTCAGATAGTACTCATAGTGTTCCGGCTCGGTGTCCTTGAAGAGTTTCGTGTCGAATGTCTTCTTGGTGGATGCTGCCACATAGGAGTAGGAGCCATATTGAGTCTTGATGGATTTCTGCTTGTTGGCTTCCATCATCTTCATCAGCTTCTCCTTCAAGGCATCCTGCTCTATCTTCAAGGCATCAATCCTAGCGGTGACCAGTCGGTACTGCTGCTCGGTGCTGGAAAAAGCTTCCGGCACTTCCACCTCATACTTGTAGTCAGGATCATCTGCGAGATAAGCGTTGATTAAATCGTCAATCTGATAATCAGCTACCCTAGGTAGCGGCTGGAACTTACTCTGTCCGTTCTTGAACCACATACATACCAGTTCCTTCACCTTCAAGTCGGGATTCTGCTCCTCGAACCATCTTGCATAGATGGATAGCTGGAGAGAAACGTTGTCGTAGTGCAGGGTGGAGGTGGTCTTGTAATCGACCAGATAGATGTTGCCTTCGCTGTCTGCGAAGACTCCATCAATGGCAGATGCGAAGTACTCACCATCGGTAACGAGATACTCGGAATCAACGTGATGGAGACCGTAGGAGACCAGCATACTATTGAATGCCCGAATCTCTTCTGTCGGGTTCGGGTACATATTGATGTCGGAATCGAAGACGGTACAGAACAGCTCGAAGGAGTTGTGGATCATACCTCCTCGTTCTGCAGCCTTCATCAGTACAGACTCAGGAATATCCTTGTAGGTGTCGGGGAATGCCTTTCTTATCAGCGTTCCAGTTATACCTTTCAGTTGCTTCTTGCCAAGGAAGTATTGATGGGTCTCCTCTATGAAGGTGACCTTCGGCTTATTCAGCTTGATGTTCTCTGTCATAGTCCTAACTCCTTTCTCTTAGCGGATAAGGCTTGCATAAACTGAGGGTTGCTGTTGAGCGGCATATAAGTGCCCATCACCCATTTGATGTTGTCTCTGTTCACACATCGCTTCACCATTTCCAAGGCTTCTGCTAGGTTGTCTGGATGATACTGAGGTTGCGCTGACTGGGCGGTTGCCTGAGATTGCTGTTGAGTCTGTGCAGTCTGCTGTGCTGCCTGACTATCAACTAAGTCGTATTTGCTATCGTGATCTATAAGATACTTACCTTTCTCAAAGTACACGTCAGCCGCAACTCCTAGTGCTTTCATTGCAACAGACAGAGCATCTGTGAGTGCCATCTTGTAACATTCATCTGATACGTAAGCACCTTTGCTCTCCATTGTAACTTCCGAAGAGCCTCCTGTTCCCTGAATGGCATCTGACCATTCTCCATTGACCTTAATGAAAAGGTCGATGTTGCAATATGCCTTGACCTCACTACCAAACGTTTCCGTCCACTGCTTGGTTATTACATACTTCCATCCGATACCGCATATACCGAAATTCTCGGTCATAGTTTTGATGCGCCACATCGGATTGATGTCGCTCTTTCCCCTTAGTCTTCCAGACTGAATTATTCTGAGTGCTTCGGGAGGAACAACCTTTAGTCTGTTGTAATACTCTAAATTGCTCATGCCATTATTATATTAATAGTTATTGATACTTCCATTCATAGCCCTTACATCTGTAAGTGCCATCCGATTTCTTATTCGGGTTGTCACATATCTGCTCAAACAAGCAGTCGTGGCAGCTTTTCGGTTTGAATAACATATCTTGTTGCTTTAAAATGTTCTACAATAAAAAAATCCCCTCGATCCTCACGGACAGAGGAGATAGATAGTCGTAAATGATAATTATATGGTTTGAAAAAACGTGTCTGTCAAAAAGGAGGGGCGGGAGTAATAAAGCACCCCTCCGAGGAGCGACATCAGAATATAATTGCCGGATGGTGATAATCGCTCCAAGTTCCCTTCTGCATTTGCGGAGGCTTAGGACTCCCAGCACTAGTAATCGCATAAATCTGTGTAAATAGTGTATTCTTAACGTTTTATCTATGACAAAGTCGTGCTGGCTGCATTAGAACCATTGTAGTTGTGCGCTTCTACCTATTGATGCTACCTTATTATATATAAGGGTCACGGCATCAGGTCTGCATCTTCACAAGTGAACTCCAAGCGTTCCAAATTCCACCCAGTAGGTGTATGTATTAGCTTGCCACTTCCACGTCTAAGCATCATCTGTGGTTAATAATGCTCCTTTTGGGTACGTGTACCTCTCTAGGAAGGTTTATCCTATCCGATATGACTCCTCGGAATCGGGCGATATGGGGCATAGGGTAGGACTCGAACCTACGACCTAGAAGGTTATGAAGCCTTCCGCTCTACCTCTGAGCTACCTATGCCGATTCAAACAAATACTAACTAAAAACAATCTTGAACCTATACAACAGTTGTGGAGCTGGGAATAGCAAATTCCAAAAAATCCTTGCGAATCAGACTTTTGTCCTTATTTTGAGATAAATAAAACGAAAATTTTAAACTAACTAATATCAAACAATTTTTTATGCCGGATTCAGCTCCATATATATCTACTCGTTCACTTCCTTGAAGTAAGAGTGGATTTCCTTAACTACTATAGCGAATGTGGCGATACTTGCCACCAACATAACATTTGCGAACATATCTTTCTGTTTTAATGGGTTATACAATAGGCTTCCACCTCAGCATCTATCTCCGACTGGGGCTTCACTCTGTTCTGCAGCATCCAATCCTCTAGATCACTCTTCTTGAAATACAAGGCTCGCTGGTTGGGCTTGTAGATAGGGATGGTATGCTCTGCCACCATCTTTCTGAGTGTTCTGATGGTTACTCCCAGTACTATGGATGCTTCATCAATGTTGAGCACATTCTTGGTTCCGATGAGAATATACTTCTCTATTCGGGCAAGTGTCTCTCCAAGACTACTCTTATTCGTCTCTTCAATATCACTTTTTATCGTTTCATCTTTCATATCACTCGAAGTTAATGGTTTGCTGACTGGCACCAGTTGTCTTGGAAGACTCTCTTCCACCAGTGCCCTTATCTCTGGGAGTGTTCTCCTGCTCTATCAAGGGGAGAATGCCCTTTCCTTTGAGTACTTCATAAAGGAAAATTCTTCCCTTCGTTGTCCACTCCGTGTTATACTTCACATCGTGCCTACCATCCCTGCGGATGATGTCCACCGCTCTGCTATGAACGTAGCCACCTTTCAGGAACTGAGCGTACAATATCCACTGACCTCTCTCCTTGTGCTGGATTCTCATAGATTCCAACTCCTTGTTCATAGCGATAGCACTCATACCGTAGTCTTGCGCTATCTGGGTGATGGTCATTGTAGCGTTGCTCTGCAGGATTCTGTCGTAGTAGCTCACCTTTGGCAGCATTTCAGTAATCTTGTTGCCCAGCTCCACGTTCGCCTTGCTGATAGTGATGATCGTCTCATCCTTCTGCTTGTTCTCCAGAGCAAGCTGCTGCTTCTCTTCTTCTGCCTTGACCAGAGACTTCAAAGCTTCGAGATAGTTCTGAGGAACGGATGGCTTGGATTGCTCAATCTGTTTCTTCATAGCGTTGAAGGCTTCGATGTATTTCAGCTTGAACTCCATCGCCTTCTTGCCGTTGAATCCCATCGCAAGCAGGGTAAAACCATCTTGGTTCATAACATACAAAGGATAACTCTGTTTGTTCTGCTCGCTCATGTAGGTTGTTTCCTCGAACATTGGGGTCTGCTCATTTTTGAGCACTCCCCCTTCAATGAGGTTTTTAATGTCTCTTAATACATTGCGGTGCTCTTTACCAAATGTTTCTGCAACCAATAAGCTATTCGTTAGAGGTTGGTTGTCTTTTCCTCTGTAAACTAAGCCTGTCATATTGCCTCCTTCTTTTATATTAGTTCAACACTGGCTTCTCGCTTTCGACACCTCCGAAGTTGTCTAGAGCATCCTGCCGGATTGCATCAGCTCGTCTATTCATTGTCTTATATGCTAACGCATTATACAAAGTTGTTTGCGAGCACTGATACTTCTTTTTAAGTTCTTCCCGATTTTTTATAGAAACCGAGATGATTTTTTGCATTTTTACTTGCATATTTCATTTCTTTTGTTTATTTTTGCCATCGAAAACAAATAAAGAACGTTTTGAAATCGTTTCTGCATTGTTTTCGAGTGCAAAGATATACATTTCTGTTTAACTAACCAAACATTTATGTATATTTCTTTAGTCGTTTATGATTATTTAAGTATGGTTTAAAAATGTGAATTATATGGAAGGTGTTATTAATCAAAGGATTAAGTCTGTTTTAGAAGATAGACAAATAAGTATATCTGCATTTTCAAAAATGATAGGAATGCAGCAAGTAACTTGTAATCGTCAGATTCGAGGTGATCAGGCGGTGTCTCTTGGTCTCATAGAAGGATTCCTAGAGAAGTTTGACGATATATCAGCCGAATGGCTCCTTCGTGGTGAAGGTTCTATGTATCGCAAGGAAGAGTCTGCCGGAGGAGTAGAGGAAGCAATCAGCACAAATATGGTAGCCGAGCCAGCTCCAGCCTATCGTGCCCAGCCTGAGCAGGACGAATCCATCTGGAAGGCAAAGTATGAATCCATCAAGGAGTGCTATGATATGCTGGTGTCTAGCCTTGGCAGTATCAGAAAAGTAAATGTGGGATAATTAAAATGTGGCAGTGAAATGAAAGTATTAAGGTGGATCGGTGTCATCCCTGCTTCTATAGTAGGGATGTATATATGTTATTTGTTCTCCATGTTAGCTGGTTATTTAAACTTTGGTTGGGGGATAACTATTAATGGAGAAACAATTAATATAGTCGGTGCAATCGTTTCTATATTGGCGAATGGATTTGCTGGGTATGGCTTTGTCTGCTGTGGTGCTTATGTTGCTCCAAGTCATAAAGCGGTTACGGCATTGATCTTGATGATTATTATTGTGATAGGTGTAATCTTAGGGATTTATCAAGACTTCAATTTAGGTCGAGCAACTATATTAGAAACAGTTAAGTTGCTAGCAAATCCTATTGGATCATACATTGCTTTTGAGTCAATCAAAGAAGATGTAGTATCAAACATAAAGACACCTGAAAGACCGATGCAAAATTTCGGTGAAAACAGGGAAGATTACATGAAAAGAGTGAATAAATATCGTGATAAAATGAAAGAAATAAAATCTCGTAAATGGTATAATGTATGAATGTATTTTTAGTTATTCTTCTGTTAATAGTGCTTTCTGTTGTCGGCTTTTATATACTGATGGGATTGCAGGCTTTTATACGGTGGTTATCTATGTTCGTTAAATATTTGGAACGTGGATATTTGGATATTTATAAGTTGTATCATAGTAATAAATCTATAGAAGATAGAGATTATTGTAAAGATTTATATATAGATGTATGTGGTGCTATTGGTGAAAGCCGTAAAAAGGCTTTAAAAAACAAAGCTTGGCTAATTTCTAATCTGTTAGATTCTGCAAGTTTGTCTATGCGGTGTCATGATTTGTATTATGCAAAGGCATCACTTAGGTTTTTAAATGAAAACAGAGCATTGTTTCAAAATTCTACTTTCAGTAAAAAAGAGAGGAAGACATTACAGAATAAATGGTATAGAACTTATCATTATTGCTGGATGCTTGAAGAATGGAAAGATATAAAATATTTAGAAGATGAATTGTTTTTTATAAGATATAAATATAAATTATTAGTATGAACAAGTTAATTTATTATTCAGTTTTAGTAGCAACATTCATTGTCCTATGGGCAATAATGATTACTCTCTTTGTTGTGATGGAGGACTTTGGCTACAAGCCGGGTTCTGTTCTTTTCATAGTTGGTTTCTCCATCATCTTTGGTATCGTTGGCGGCATGAAACCTTGGTTGAAAAAGAAGTTAGAGAATAGAAATGGCAAGAGCAAAAATTAACTTTCCCAACTAGGAAAAAATATTTTCCCAACTAGAAAAGTAAAATGGCAAAGATAACTAACGAGCAGAAGTTGTATGTGCTGCTGGACAACACAAAAGACAAGTCAGACTATGAGCAGGAGATATGGGGTATCATTTATGATCACGTATCTCCTGATGATACTTGGAAAGAGAGTGTTGCAGAATTGCTAGTAAAGAGCGCATACCTTGACCGTGGGTATGGCTTTAGCAATCAAGAATCTAGGGTGGTGTATAGCATCACCAAGCAGGGCAGGAAACAGATACCAATCCTTTGGAATGGCTGCGAGTTGAAGAAAGAGCATGAGGAGAAAATGAAGGCTCTAAAGAAGGAGTCTTCATTTAAGACTAAACACCCATACATAGAATATACGATTAAAGCTATAATTACAGCAGTAATCACGATACTTGTAGGACTAATTTACAAGTTTATCTGCAAGTAACATTCCTAAGAAGAATGACTCTACACCTATCCAAACAAGATAGAAGTAAAAGCCGTTTTTGTAATATTCTAATTCTCTGTCTTTATCCATAAGCCATAGAGTTTTAATGTTCATGAGGCAAAGTTACGGTTTCATCCTGAGAATCAGGAGAAAATTACATAGTTTAACTATAATCTCCGCAAAGTTTGCATGCAAACGTTGCAAACCTTGCGGAGACTAAGACTTGGTACGGAGAGGGTACGGAGTTGGTACGGAGCGGGTCTAGTCCTTATCGAAGAATTTATCAATGAGTCCTACAGCTTCATCCTTCTTCTTGTCTATGATCTTGGCATATATCTCTGTTGTGGATATGCGAGAGTGCCCAAGCAGCTTGCTGGTGGTGTATATGTCTGCCCCAAGAGTGAGCATCATCGTGGCGAAGGTATGTCGGGCGGTATGGAAGGAAACGTTCTTGGTGATTCCACACGATTCAGCCCACTTCTTGATTTGTGCATTCAGGTTCGGGGCACATACCAGCTTGTCGAATACCAGTTCTCCTGCTCGTTCCGGCAACCAACTGACCGCTTCCTTTGATAGTGAATATGTGATGATTCGCTGAGTCTTCTGCATTCTCTTGATCATTCTGTATCTGGAGTTTCCATCCTCATCGGTGTACTCTTCAATATCCTCCCATTTAAGCTGGCGGATGTCCGAGATTCGGAGACCAGTAAAGCAGGAGAACATAAAGGCTTGCTTGGTTGATTTGTCCTTCGGCTCAGATGCAGCCATCTTCTTCAACTCAGATATATCAAGATATACCCTTTCGCTTTCTGGAGCCTTGATCTTGGTTCCAGTATCAATGAGGTCGATTGGATTTCTTGGGATAATCTCGTCACGTACAGCCTTCTTTAGCATAGTGTTGAACATGGCAAAGTACACCTTCTGAGTCATACCGCTTAATGGCTGCTCAGTGAATTTGCCCTTGGCGGTTCTGAGATAGGAGATGAAGCCTTCACAAAACTTCTTGTCTATAGCTGCCATTGTCACTTTCTCTCCGGCATACTCATAGATATGTCTCTCCACATTGCTGATGGTCTTGATGTACTCCTCGCCTCTGGTGGTCTTGGCTTTGTAGTTCCGGAAATTCTTGATGTATTGCGAGAAGAGTATCTTGCTTGGCTCCTTCTTCACGATGATGCCGCTTCTGTTCTGGGTGAGTTCCACAATCTTCTTGGCTTGCATAGCTTCAATGATTCTTCTGGTCTCCTTGTTGGCGGCTATGGCTGCAGTCTTACCCCTGCCATTTTCAGGCAATAGATAAAGCTTCGGGTACTCGTATTGTCTCTTGCCGTTGATGGTGTAGGCAAGATATAGGCTTGTCTTACCGCTGGGCATCTTTCTTTCCCTGATTTGCACGATTTTCTGTTTCATAAGCTCAATGTTTATTGTTGACGGTGCAAAGATAAGAAGAAAAACCGAAAGTACCAAATTTTTAGCACCAAAATAGCACCAAATATTATGTAAATAGGTGTATATTGTGTGTATAGTATATGTGTGTAATAAGCCTTTTGTATAAACATAACGAGTTGATAATCAGGTGTTAAACTATACATTTGTTATACATATAATTACATATAGAAATAATTCATAATGTTTTTGTATTAAAGGAAAAAGCTTATCCGAGAGGATAGGCTTTTCTGTTGATATATAGATGGTTAAGCGTGCATTGGTGCTGGTGCTGAAATTTTCTAGCACCAAAATAGCACCAATTTTTTTGCTAGCACCAAAAAGAAAAATAACAAATTGTTGTTCAGAAGTTTAGCCTAGCTTTTATCTACTATAATTTTTATAGTCTTTTAACAAATAGTCAAATGTATAATACGTGTATTCCAAATGTATAATAAAGTGTAGATTTGCTCGTATTTTACAAAACTTCACATTTGGCGGTTTCAAAAATTGTCTCTATCTTTGCACCAGTCAAACGTAGTGGAATGACTAAAATGAAAGAAGACCTCCTTTCCGGCGAAAGCCGACAAGATATGGAATCCCTGAGTTCTAGACCACTACCTAGGCTTGGGGATTCTCCTTTTTTATATATTCAGTTATGCAGTACATCAATATTACCATAGAACTTTTAAAGGCATACTCTTCAAGCAAGAGCATGAAGGAACTCCTTGCGGTTGCTATTTGGATAAAGATGCAGCATAGCAATTCTGTAATGTGGAATGTTACGGAATACAGATTAAGAAAGGAGTTGCATATCGGAAAGCCAAAAGCAGAAAGACTTATTCAAGATATGAAAGATGACAGCTTGTTTTCTGTAGATGGAAATAAGGTTGTTGTCTCATCATTCCGTGACAACACGATAAAGTGGACACGTAAGGGTCGAGAGTATCGTGGTGCTATGGTCTGTAAGTTTGAGGTTAAAGAATATACCTTGAAGGAACTATTCAATCTTATCAACGAGAAACTTTTTGAATTTGAGATTTGTGCTGCCGAGCATAAGGACTGTTGTATGAAAGCACCTGAGGGTGAAAAGGTCGGTGCCAAAGGTAAAGCAATCACAATAAAGCAATTTCAGAAGGCTCTCAATACGAGTAGTAGTTCTGTTTCAAGGATCAAGAAGAGACTTATTGCCAGTGGAAGGATTGATTCTACTCTTGCAGAGAAACATTCCTTTGACATTAGGAATGAGGAAGAAACAAAGAGAACATTGTTGAGAACGAGAAAAACAAAAGCTGATTTCATTATTGGTACTCTTGGTTTTGTTGTTCTTGCCTGTTCTTACTCTATTGCAGACAGAGCGGTGTCGGATGGATTCAGACATCTTATCTATGGCAAGCAGAGTGAAAAGGTTATTCAGAGAGACATGAGCATCGGAGGAATCCCTGACGGATTCTTCTGTTAATTGCTTAGATGTTTGTTTTGGTAACATACATTGAAAGAAAGAAAATATTAAATAATTTATTAGTTATGGATAAACCTACCTATGAGAAGTTCAAGAGATATTGTATATCAAAGAACTATGGAACAGATGAGTACATCAAGAGTCTGTATGATTATCTTGAAGTAAGAAATTGGAAGAAGGCAAATGGTGGGGAGCCAGTAAACTGGATGATTCTCACAGATGCTAATTTTGGAGTGTTCAATGCCAAGGGAAAGTTCTCTAGTGCAATAAGAGCAAAATTGGCTGAAAAGTCGGATGATTTCGACCCAGTGGAGCCTTTTCCTGATAATGGCATGAACTATGTGGCTTATACGGATGGAAGTTGTGACAATCATTCCAAGTATAAGGCAGGAGGTTCTGCTTACATCGTATTGAAGGATGGAGAGATTGTCAAGATGAAGAATCACGGCAGATTGCAGACAACCAACAACCGTATGGAGTTGCTTGCTATCATCAGTGCAGCTAAGTCTTGCCCAGATGGTTCTTATCTTGATGTTTACACAGATAGCCAGTACTGCATACTTGTGTTGGGGAAGAGTACTCCACCAAAGATGAATCCTGACCTCTATGAGTTATACAAGAAATGCTCTGCTCATTTGGCAGGAGTCCGTTTCCACTGGGTGAAAGGTCACAATGGTGACAAGTACAATGAAATGGTAGATAGCTTGGCTTATGGAGCATACTGCGACATCTGCGAGCAATATAACATCGAGAAAACGAAAAGACATTAAGATATTGAACGAAGTTAATAATTAAAATTTTTAGATTATGAGTGAATTATATTGGTTAGGTGTTTTGGGTAACTTGAATGAATTATGTGGGGTTACTGTAGTTCTTTGCTTTTTTGTTTTTGCTGCTTTAGGTATATGGGTATTTATGTGCATTGATGATTTTGAAGAGCCATCTCCTTTTATTAAAAAAGTATTGAAGGGTTCTCTTTTCGCTATTGTGTTTGCGATATTTGGGTGTATATTTATTCCTTCACAAAAGAATCTCCTTATCATCTATGGGGTAGGCGGCACTATTGACTATCTCAAAGAAAACAAGGATGCAAATAAGATTCCTGATAAGTGTGTCAAGGCTCTTGATAAGTATCTTGATGATGCGTTGACGGAAGATAAGGAGTAACTATGGTATCAGAATCAGCTAGATATTATCAGACTCATCCGGCAGCTAGGGAGCGCAAGAAAAAATATGATACACGCTTTGAGTCTTCTCCTGCTCAGAAGGCTAAGCGTAGGGAATTGGCTCGTCATAATGCCGAACACGACAAGAAGTATGGATCAGCATCTAGAAGGGGGATGGATGCTTCACATACCAAGTCAGGAATCAGATATAAACCATCATCGGTAAATCGTGGTTCAAAGACGGATATGGCTGGAGATAGAAGAGCTAGGGGCGGTCGCTGATATTGATTGCCGGAACATACGGAAAGAATAAGAGGGAGTGCTCACGCATTCCCTCTTCCGTTATCAACAATCTATTAACCTTAAACAAAAACCTTTAGCCTATGAATTTTAATTTCAAATCAATAAGATCAAATGAACAAAATATTTCTAGAACCCACTAACCTTCCTCCTCAGACATCTGCTTCAACTTCTCGGTAAGCGCATTTGCTATCTCACGCTTATCTTCAAGAGTGACGGTCTGCAGCTTCGGACAATTAAACTCCAGCATCTTGATGAAGGTGCTGACCTTATCCTTCGGCTCGCATTTGTACCATGCAGCCATAAAATCATCCCAAGCATCTCTAGTGAAGTCGGCACACAGCTCACGAAACTCCTTCTTGATAGGAGACTCGTAACCTTTCTGCTTTCCTCCTGATTTCGTCCGACCTTTCTCGAACTGACCTTTTGAATTTCTGTCTGTAGCCATATCCTTCACTAAATATGATGCAAAGGTACACACAATCCTGCACATAGAAATCTTATCTATTAACTTTAAGCTGCTAAGTTAATGGATAAGATGCTTATATAATAAGGTATAGTTATCTTTGCTGCAGTTTAAACGTTTAAAATAAATTTTTATGTTAGGATCATTAATCGGTGCAGGACTCGGTGTTGCAAGTAGTATCTTTGGTGGCATATCAGCCCGAAAAGCAAGACGAAAGCAGGAGCGGATGCTTGCACAGCAGGAGAAGGAAAATCAGGCATGGTATGATAGGAAGTACAATGAAGACCCTACCAAGCGTGCCGATACCGTAAGATTGCTCACTCAGATGCAGAAGCAGATCAAGAACAGAAACAAGGCTGCTAGGGGCAGACAAGCGGTGATGGGTGGTACGGAAGACTCCACCACAGCAGTGAAGGAAGCGAACAACAAGACTCTTGCCGACACGACCTCCCAGATTGTTGCTGCAAATGAGGCTCGCAAGGATGCCATCGAAGGTCAGTATCAGGCTCGAAAGGATGCCATTCAGAACAAGAGAATGGGGCTGGAAGCTGAGAAGGCTGCTGGTACTGCTAGTGTGGCTGCTGGTGTTGCCGGAACTGCTGCCAATATCGCTGCCACCATTGATGGCGGATTGGGCAAGAGCAAGGTTGCCAGACCTAGTGTTTCATCGCCTACACAAGCTGATATGAATAAGCTCGATGCCAAGGTTGGTGCGGCTCCTACCCAGCAGCAAGTGGCGAGTGATTTGAACGATATGATAGGTGATAATGCACCTAAAAAGGTAAACGTATAGCTTATGGGATTGGCAGATTATTTACGAACGAACAATGGCTTGAAGACTACACAGAGTGTACTCAACAAGCAGCAGAGTGGTGTGGATGCTGTTCGGAAGGCTTCTCCTGAACAGATCAATATGAACACCGCACAAGCTATGCTCCATGGCAAGGAGGAGCAGCTTACTCCTCCCAAGGATGCCCATGAGCAAGCGGTGAGAATGAACCAGCAGACTGCCGATGGTATGCTGAACGGCTCTATCCCTATCGTAAAGAAGGAAGAGCCGAAGCCGGAAGCTAAGCAGGAGCCGGAAAAGAAGCAGTTGACCTATGCAGAAATGTATAAGATGCTGAATCCTTCTGATAGTGAATCTCCTGAGCAGAGAGCACAGAGAGAGAAGAACGAGAAGCGGAAGGCTCGTATTGCTGCCCTTGGGGATGGTCTTCGGGCACTCGCCAACATCTACTTCGCCAGCAAGGGAGCCAAGGTGGTACACAATCCTGAGTCGGATATGACTGCTGCCATCAACAAGCGAAAGGCTTATATGGATGCACAGCGTGAGAAGAATCGGGCGGCTTGGCAGGCTGGCTACCAGAGGGCATTGGCTCTTGATGAGGAAGCGAGAAAGAATAACCTGACTCTTGCCGAGCAGATGAGGTATCACGATATTATTGCTAAGAACAATGATAGCAAGAATGATCTGAGCCAGCAGAGAATTGACCAAGGTAACAGAAGACTTGACCTGTCGAAGATGAAATATGATACTGATGCTGATTATAAGAAGTCTATCTTGGCTATCAAGAAAGCTCTGGCTGATGGTCAGATTTCCCACTGGCAAGCACAAGAGGCTATTCAGCGTATGAATGCTGAGACTGGTCGTATTCGTGCCAACAAGTCGGGTAGTGGTGGCTCCCGAAAAGGTTCCTATTCAGGAGAGGTTGATGAGTATATGGATTTGATGGAAAAAGACCCTGAAGGTATGGCTGAGGCTGCTAGGGAAGTCAGAAGGATGGGGTACTCTCCTAAGACTGCTGCAGGAAAGAAGGCTCAGAAGATTGCCTATCAGCGTAAGCATGGTAAGGGTAAACAGAACCATACATCATCATCCAATGGTGGCAAGAAGAAGACTGGAGTAAAATGGTAACAAGATTGGTAACAAGAATTTGGTAACAAACATATATATATTATGGCAGAAAGACCATTATACACTTTGTACAAGAATCTGAAAGCACAGAACTATGATGTGCCGGACGATTACAATAAGTTTGAGAGTGCCCTGACCAGAGACGGAAAGGGCGGTGCTGACAACAGACACGCTATCTATGAGAATTTGAAGGCTCAGAACTTCGATGTTCCTAATACCTATGAGCGTTTCTATTCTGCACTTTTTGAACCAAGAAGCAAGACTTCATCTAGAGCGAAGGGTGGTAGTGTTCCTATGACTGCTGCTGATCGTGCTCGTTTCTCGGCTGGGGCAGCAGCTATCTCGGCTAGTGCTAATAATGCAGTTAGACAAGCTAAACGAAACATTCAGAGCAAACTGGGGCAAGCAAAGAAGTTCAATGGTGGCAGGGTTTCTCCACGTCTAAAGAATCCTTTGCAGAATCAGAATGTACAGAAGAATGAGTTTAACTACAATTCGACAACTGGCAAGACTGGAACCTATACTACAACAGATGGTGTAGAGTTTGATAACGAGTATGATGCTGCTCAGTATCAGAACCAGTTGGATAAGCAGGGGGAGCAGTATATCAATGCAGTAAACGCTGGCGAGATTCCATCTGTCTTCGATGTTCGTGACAAGAACGGAAACTATGACTTGCAGGAGAATATCAACAAGAATGGAACCTACCTTACTGAGGAAGGTGCTCAAAAGCAGTTTGATAAGAAGCTGGCGGATGCCTATGCCCGAAAGAAGGAGATTGAAGCTCTTATCGCTGAGGATCATCGTCAACACGGAAATCCTCTGCTCTCTTATGGTGCTAGTATCGGTGCAAGTAACGGAAGAACTGCTGAGCAGAGTGACTATAGCAACAAACTGGCAACATCCCTTGCTCTGGTTAAGCAGCAGATTGGTGCGCTTGAAGCGGTGAAACAATACCCTACAAGTAGTTGGGGTGAGGATGCCTTGAAGGCTCTTGACAATACAGCATTCACGGCTAAGACTTGGGATTTCGGTCTGACTGACTTTGCAACTATGGGGCAGATGGAACGTATCAAGACCAAGATGGACAACAACCTTCCACTCTCCGGCTCCGATAAGATGCTCTTGAAGAGTAAGCTGGGTGCGGATGCTGCTGCAGCTCTCGAAGATGAGAAGATGGGCAACATCTATCGCTGGACGAAGATTGCCGGACAGTCACTCCCATTTATGGCAGACTTCTTCCTTACTGGCGGCTATGGTGGTATTACTAAGGCTATCAGCCGAGGAGCATTGAAGTTTGCAGCTAAGCGTGGCATGGGCAAGGTGAGTGCTGCCATCTTGAAGAATACTGGTATCGTGGCTGGCGATGTTATCGGCTCGTATGCCATGGCAGGATCAGAACAGGCGATGAAGACTGGAGCAGACATTATGCAGCGACATCTGGGTAGTCTCTATCAGGATGAGAAGGGTGATTACAAGTTCGGTACATTCGATGAGAACGGAAATCTCCTGCATGAGGGTGGCGAGTCTATGGGTACTGCTCTCTATAAGGGTCTGACCTCTGCTATGGTCGAGAACTATACTGAGAAGCTCTTCGGTCATAGCTATGGTATCAAGAAGGGTGCAATCAACTTCATGGAGAAACATGGTATGAATGCTTCTGCTGAGTTCTTCAAGAATATTCCTCTTCATGCTCTATTGGATGGAGATAATAAGTTCTCTGACCTCCTTGATACTAAACAGCAACTTGACATCATCGGTGGTATGGCTCTATCTGTCGGCTCTATGTATGCGATTGGTGCTGGCTCCCGACCAGTCAAAGGTGTGTACAATCGTGCTCAGTACTACCGATTCCGTAACAAGGTGAACGTGGCTGATAGTGATGCTCAGAACTTGATGGGCGATAAGTGGGCAGACATCAAGGATAAGATTGACAACTCGACCAACGAGCAGATGGGTGGTGTGTTGGCTGATATTCTCAGACAGAGAGACACCATGAGCAAGGATCAGATTAATGCTGCCATCAACTATGGTATCAACCTGATGAAGATGCGTGGCTACAATGTTGCCAAGACTGCCGAAATGAATGCTAGAGAGATTACCAACGAGCCGACAACTCCTGCGGAGCAGCATCAAGAGGATATTGATAATGCTTACTCTGAGGGTCACGATGCTGATGATGCAGACAAACACGACATTCAGTTGGAGCATGAAGACCAGATGAAGACTCTTGCCGGATTGCTGAATATCTCCGAGCAGCAGTTGTCAGCTATGAATGATGATGATCTTCAATCCCTGACTGGGCAGAACGACAAGCTCGACCAAGCTATCTATGATTACCAGTTGTCTTCTGCTCGTTACCAAGGTGTGACAGATGATGCTCAGGATAAGATTGATATGGCGGCAAATCAGGCAGCTCAGCGTGTTGATATGTACACAGACAAGAGCCGTGGCTCTGTCCGTAATGCTACGGTTAAAGCTAGTGGGGGTGCGGAAGATTATGGTGTGTACATTATCTCCGGCAATATTGCTACCAACGAAGATGGCTCTATCAATGTAGCGGATAGCGATGATATGATTCTCTTCTATGATCCTACGACAAATTCTGTCGAACATGCTGATGCTCTGAGATTCGCTGAACTGGGTGATGAAGTTCCTGCCGATGATGTGAAGGCTCAGGCGGTAGCTGACGCAAAGGAAAGGGCTATCAAGGAAGTTGCTGGTATTGTTGATGGCACAATAGATGTTGGCTCCCAGTTCAAGGTTACTGGTGCTGATGGTTTGGAACATACCTACGAGATTCTTGCCGACTATGGCGATGGTACTGCTGCAATCTCTATTGATGGTAACGTGGTAGAGAATCCATATTCGCTTGAAGACTTGCAGCAGTTGAAAGACTTGGAGGATCAGAAGAGACTGGAAGCAGCCAAGGCTGAACGTGAACAGATGGAGAAGGAGCGTGCTGAGCAGACTCAGGAGACAGAGTTGTCGGAAGAGACTCAGCCTTCATTTGACTTCAATCAGATTCTCAATGATAATGGTAACGTGGTGCTCGTTGATGTACTGGATAAGGATGGCAACACTAAATACCCTGACTCTAAGTTATTCCTCATCCGTGATACTGGTGCCAAGGCAAAGGTCGTTGAAATGAAGAGTGATGGCACATTCGTTCCTCATGCAGTGAGCAAAAAGAATGTGGCTACAATCTCTTCTATGTCTCTTGATGAGTACAAGCAAGCGATGGCTGAAACCTCAATGATAGAGGAGAATAGTGGTGCGATAGAGGGCGATAGAGGTGGAATAGAGGTGAATGATGAACTCCCACCAGTTCCTGATAATGTGACAATCAATGGTGATGGAACATACTCTGTTGATGGTGCTGTGCAGGGTGGAGAAAATACTACTGCTCCTGCTGAACATACAGAACAGACTCCTGCTATGACTCTCGAAGATGGAACCATCGTGCCTATGCTGGAGGATGGCAATCCTGATTTCTCGAAGCTGACTGCTGATCAGATAGCTGAGTTGTATGACTCCCAGTTTGGTGAGGATGCTGATAGCGTAATCAGTGGATGGGTATCTGATGCAAAGAAGGCACTCGACAAGGCGAACAATATGACCGTGAAGGGTAAGAACTTCGTGGAACAGAAGGCGGCAAAGGAAGCCAAGGAGAAGGCGATTGCTGATGCTCAGGCTGCCTATGACTCTGCTATTGCTATCCGTGATGCCTATAACGGCAGACAACTTGCCAAGGTCGAAGATACTGCTGAGGGTAGAAAGAATCTCATTGAGAAGGCTAGAAGAAAGTTTGCTCGCTTGAAGAGTGCTGTCAAGGATGATGCTGAGGCAGTATCACAACTTTATAGAGATACGGTCGGTTCTCTGATGCACCGTCTGTATGACTCAACTGGTATTGATGTGACCGATACTACTCCTCTTACTGCTGAGGAGTATGTGGCTAGCAATCTTGGTGCTCACTCTCTCAACTATGAGGGTAATGAGACAAGCAAAGGTGTTAAGCAGGAAACTGGATTGAGCAGAGAAGACTTTGCCAAGACTCAGTTGCTCGCTGCTGATGGCAAGGGCACTACCATTGACAATCTCGTACATAGTCTGTGGGAGAATCGTCCATCCAACCTAGAATCACTCGATACTCAGGATATTCGTAATGCTCTCATCGGTGTGCTAAATAGCGGTTTCAAGGCATCGGAAGCTAGAAACTTTGTTGAGAATATTCGCATTGCTCAGGCAGAGAACATACTTGAAGAGCAGAAACGTGCTCAGGAGAATGCAGCCTATGCTGAGCAGCAAAAGGCTGAGCAAGAGGCGAAGTCAGAGGCGAAGTTGGATAATGAATCAGATAATGAATCTAATGATTTATCTAATGAATCGGATAATGAGCAGACAAATGACAATATAAATGATAATATAAATGTTCCTGAGGATGCTACTGATGAGAATCCTTTAGGCGCACAGCGTGATGAATCAGACCTTCCTTTCTCTGCTAAGGAGAATGGCAAACAGCAGACAACTTCCGAGCGTGCTGCTGACGTAGAAAAGAACAATGTGGATGATATAAAGGTCGTTGACAACATCGTGGGCGAGAAGACTCGAAAGGCTTTCGAGAGACTGGCTAAGATGATGGGTGCTGACATT